>Ga0307414_10000102_pt1 | contig 61667 bp, 55 predicted proteins | sample DK1Ometagenome_FD_203804 | JGI IMG/M metagenome (GOLD analysis project Ga0307414, IMG submission 203804) | Maize rhizosphere microbial communities from greenhouse at UC Davis, California, United States - DK15-O-3 | ecosystem: Host-associated > Plants > Roots > Rhizosphere > Soil | place: USA...
GAGTGCGAACGACGGGGGAGTCGTCCGGCTCACGAGCGAGACGATGCGATCTGAAGAGCACTAGAATCTGAGCCTTCATGTCCGGCGAGGCGATTCTGCCTTGCCGGGAAAGGCTCTAGATCGGTCTGCTCACTACAGTACCGGCGCTGACAATCACGCCGAGGACGCTCGACCGGTCGAATCGTTGCTTACGGGCCTACCGCGGTCAGGGTCAGCAAGCGTGTGCTGGACCGGATCGAATGGATAAACATCTGGCAGGTTTATGCTTTCGAACCGGCGACCGAACGCATGAGCGACCACCCCGATTCCATGGAGGCGCAACCGAACTGCGGGAAAAGCCGATTCCCTCGTACCATTCGCTCGATCGGTCAGGGCGCTCGCAGGGCATGAGGGCGACTGCGGAAATAGGGATCACTCGGGCGCCGGGCGTGCCGATATCATGGGTCCCAACGCGAAATAGGCATCGCCATCCGGCAACGGGCCGGGCGCCGAACGATTGAAGAAGCGGTCCATGTCTTGCGGCGTAGAGCGTTTCAGCGATTCGCCATCCAATTGCATGAGGGCCATCATCACCTTGAGCGCCCGTGCTGTCGCAGGACGTTCGTCGATCTCCGACCGCCATCGCATCAGATGCCTGAAATCGTCCCGAGCAAATCCATGCCGTTCCATATAGGCGGCCCAAGGATACATGGCGATGTCCGCGATCGAATAGGCCGCACCGCCCAGATAGCTATTGTCTGTCAACTGCCCGTCGATCCGCTCATAGACGAATCTCGCCTGGTCCCGGTAGCGGCCGTAGGCATAGCCGTCCTTTTCGGCGGGCAGACCCTGGAAATGATTCAGCTGCCCCAGCATCGGTCCGGCCAATGCCATCTGGACCGCGAGCCAGGTCAGCACCTGCCAACGGCCGGGGTCATTCGCCTCCCGCGGCAAGAGGGCAGGGGCGTGGTTTTCGGCAAGGTAGATGAGAATGGCGCCGCTTTCGAACAACGCGCGGCCCGCCAGTGGCCCCTCCGGATCGACTATCACGGGAACCTTCGCCAACGGGTTCAGCTTCAGGAAGTCGCTCGTGCGATTTCCGCCGCACATCACCGGGACATGCTCCGTCAGGTAAGGCAGGCCGGCCTCTTCGAGCATCAGGGCGATCTTGAAGACGTTGGGGCTGAACATCCCATAGAGTGTGATCATCGGCGCTTCCTGGATGACGGGCGGGTCGTTGCCGCTTCGCCGTCAGCAGGTCAGTCCTTGTGGATGACATGCTGCATCCTGCCAGCCAGAAAGGCCGGCCAGTCCGGGAAAACGGCGCGATGGCGCCCTCGTGTAACGCGCAGGCGATCTTCGGGCAGCCCCGCGCTTCGAGATCGGCTGAAGCGGTGGAGAGATCATCGACCCAATATCCCAGATGATGGAGTGGCCGTCCCTCGGTCGGCACCCAGAAGGTGCCGGGCAGCGTTTTCACCAGCTCGATGCACGGCTCCTGCTGGGAATAGATTGCATGGGAATGCAGCTCCATCTCCCCGTGGTCGCGCGTCCAGATCTGCACGGTGACGTTGATGAGCGGCGACCAGGTCACCCCCATTTGCCGGCCGTAGCGATCCATCGCGGCTTCGAAGTCATCAACAACGACACCGATGTGGTAGAGATCCGCCTGGTTAAGCATCGTGGTGCCAGTCCTGTGGTATTCAAAGGTGAATCCAGGCAAATCGCCGCAACGGCATCGTCTCGGCGGACTAAGGTTCAAGCGGCCGGATGGCCTCAAGATCACCGACAGCCTCCACCGCAGGCGGGTGAAGTGGCGCGGGCTTTGTAAGTTCATGCTGGACCAGCACAATTATGCGCACCATGATCCCGCATTGAGTCCGGTGTGCCTTCTCACTCCACCGGGCTCCCCCACGCGAAAACCCGGGGCCGTTTCCGCCGACCGGAACGGACCCGGCCCCCGCGGCTGAACAGGAAAACCGATGTCCAAGCTTGCCGATCTTCCCTTGTATCCGGATCTGGTTCTGGGTGTTATGCTTATCCCCGACGGCGAAACGGTCGCGGCGATCCACTCGGCCATGGAACTCGGCTATCGCGCCTTCGACACCGCCCCGCTCTATGAGAACGAGGCGTTCGTGGGCGAAGCGCTGCGCACGGCGCCGCTGCCTCGCGACGAGCTGTTCGTGACAACCAAGCTGTGGAACACCTGCCACGGCTACGACGAAGCGCTGGCGGCGTTCGATCGCACCCAGGCCCGCCTCGGACTGGACCAGGTGGATCTCTATCTCATTCACTGGCCAGTGCCGATGCGGGACCGGTTCCTCGACACCTGGCGCGCACTCGTGCGGCTGCGTGAGGAAGGCCGGGTGAGGGCGATTGGCGTGTCCAATTTCCTTCCCGAGCACCTCGAGCGGATCATCGATGCAACCGGGGTCGTTCCCGCGGTGAACCAGGTGGAAATGCATATCGGCTTTGCCCAGGCTGACCTGCGCGAGACCAATGCCCGTTTGGGAATCGTCACCCAGGCGTGGAGCCCGCTCGGCCATGGAACGGCGCTGGGCGATCCGGTGCTGACCCGGATCGCCCAGCGCCACGGCAAGACGCCCGCGCAGATTGCGCTGCGGTGGCTGACTCAGCGCGGCGTGATGCCGGTGGTCAAGTCGCGCAACCCGGGCCGAATGGCCGAGAACCTCGCCGCCGTCGGGTTCGACCTTTCCGCCGATGACCTCGCCAGCCTCGACGCACTCGAACAGGGCCGCAGCTCCTTCGGTCTTGATCCGCGGACCTTCGAAACCGTCCCGCAGGCGGCGGGGTTGAATCCGTAATAGCGCTGTTCGAAGCGCGCGCCGGGGGGGGGGACGGCTAAAGCACCCGCTGGCTCGTGACTGTTGATCGGCGGCATTTAGCGGCATTTAACTGTATGGAGATGGACGCATGAAACGGATCGCAGTTACGCCTGAGCTCGTCGTCGATGCCAACAATCATCTAGGCGAGACGCCCATCTGGTCGGCCGCCGAACGGGCGCTGTATTGGGTGAATTGCGAGAACCCCCCGGAAATTCACCGCTGGTATCCGGAGATTGACGCACATGATGTCTGGCCAATGCCGGAACGGGTTGGAGGAATGGCGCTTAAGCAAGGCGGTGGCGCGGTGATCGTCCTGGCCAGCGGAATATTTGACTTTGATTTTTCAAGCGGCGCACGGTCCTTGCGCGCGCCGTCGCCCATGACGCAGGCCGCGCTGCACGAATCCGCCGTTGATCGGCAGGGGCGGATGTGGGTCGGCGGGATCGATCATCGGATAGGCCCGGACAATCTGCACCCGGGTGGAGCCGCTTTGTTCTGGCTGGACGGAAATACGCTTGTTCAAGTCGATACGGGTATCAGCTGTTCCAACAGCCTGGCCTTCTCCCCGGACGGCCGGATCCTCTATCATTCCGACGCTCCGACCGGCATTGTATCGGCTTGGTCCGTGGATCCAGCCACCGGCGCGATCAGCGATCGGCGCCCGTTTTGCCAGGTCGCGGGCGAGGATGGGTTCATCGATGGCGCAACAGTAGATTCGGAAGGCGGTTACTGGTTGGCGCTTGTATTTTCGGGACGCCTGCGGCGCTATCTGCCCAATGGCGATCTCGACCTGGAAATCGACCTACCGGTCGTCAGTCCGACCAAGATGACCTTCGGCGGCGATGACCTGGGCACGCTGTACATCACGACATCCCGGATCACTATGGGCGACCCCCCTTCGCCGCAGGATGGCGGCGTTTTTGCATTCCGCCCCGGGTACTTTGGTCTTCCCGAACCTGAACTGGCAACTTGATCTGCCCCCCACGGATCGCTTCCAGCGCCACCTTCGCCTTGAACTCAGCCGAATACCCGCTTTCTCGTCGTCTTCATTCCCGTCCCATTCGTCAGGTCGGGATTAGCTTAACACCCTGTCCAAATTTCCGGCACCACCTCAGGATACCCCCTGACGAGCCCCGCACTTCGCCAATTTACGCCGCCAGTTGAGCCAAATGTTCTGACGACGGACACTTGGCTGCTGGAGCCCTCGGCATTATCCCGCCTGCCGAAGCCGAAGATCAATATTATGCTGCCGCAGACCTGATCGGTATGGCCGCGTGACTAACCCACGGCGTCCGGCAAATCCGGCGCGGTTACACCGGCCGGCGGCCAAGCGCGCGTCCCGGAACTCACGACGCGTGCAGTTTTGGAATTTGACAGGCCGCATCTATGCCAAGCACATGTGCAGCGCGGCCGAGACCGATCCAGCCCGCACAACAATAGGTCAGGTCGACGATCTCTGAGTCGCTAAGGACAGCCTTCAGTTCGGCCCAAAACGCCTCGTCGGCGGAGAGTGAGCGCGGTTCGGTGCCCATTTTCTGGGCGAAGCGCACGGCAAGACGCTCACGAGCGTCAAGCACGGACAGATCGCCCGTCAGGACCGCTTGATAGAAGTCTTCGTCAGGTTCAGCTCCCGCTTTGTTGATGTTGCCTTCGATACCCAGCAGCTGGACATCGCGCGCCGAGCGCCAGCTCATACAAATGGTGCAGCCGTTAATCACCGCCGTGGCAATGCGCGCCGCCTCAAACAGCCGCAGCGGCAGGCGGGAGTGCTGATAGGTGGCATGGGAGAACCCCCCTGCCGCTTTCAACAGTTCGGGCAAATACTGGGAACTGAGATCACCCAGCGGCTGCCCTGGCTTTTGTTCAAAGGCTACACGCATTGATTTCTCCTCTCTCCAAACCAGGCCCCGCTTCGCCGTCGAGTGCCGCGTCCCAGTCGGATTCGGCCAAGCAAAACTGCACTACCGCGATCCAAGCATATAATCCAGGTAAACAGTTAACAGGGATCAGGTGTCCACGAGCAGGCAATGATTCTGATGATTATGATCGATGGCTTTATTGATGCACTTGAACAGACCTATAGCTTCATCGGGGAAATACCGGCGGCATGGTCACCACGAGTACGCGAGGCCGAGGTTTTGCCAGCGATTTTTTCAAGGAGGGTTGGGCCTTAATCTTGTTCCTTCGTCACTACGACGACGCCCCAACCCTCCTTAAACCACAACCTCAAATCCGTGCCATGGATGCTGACGACGAACAATTACGCCGGCACCTCAAACTGAATAAGCTCCCATCCCCCAATTTATCGGGTGTCGTGCGTCTAGAACTTCACCTCAAGCTGTCCCGAGATGATGCGCGGGGCACCTGGGATGATGTAGTCGCTAGTTCCGCTCGAAGTGCCGTACACGGCGTAACGCTTGTTAAACATGTTCTTGACCGCGAGATAAAGCCCATATTTTTGGTCGGCTGTGTGGACGCCTATCCGTGCATTGACGAGCGAGTAGCCTTTTGAGCGACGATCGGGTTATTATCGTCGGTCGTGAAATATTTCGACACGTAGGAATAGAGTAGCGTGCCAGCGACGTTGAGATTCGCGCTGATCGGCTTGTCAACGCTGGCCGTGACGCTGCCCTGCCACTTGGGCGCCAGCAGCATGGTATTTCCGCTGAGATTGAAAGCCGCCACCTGGAGTTGCGGAATGCCAGCAAACGGCTTTGTTGCATAACTCCGAATGGGTCTGTGGCAGACTTTATTTGAGAGTCCTCGTTGAGGAGGAACCCCTCCGACTCACATGGGAGGATGGGTGTCAATCTTGCATAGATATTCTCCTGCGGCGGGATATCCAGGTTCCAAGCCCGCTAGCGTGACGAGGCTCATTGCCGAGCCGGATCAAACTCACATACGGTCGCCGCAGGTTGCGGCTGCACCAAGATCCCGCGTGCGGCGGGCAGGGCTCAGGACTATGCGACCATTCTTCAGTGCGGCAATTTGCAATTGTCGGGAGGCGGTTCGTCGACCTGGATTTACCAGAGCAGATCAGGCTCTGTAGATTGTGCAAATTGGGGGTGAACAACAAGATCAGGCGTTTTTCATGATCGCACCTTCGATGACAACACCGGCCGCGATGTATTTCCAGAGCGCTACCAGTAGTTTTCGCGCCATGGCGACGATGGTCGATTTCTTGAAGCTGCCGTTGTTGTGTTTGACCCGTTCCTCGAACCATTGGGTAAGCGCGGATTGAGGCTGATGACGTAGCCACAGCCATAGCCCCGTGGTCCGCCGCTCTCGGTCGTCTTCACGCTTTGACTATCGATGATCGCCGCAGACGGACTGGCTTCGCGCCCGACGCGCTCCCGGTCGGCGATGACCAGCGCATGGTTGATCTTTTCGAACAGACACATGTCGCGAAAGACCGAGAACCAATGGAAAACCGTGCTTCGTGGCGGAAACTCGCGCGGCAGAAGGCTCCAGGCGACGCCGCCGCGCAGGACATAGAAGATCGCGTTCACAATCTCGCGCATGCTCCATTTATGCGGCCGGCCTCGCACCGGCGAACCGGGCAGAAACGGCGCGATGATCACCCACTCCTCATCCGTTAAATCGGTTTCATATCGCAGATTCTTGCGGCTATGCTGCCGCCGGGTGGCCGGGGTCCACATGGTAACTCCAGATCAGGTCTCGCAACCCTCTGGAATCACAGCAATCCCGGTCACTCAACCCTTTCTCGGATGGGCTCTCAACGCGTTTGTAGGCCAGCAGGGTTCGGACCAGAACTTCACCGTCGAGACGATCTGTTTTGGCCCGCCGACTTCGACGTGATGTTGCGATTGAGGCTGGGTCCACCACATGGCTCTCAATATCCTCGCCCGGTGGATCCAGAAACCGTCGAGCCCGGCTTCCTGGATGACGACAATGGGAGAATTATGTCCGCACCTCTTCCAGCTTCTCTCCTGGAGTTGGGTAAATCGCGCGAACAATCCGGTCAGGTCGCCCGCGGGAACCTGATGTTTCGACATCTTCTCGCCGCACCCCGGCGACCACGATGTGATCACCCAAATCGAACGGCTGAGTTCGAGCGAGACGAAAATTGCCCCAAGATCGGTGCGGATGACGGCCGATGGTTTGGGATTTTCAATCGTAGCGTGCATGGCTGCCTCCAGAGCAAGTGGTTCGACAACCTTAGCCCCAAGGCTTCGGGCGTCATCCACCTGCCATGGCATCTTCAGTCGGATGCGGGCTTCAGCCATAGACTCGGCCAGTAGCCTGTAACCTCGAAAAAAAGGGAACAGCCCGAAGGGCAAAAGTTCATTTTTTTCGAGGGTACAGACTATGGGCTACAGCGCCGGTTGTCACACGACATTTCATCACTGCTATCATCTCGTCTGGGCACCGAAATATCGGTTCAAAGTGCTGCGCGGCGAGGTGCGCCTGCGGGTTCGGGAGATCATCCGTCAGGTCTGCACCGAAATGGGCGTAACGATCATCCACGGCGTGCTCTCGTGCGATCACGTCCATATGTTCGTGGAAATCCCGCCCCATGTGTCGGTAAGTGACTTCGTGCGCCGCGCCAAAGGCCGGTCATCGCGCAAAATCCAGCAGGAATTCGAGCACATCCGCAAGCGCTACTGGGGACAGCGCTTCTGGCAGCTGGGCTACTTCTCGACGACCTCCGGCAACATTACCGATGACATCATCCTGCGATATCTGGACAAGCATGGCCACAAAAACGGCTTCAGCCCCTCCGCATGATCCTACCGGCGTCAGCCGGTCAGTTATTCAGATTGCTATGCGATGCGAACGGTATTCGGTGCACCGATTTGTGAGAAGCGATTGAGGATTGCAGCACGGACTTTGAGCTCGGTTATCTGACGTTCGAAGGTGCGCGCCATCACGCGCTGACCGAGCAGCTTGAAGCAATGCATTTTGGTTTCGACGAGGCTACGGCGATGATAGCCGGACCACTTCTTCCAGATGGTGCGCCCAAGCCGTTTGATCGCACGCAGCGTTTCATTGCGGGCAACTGTGCCGGGGCCATCCTCCTTCCATGGCCGCCCGTTGCGGCGAACCGGGATGACAGCATCAGCATCGCGTTCGGCGATTGCGGCATGGCACTTTTTGGTGTCGTACGCGCCGTCCCCACCAACGCTGCTGATTTGCTCATCGCGGGGATCTGCGCCAGCAGATTAGGGAGAACAGGCACATCACCAATGGAGTTTGTCGTGACCTCGACGGCTCGGATATCCAGCGTTTCCGCGTCGATCCCAATATGGACCTTGCGCCACTGGCGACGATAGGAAGCGCCATGCTTGCGGGCTTTCCACTCGCCTTTACCCATCATCTTGATCCCGGTGCTATCGACCAAGAGATGCAGACCGCCCGAACTGGGCCGACCACCAAGCATCACCAGCAGCGTCTTCTGACGGCGGCAAAGCGTCGTGTAATCCGGCACCGGCCAGTCCAGATCAGCCAGCTTGAGCAAGCTCGCCACCAATCCCGTCGCTTGTCGCAACGGCAGATTGAACAGCGCTTTCAGTGTCAGGCACAGCTCGATCGCGCTGTCCGAAAAACGAGCAGGCCGCCCCGGTCGGCCACTCCGCGCCGATAGCCACTGCATGCCGGGATCGAACCAAATATCCAGCGATCCACGCTGCTTCAGAGCCGCGTTATACGCGTTCCAGTTCGTTGTGCGATACTTCGGTGAGGCGGGCTTGGGCATGAATGCCCCCTAACGTACTCGATTCAAACAAGGAATCCCCCAAGCTCAATTACGCAGCAAAGCCGTCACTGACTATGAAGGAAGAAAAGTGGTGGACGCACTAGGGCTCGAACCTAGGACCCGCTGATTAAGAGTCAGCTGCTCTACCAACTGAGCTATGCGTCCACTGAGATGGCGAATTCATGGGCTTGCCACCGGAATTCATCCTGTCAGGCCGCGGCGGGTAGCATGGGATTTGGTGGCTGGCAATGCCGAAACACCAATTGTTTTACAAAAAATCAGGTATTCTTCATGCACTACCAATTGAGCGGGCGGCCGCCTTGCTTGCGCTGGCGGTCTATGGCCATGATCATGCCGATGCAGAGCATGATCGTCAGCATCGATGACCCGCCATAGGACATGAAGGGCAGGGGGATGCCCACCACCGGGGCAAGGCCCATCACCATCATCAGGTTGACCGCCATGTAGAAGAAGATCGTCATGGTCAGCCCGGCGGCGGTGAGGCGGGAGAATTTGTCTTCGGCGCGCAGCGCGACGCGGTTGCCCCAGCGAAGGAGCATCATGAAGGCGGCGATCAGCGCGATCCCGCCTACCATGCCCCATTCCTCGGCCATGGTCGCGAAGACGAAATCGGTGTGCCCCTCGGGAAGGTAATCGAGATGGCTTTGCGTCCCTTGCAGAAAACCCTTTCCAAAGATGCCGCCCGAGCCGATGGCGATCTTCGACTGGCTGATATGGTAGCCGGCACCCAGCGGATCGCTTTCCGGGTCCATGAAAATCAGCACGCGCTTCTGCTGGTAATCATGCAGGAAGCTGAAGGCCACCGGCATCGCGGCGATGACGGCCACGGCTGAACCGATGAACAGACGGAGCGGCAGGGCCGCCAGAAACGCGACGGTAACGCCGCCGACGACGATCGTGGTGGCCGTGCCCAGGTCTGGCTGGATTAGCACCAGGCCGGCGGGCACGCCGATAAGCAGAAGCGGGGGCCAGATGGCGGTCCATTTGCGGATTTCGCCCGCGGGCAGCTTGGAATAGAACCAGGCGACGGCAAGGATGATGGCTGGCTTCATCAGTTCGGAGGGCTGCAACTGCATGAAGCCGAGGTTGAGCCAGCGCTGGCTCCCGCCGCCCACCGCGCCGATCAGTTCAACGAGGATGAGGAGGATGCCGATCAGGGCATATACCGGAATCGCCAGCTGCTTGAACAAACTGACCGGAAGCCGCGAAATGATGATGGCCATGGCGAGGAAGATGACGAACCGGGCCGCCTGCATCGCCGCCCAGGGCATCAGGCTTCCCCCCGCCGCGCTGAACAGGACGACGCAGCCGAAGGTTGCGATGCCAATGACAAGGAACAGCAACCGCCAGGGCAGCCGGGCGACGGCGGCGGGCACGAGCGGATTCATTGTCCGTCCGCTCCTGCCGTTACGGTTTCGGGTGGCAAGGCGATCTCGCCCCGCTTGATGGCTTCCTCGATCGCCACCTTTTCCTTGTAGCGCTGCATGGAGGCCGCCATGCGCTGCTCGATGGTTCCGCCCCAGGCCGTTTCCAACGGCGCGAGCACGTCCATTGCCTTCCCCTTGTCATACAGGAAGGTAAGGACATCGCGCGCGATCGGGTAGGCCGCGCCTGACCCTCCGCCATGCTCGATCACCACGGCGGCGGCATAACGCGGCTTGTCGAACGGAGCAAAGCAGATGAACAGGCCGTGATCGCGGAATTTCCAGGGCAGGCTGGCGTTCGAGAGCACGCCTGCCCGCCGTTCGGCCATGGTGATGCGCCGCACCTGAGCCGTCCCGGTCTTCCCTGCCAGCAGAACATCGGGGATGGGCAGCCGAGCGCGTCCGGCTGTGCCTGGCCCGTTCACGACGTCGCTCATCGCGTTGCGGACAAAGGTCAGGTGATCGGGGTCGATGCCGAGCGAGCGGGGCGGCGGCTGATTTTTTTCCATGGTGAAGCGCGGCACCAATTGCCGGCCGGAGGCGATACGGCCGGCCATGACAGCGAGCTGCGTCGGATTGGCAAGCATATAGCCCTGGCCAATCGTCGCGTTCACCGTGTCATAGCGTTCCCACGGCTTGCCGAATTTTTTCATCTTCCAGTCGGGATCTGGCACCGTTCCATAGCTTTGCGACGGGAAGGGCAGGGGATATTTCTCTCCCATGCCCAGCCGCCGGGCCATACTGGCGATCTGTTGCATGCCGATCTGTTGCGCGAAATGGTAGAAATAGACGTCGCAGCTCTGGTATATGCCCTTGGCCATATTGACCGTGCCGTGGCCGCCCCGTTTCCAGCAGTGGAAAAGCCCGCTGCCGACACGCAGCGCGCCCGTGCAGACCGTTGTCGCATTGGGATCGAGGCCCGCTTCCAGAAAGGAGAGGGCGACCATTGGCTTGACGGTCGATCCGGGGGGATACAGTCCCTGCAACGTCTTGTTGCGTAAGGGAACATGATCGTCCTGGGCCAGCATGTTCCACTCCAGATGGCTGATGCCATCCGAAAAGCTGTTGGGATCAAAGCTCGGCATCGACGCCAGCGCCAGCACATCGCCGGTAAGGCAATCCAGCACCACCACCGATCCCGATTCCGGCCCCAGCCGGCGGGCGGCATAGGCCTGAAGCTCCGCATCGATCGTCAGCTGCACCACATTCCCCGGCGTATCGGGCCGCGTGGTCAGTTCCCGCACGATCTTGCCGCGCGCGGTGACTTCGACGCGTTTCGCTCCGGGCTTGCCGGTCAGGCGTTCGTCGAATGCGCGTTCCAACCCGTCCTTGCCGACCTTGAAGCCCGGCGTGATCAGCAGCGGATTCTTGTTCTTCTCATAATCTTCCGCCGACGCGATCCCCACATAGCCGATAAGATGCCCTACGGCGGCGCCGGTGGGATAATAGCGCGAAAATCCGCGTGCCGGGGCAACGCCGGGCAGTTCGGGAAGGCGCACGGATACCGCCGCATATTGGGTATAATCGAGCTTGTCGGCCACTTGCACCGGCTGGAAGCCGGCGGCCGATTTCAAGTCCTCCTTGATCCGTTCTACCTCGTCGGGATCGAGGGACAAAAGCTCGGCGAGGGACGCAATGGTCGCGTCCTTGTCGCGAAGCCGGTCGGGAATGATGTCGACGCGAAAGTCGGTGCGATTGTTGGCCAGCGGCTTTCCGTACCGGTCGATAATCCAGCCCCGGCGCGGCGGAATGAGGGTAAGATTGACCCGATTGCTTTCCGACAGAAGCTCATAATGTTCATTTTCCGCGATGCTGATCCAGGCCATCCGTGCGGCGAGGAGTGCGCCGATGCCCATCTGAAAGCCGCCCAGAACCATCGTCCGGCGGGTGAAGGTAAAGGACTGGCGGGCTTCGGTGACGGTTCGGCCGCCACCGGCAATACGAAATGGCTCCACCATCAGGGCAACCGCCAGCGGTCAATCAGGGCGCACAAGCGTAGCACCGCTGGAAACAGCAAAATGGACCATGCGATTTGCGGCAAAACGACCAACACCGAACCTCCGCCTGCGGACAGGCGGGCAAAATATGAACCCCCGAGGATGCAAAAACTAATCGAAATTGCTGCAATTAGCCAGTCCTGCCAATAGTCGCGCCATAACAGCCGACCGCTCGAAAACTCTATTCCGATCAGCGTCACGGTCCACAGGAACATGGAGCTGCCGATGGGCTGTCCGCTCATGATGTCGTCGAACAGGCCAAGCGGCACGGCAATCCAGAGCGGCCACAGTTCCGGCCGCAACAGCCGCCAGGCAAGCAACAGCAGAAGGCCAAAGGGCGGCAGGGCGGGGGTGACGGCGATGATCGGCAGGATGGTCGTCGCCGACCCCAGCATGACCGTAATGACCGGTGTTCCATGCGTGCGCAGCGACGACCGGTCCTGCGCGATCGTCGAACGGGCGCGCGTCATCAGGGTTCCTCGGGCTGTATTGGACCTGGACCGGGTAGCGGCTGGGCATCTTCGGCAGGACGGATCATCGCCGGCTGGAAGACATGTTGCACGATGACGGTATCGACCTTGGCCGGGTTCGCGAGCGGCGCGGCGATGGCGGCGTCCCCGTCCACGCGCAGGACAATGGCGACGGGAATGTTGGGCCGATACAGCCCGCCGGTGCCGGATGTCACCATGATATCACCGGGCTTGAAGGGGTTTCGCCCCATGCTGAGTGGCCGGATTTCCAATGATCCGTCGCCAAGACCCGTCGAAATTCCGGCCACATTGTCGCGGGTCCGCCTGACCGGCACAATATTCTCCGGGTCGGTCAGCAGCAGCACATTGGCGGTATTTGGGCCGGCTTCATAAATCCGCCCTACCAGCCCTTCCGGACCACGTACCGGCTGTCCGGGCCTAACGCCCTGACGCCGTCCGGCCGACAGGCGAGCAAGACGGCGGGCGCTGCTGGCGGTGGAACTGACCATTCGAGCGGCCACGACTTCGTCATCCTGGGTCTCGACCAGTTTCAACAGCGACTTGAGCTGCCGGTTTTCCTGCTCAATGGCCGCCGCCTCGATCAACCTGGTCCGGTTCGCCTCGACCTGCCGGCGCAGCGCCGCGTTCTGGGAACCTGCACGAACATAAGCGACAATTTGCTCATCGGCGCTGCCGATCCCGCTCACCAGCCGGCGCAGGGTGGCCGACACTGGCCGAGTAACTTCGGCCGTCATATTCCGGAGGACGGCAAAACCGGTAGGGTCGGCGATGGATATGATGGTCAGCAGCAGGCCCAGCAGGGCGCCCGCGACGGCTATGACATAGCTCGCGAACAGTCCGTACTGCGCCTTGCGGTTATAACCGGGGCGCCGGTTTGGGGGCGCCGCCATCCAGCCTCTCCCCTTCTCAGGCGGTTTGCAGCACGCCGCGGAAGATCGGATCTTCCAGCGCCCTTCCCGTGCCGATCGCGACACATGTCAGCGGATCGTCGGCGATGGAGACCGGCAGGCCGGTCTCATCGCGCAATTCTTCGTCCAGACCCTTGAGTAGCGCGCCGCCGCCGGTCAGCACGATGCCCTGATCGACAATATCGGCAGCCAGTTCCGGCGCGGTGTTTTCCAGCGCAATCCGCACACCTTCGACAATCGTGCCGATGGGCTCCGACAGCGCTTCGGCAATCTGGCCCTGGTTGATCGTGATTTCCTTGGGAACGCCGTTCACAAGATCGCGGCCCTTGATATGGATGGTTTCCCCCACACCATCGGCCGGAACCTGCGCGACGCCATATTGCTTCTTGATCCGCTCGGCGGTCGCTTCCCCGATCAGCAGGTTGTGATGGCGGCGGACGTAAGAAACGATGGCTTCGTCCATCTTGTCCCCGCCCACGCGCACGGAGGTCGTATAGGCCAGGCCGCGCAGCGACAGCACCGCGACTTCCGTCGTGCCGCCGCCGATATCGACCACCATGGATCCGATGGGCTCAGTGACGGGCATGTCGGCGCCGATCGCGGCGGCCATCGGCTCCTCGATCAGGAACACCTGGCTTGCCCCCGCATTGCTGGCGGCATCGCGAATGGCGCGGCGTTCGACGGATGTGGAGCCCGACGGGACGCAGATGACGATTTCGGGCCAGCTTGGGAAACGGCGATGGCCATGCACCTTGTGGATGAAGTGCTTGATCATCTGTTCGGCGATGTCGATATCGGCGATGACGCCGTCGCGCAGCGGACGGATCGCTTCAATCGAATCGGGCGTCTTGCCCATCATCAGCTTGGCGTCGTCGCCGACCGCCTTGACCCGTTTGATGCCGTTCAGCGTCTCGATTGCCACGACTGATGGCTCATTGAGGACGATCCCCTTGCCCCGCACATAGACCACGGTGTTCGCGGTACCCAGGTCGATTGCCATGTCGTGCGAAGAAAATTTGAAAAGTCGCGAAAAGATCATCTTTTGTCCTGTCCAGCCGGGGCAGCCCAGGGGGTGGGGCTGTTACCCTATAGTCGCTCATACCGCGCGCGCAAAGGCAGCCAATTTGCTTTTGATAATAGTTTGGATGACGCTCGCGGAATGCGTTCGCTTGGGCTAGTGACGTCCTTATGTCAATACGCCGATTGCCCGAACATCTGGTAAACCGCATCGCCGCCGGCGAAGTCGTGGAACGGCCCGCCAGTGCGCTCAAGGAACTGGTCGAAAACGCCGTCGATGCCTGCGCGAATCGTATTCATGTACGGCTGTCCTCCGGCGGGCTGGACCTGATCGAGGTTGCCGATAATGGCTGCGGCATGTCGCGCGCGGACATGGCGTTGGCGCTCGAACGGCATGCGACGTCCAAGCTGCCCGACGACGCGATCGAGAATGTCGTGACATTGGGCTTTCGCGGGGAGGCGCTGCCCTCCATCGCGAGCGTCGCACGCCTTGTCATCGAAAGCCGGGAGCCCCAAGGAGAAGGGTGGAGCCGCACGGTCGACAATGGGCAATTGGTGCAGGAGGCGCCAGCCGCGATCCCGCCCGGTACGCGCATCCGGGTCGAGCAGCTTTTCGCCAAAGTACCCGCGCGCCGCAAGTTCCTGCGCAGCCCCCGGGCGGAATTCGCCGCCTGCTCCGATGCCATCCGGCGGCTCGCCATGGCGCGGCCCGACATCGGCTTCACGCTGGAGCATGACGGGCGGCGCACCATTTCGGTCCAGCCGGGGGAGAGCCGGGAAGCGCGGGTCGCGGCGCTGACTGACCGCGATCTGGCCGACAATCATGTCGTGGTGTCGCTGGAGCGGGAAGGGGTGAGCGTCAGCGGGGTCGTCGGCCTTCCCACTTATCATCGCGGCGTGGCCGATCATCAGTTCCTTTTCGTCAATGGCCGGCCGGTCAAGGATCGCTTGTTGGTCGGCGCGGTCCGGGGCGCTTATGCGGACCTTCTGGCGCGTGACCGGCATCCGGTGGTGGCGCTGTTCATCGACCTGCCGCCGGGAGAGGTGGATGTGAACGTCCACCCGGCCAAGACCGAGGTCCGCTTCCGCGAACCCGCGATGATTCGTGGCATGATCGTCAGCGGGCTGAAACGTGCCTTGGACGAGGCGGGATTTCGCTCTGTGCAACGTCCCTCGGCCCGAGCGTTGGGGAACTGGCGGCAGGAACCCATGGCCTCGCTGCCCGACAGCCCGACGCCCATCAGCCCGATGCCGATCTTCGCGGAGCAGTGGTCCGCCGCCGCTCCTGCGGCTTACCAGGGCGTCGGCGATCGCAGGACAAACTTCATCGCGCCGCCGCAGGCGCGCGCTGAACCGGCCTATTCTCCTCCGCCTGAAGGCCAGAATTTTCCGCTGGGTGTGGCGCGCGGGCAGGTGGCAAAGACCTATATCGTGGCCGAAGCCGAGGACGGCCTCGTCATTGTCGATCAGCACGCCGCCCATGAACGGCTTGTCCTGGAGCGCATGCGTCGTGCCGTGGCCGACAGCGGCGTCCCCTCCCAGGCGCTGCTCCTTCCGGAAGTCGTGGAACTGGATGAGGCGGCCTGCGACCGGCTGGAGGGGCGATCGGCGGAACTGGCCGAATTCGGGCTCGACCTCGAACGCTTTGGACCGGCCGCGATACTGGTGCGTGGAACGCCCGCCATGCTGGGTAGCGGCGACGTGAAGAGCCTGATCGAGGATCTGGCCGACGAGTTGGCTGCCTATGACGAGGCGTTGTCGCTGAAGGAACGGCTGGACCATGTCGCGGCCACCATGGCCTGTCATGGATCGGTCCGGGCCGGGCGGATATTGTCGGTGGCGGAAATGAATGCCCTCTTGCGCGAAATGGAGGTGACGCCGCATAGCGGACAGTGCAATCATGGCCGTCCGACCTGGGTGAAACTGGGCCATGGCGACATCGAGAAACTGTTCGGGCGGAAATAGGCGGGCATGAGAAACAGGGAGCAGGCCGAAATGGAGCGGCGGAGGGATCGCCTGCTCGGCGCGCTGGCGCTGATCGGCGGCGCTGGCTTCGTTCTTGCTTTTCCTTTCGCCATGCAGGCGGGCGCTGAGTTTTTCCTGCCGCTGACGGCTGCGCTGGTCATTGCGATTGCGCTGGTGCCGTTCCTCGAATGGATGGAACGGCGCGGCGTGCCTTCGAAACTGGCGGCGCTGGTCGCGGTCGTCTTCTTTCTCACCATCTGCAATGTCGCGTTGGTGCTGATCATCGTTCCGGCGACGGACTGGTTCCGGATATTGCCGGACCGGATCAGCCAGATTCAGGCGAACCTCGCCCCGCTCATCGACTTTTACTCCCAGCTTCAGCGGCTGGTGGACGAAACGGTGCAGATGCTGGCCTCAGGCCCGGTGGCAGCGGCCCAGACCGCCGCAGTCGAAGCCCCTCGCTCGCTGCTGGAACTGGCCGCAACCTCGGCGCCATCCGCGATCATACAGATGCTGTTCGCGCTGCTTGTCATATACTTTTTTCTCGCCAGCTGGACGAACTTGCGCAACCAGACTATCAGCAGCCGGGAAAGTTTCGATGGCGCACTGACCATCGCGCGGGTCATCCAGAATGTGGTGGACGCGACTTCCGCCTATGTGACGACCATCGCCATCATCAACATCAGCCTGGGTATTGCCGTGGCGATCACCCTGTACCTGATCGATATGCCGTCGCCCCTTATGTGGGGCGGCATTGTGGCGCTGCTGAATTTCATACCCTATTTCGGACCGATCCTGGCTGCGGTCCTGCTGGCGCTGGGCGGTCTCATGATCTTCAATGACGTCTGGCTGGCGCTATTGCCCGCGCTCATCCAAGTGAGTTTCCATGTGGTTGAGGCAAATGTCATCACGCCGCTGGTGCTGGGGCGGCGGCTGACGATGAATCCCCTGCTGATTCTGGTGTCCTTGAGCTTTTGGGGCTGGGTATGGGGCACGCCGGGCGCGCTGCTCGCGGTGCCGTTGCTCATCATTCTGCAGACCGTAATCGCGGCGGCGGGAAGGCCCGATATTGCCGGTTTCCTGTTCGAGCATGGTACGCTGTTGCACAGCTACCACGAAGAATTTCCGGATAATTTGCAGAAGCGCGTCGAGGATGGTTGACAGGGCAGGCGGGCTCTTCTAACTGCGCCTCCTCACCGCAGAACGCGGGTGTAGCTCAGTTGGTTAGAGCGCCGGCCTGTCACGCCGGAGGTCGCGGGTTCGAGCCCCGTCACTCGCGCCACTTCCCTGTTTCCATCCAGGCGAGAAGTGGCTTTAACGGCAGGATCCAGACAATCCCCGCCACCGCATAGATCACCAGTTGCGCCCATCCGGGCAGTTGCCCGATCGTCTGCGACATGCTGGCGATGATGACGGCCCAGACCGCAATGATCGTCAATATGAGGAACATGCCAACAGGTTTGCGCCAACTGGGATTCATGATCGTGCAAGTCCTTCGATAAATTCGCGTTCGGTGACGATGGCGTGAAGCGGCATGTCCCATGGGTCAAGGACCAGATCGTCCCGTTCCTGCCCCGACCAGGCAATCCCGACGCGGATCGCATGATCGTAGCGCGCAAACATCCGGTCATAATGCCCACCGCCCTGACCCAGCCGGTTCATGGCGCGGTCGAACGCGACCAGCGGCGCGAAAATGGCATCAGGTACGGCCAGAGGCGCGCCGGGCGCCGGTTGGCTGACGCCGGCATGGCCCAGCACCAGTTCTTCGCCGGGCACCCATTGTCGGAACAGCATGTCAGGCGAATTATCCTCCAGACAGGGCAGGCACAGGGACTTGCCCGCCATGATCAGGGGTTCGGCAAAGCCATCGGCTGGAGCCTCGCTGCCCACGGGCAAATATAGTGCGACGATGGAGGCCGGAGCGATCAATTGCATCAAGGCGGTGGGCGGCGCGTGGAACGCCAGCCGCAGGGCAATAGGCGGTAGCGATTCGACGAACTGCGACCGGCGACGGCGCGCGTCCCTGCGGATGTCCTGTTTGGAAGGCATGTTCATGAGATGGGATTATGGTGTTGCCGGCGTTGAACCGCAGTTTTTACCCACGACCGCCATCAATTCCGCAGGCGTTCAATGGCCTGCGCCAACGCCACATACAGCTTGCCCATATCCGACGACAACAGGGTCACCGCGAGCGCGCTGCCGTCACGGGTAGCCAGAATGTGACGCAGCATCGCTTCGAAATCATGGATATAACGGTTCACATGCTCGCGGAACTCCGCGTCCTGATCATAATGAAGGGCAATCGCGCGCGCCTCTCCAGCGTCGAGCAACTTGACCGCGCGGCGGGTGAAGACGCCCCGGTCGCCCTTCAGATAGGCGGCCCAGCTTGAATCGGAAACCTCGTTGGACAGGATCTTGCCAACGTCGATGGCCGTGCTGTTGAGCGCTTCGATCAGGACGGCAACGCGGCGGGCGAAGCCATCACGGTCCCGCTCTTCCGCCTCATGACGCGCCTCATCGATGCGGCGCTCAACGCTGGCGCTGGTATCAGAAATGGTCATCATTTGCCGCATCAGCCGTTCGCTGGCCTGATGCGCGGCGTCGAGGGCGTTTTGCGCGACCACCGATATCTGTTCCATCTGCGCCACGACCTTTTGTGAGACCGCATCCTCCAGCGCCTTCTGGCTGGCCTTGCCAAGTGCGTCCGCGACTTCCGGGATGGTCCTCGCCAGCGATTGCCTGGCGCGCTCCGCAGCCTGCTCCGCCGTTTCCTTGACCCGCAGGAGGGCTTCGATCAATTTCGGCCCTGCCTGTTCGGTAAGGCGCGTGGATTGCTGGTCGGCGGCGGCGATGGCTCCGCCAAGCTTTTCCACCTCGATCCGGTTGGTGACGAGATTCGCCTCCGTCCCGGTGAGCCATTCGCGAAGCTGGATAGCCTGCGTCCGGATCATCTCCTCGGCTTCGTTCACCCGGCCCAATATCGCCTCGGTCACCGCCTCCAGCTTTTCCGCCTCGGGCGAAACGCCCGCAATGATCCGCAAGGTTCCGCCAAGCCGGTCATCAAGGCGGCCCAGCGCCAGCGGCAGGGTCTCGTCCAGTTCCCGCGTGCTGGAATCGAGCGCAAGCAGCAGCGATTCGGAGCGGCTGATGAGGCGGTCGGCAGTCTCATGCCCACCCGAAAGCGCCTTTTCCAGGCGCTCGGCCTCACGCCCGAGCGTCGCCATGGCCTCGCTCAGCCGCTGGCTCCGCTCATTGCCTTCGCTCTCCAGCGTCGCGAAGCGTTCGGTGACCGAAATCAGTCCGCTATCCAGCCCGCCCGTAAGCTGGCCCGCCAGATTGCTCTGCCGTTCGAGCATCGCGTCGATCTCGCGCAGCTTCGCCTCGATCTGCCCGGCGTTTTCTGCCAGCGCGCGGGCGGTGTCGTCACCTATGGTGGAAAGCGCGGTGCGCGACTGGTCGATCATCAGGCCGAGCGCCTCGGCCTGCGCGTCCAGACCCTTGCGGCCGGCGTCCACGGCATCCCGGGTTCTGGACAGCGCCGCGTCGATGCGGTCGCTCGCCATCCGGGTCATGTCGTCGATCTCGCCGGTTACGGCGCGCGACGCTTCCTCCATCTGCAAAAGCTGGCCAGAAAGCAGCTGCGTAGCGTTCAGCGTTTCGGTCTTGGCGCGCTCGGTCAGCGTCGCGATCGCCTCCAGTTCCACCTGAAGCAGCGTTGCCTGTTCCAGCGCCGTTGCACCGCTTGCGTCAATCTGTTCGGCAACGGCCGCCACTTGCTCCTGCGCGCGTGGCAGGCCGGTACTGAGCTTGTCCAGGTTCGCTGTCAAAACCGACCCTGCCTGCTCAAGTCCCTGCGCCCGCTCCTCGGCCACCTGCATCTGATGCGCGAGCGAACCGGCGGATTCCTGCATCCGGACCGCTGACTGGATGCCGAATTCCTGCAGCAGCTGCGCCTGCTGTTCCAGTTCCTGCCGCGCCGCGGACAATTGCTGGCGCATGCTGGCAAGGCGAACCTCCAGATTGCGGCTTTCTACCCGCAGCAGATTGGCGGCGTCACCAAAGCGGCGCGTTTCCGTGTGGCTGTTCCGCATGGCGATCAAATAAAGGAGCGCGATCAAGGCGAGCGGAACGGCGGCGGTGGTTATAACGGACGGCGCCTCGGCCAGTCCGGGTTTCGGGAATCCGGCGCCAAAGAGAAACCAGCCATAAAAGCCAAGCCAACCCAGGGCAGCGGCGACGGCGCCAATGCGGACAAGGCGGGGCAAGGGAGAGGGAGCGTCCAGGCTTTCCTCCGTCTCGACCATGACCTCTTCTGCTGAGTTCTGGACCGCCTCGACGGCATCCTCCTCATCGGCTCCGAAGCGCGGTGCCGTCTCAGGGGCCTTTTGCTTGTCGCGCCAAAGGCCGACGATCTTGGTATCTCCGGGCATGGCGCATGTGTATCATCTTTTGCGTCGGCGGGAAGCCAGCAAATTGGCAACAGTTCCTTAACCGCGATCATGTTAAGTCCCGAAAATGTCTTATGATCCCGGAGCTTTGGACGCCGCGCTTGCCGCTGCGGTAGGGGATGACCCCGCGCTGGTCGCCGACCTTCGCTTTGCCTTTCTGGAAAGCGCGCAACGGCAGCTCGACCTGCTTGAGCGCGCCCGTTGCGACGCCAATTGGCAGATCGCGGCATGGCGTCTGAAGGGGCTGGCGGCCAGCTTCGGCGTGGTGGGGCTGATGGCGCTGGCCGAGGAGGCCGCCAGAAGCGTGCCCAGTGATCCCGCCATGCTCCGTAAGCTCAAGGCGGCAATCGCCAGCTTCGAATCGGCCTGACCTCTCCATTGGCGTGCTGAAAGGCTTGCAATCCCGAGGGTGGATTGCGAAGAGAACCACGTCGAGGATCACCGAACCGGGAAAGCGCCCTTGCCCTTCGCGGCTGTCATTTCTGCAAGCGCCACGGAGGGGCACGACGACGGGCCGCTGCGGGCGACGTTGATCTTTGCCGGACAGACGCTGGTAGAATATCAGGCGCGGCAAGCCGCCGAAGCGGGCGCCGGCCACATTTCGGTCCATGTCGGCACGGTCACGCCCACCCTCTCGCGTTCGGTCGACAGGCTGGTCGCGGACGGCATCAACGTCGCACTGGTTCGCAGTCCGGCGGAGCTTCGTCAGACGGTCCCGCCCGGGACCGACATTCTGCTGGTCGGCGACGGCATTGTCGCAGCGCAATCCTGCTACTCGGAAATGGCGCGCCGGGGCGCGCCGACGCTGCTGGTCATCAATGATCATCTCACGCAGGATCAGTTCGAGCGCATCGATGCTCGCCACCGATGGGCCGGGCTTGCTCGCCTCAGCTACGATCAGCTTATGGAAACGCTCCGGACGCTGGATGATCTCGCTGACTGGGATCTCCAATCAACGCTGCTCCGCTATGCGGTGCAGGCGGGGGGCGATCGCATTCTGGTGGGCGATGAGGCGCTGTCGAAGGGAGAGGTGGGGCTTATCCGTTCGCAAGCGGCGGCGGATACGGCCGAACAGCATTTTCTTCCCGCCGGATCGCGGCAAGAGACCGGTCAGGGTTGGGGTGAGCGATATATCTTCCATCCGTTGGCCGAACGGTTCGTGCCGATGCTGCTGCGGCAGCAGGTGGAGCCCTCGCCCGTGCGGGCGTCGGCCGCAGCGCTGGCGGCGATTGCCGTCATCATGGCCACTTACGGCATCACCTGGCCCGCATTGCTGCTGTTCCTTGCGACGCTTGGCGCCGAATATATGGCGGATGCCATGGCGAGGGTCGTGCGGAGGCCGGGCGGTCCGGGCTGGACAAGCTATCTATGCCCCGCACTCGTCCTGCTGGGCGTTGCCGTGCTGGGCAGCGGCGGGCCGGCCGACGCGGCTGGCCAACGATTTACGGGCATCTATCTCGCCTGTGCCCTGCTGATCGTGGAACTGGCGATTCGGACCGGCAAGACACAGGGGCGCAGCCCTTGGACTTTGTGCAGCCTGGCTTCGGCCTTGGTGCTGCTGCTCCTGTTCAGATTGGCGGGCAATCTTGAACTGGGCTTCGCTTTTGTCCTGTTGTACGCGTTGGGCTCCATGGCAATGCTGATCCTTACCGCCGTGAAGCCGATGGAAAGCCTCGAAAAAGACAAATGATCCCCCGAAATAGCACCGCGCGGTTTAGCGCAAATTAACCACGCACCGCTATGATGGCACTATGACTGCCCGCAATCACCAGCCGGATGGAGGAGCATCCGCCCGTTCGACCGGCGTTTTTGCGCCCGGCGGGCATGATGCCGCCCATCTGACGCGGCACATGCTGGACCTGACGGACCTGTTCAGGGCCAACGACCGGAAAATGCCGGACACCATGGTGACGGAGATGCGCCGCCATCTCGAAGGGGCTGTAACGACCGTGGAAACCGGGATGATGTTCGGACTTCGCGCAAAGGCGGGCGATGTCGCGCCGCTGCTGCCCGATGCGGTCGATACGCTGGGCCATGGTTATAGCTGGCGCGCGATCCAGCTTCACCCCGATCTTGCCGGTCCCGAACTGGTCGCACATATGCGCCACCGGGCCAGCATATCCATATTGGCACGCAAGGGCGGCAGTCTAACGCCCGATGGGCCCGCCGAAACGGATTTGTCCTGGCTGCTGGACGACCCCGATCGCGCTATCGCCGACGCCGCGCTCGCGCTGTTTCTGACGGAAAACCGCTGGGCGGAGCCTGACCAGGAATTTGTCCTGGTGCGCGCGGACGTGCCGGCGGAAATCTATGCCGATCTGGTCTGGACCATCGCCGCGATTCTTGCCGGAGCGCTCACCCGGACCGGCGTTGCTTCCGCGCGAAAGATCGACACGCTCATGGGTGAGGTCGGCGGCGGCATGCTTCGCCAATATGACGAGGAAAAAGGCCCCTTTGCGATGGCGATGAAGCTGGCCCGCCTCATCCGCGACCGTCGCGATCAGGCGGAAAGCCAGTTTCAGGCGCTGCGCCAGAGGCGTTACCTGCTGCTGATGGCCTTCATCGCGCTGAAGCAGGATATCCCGCTTGAACGCCTGTTTGCGCTGCTGTGCAGCGAGGATCCGGAACTGCTGCTCGCCATCATGCGGCGGCAGGATATGGATGGGGAGGATGCAAGCCGGTTGCTACTCGACCTTCAGATGATTCGTGGCGATTTGACGGATGCCCGGCTGATTGACCTTGCCCGCGAATATGGCCTGCTCGATCGGGAACAGGCCGACAAGGATGCCGCAGCCGTCATCCTTCCGCAAACCTATCGTGACAAATCATCGATGCTCTATGGCGTCGGCTTGCCCGGCCGGAATATCAAATGACAGCCCTTCCAGCCAGCCGTGGGGCGGTCCTGGCAGTCATAAACGCGCAGGGCGAACTGGTTTCCGCCGACGAAGCCCTTATGAATCTGCATCTGCGGGCGGGCGGGCAGGAAGGTGGACCGCTTGCAATTCCGCAACTGGCGGCGCTGGCGCGACTCGCATTGCGGCTCAACACGTTGATTTCCCGCCCAGCCGTTGCCGCCGACCAGGATGTCGATATCGACATGTGGGTACGCGCCCGACCCGAAAACGGCCGGGTCACCCTGACCATCATCGACTGGAAGGAACGGGAGGTGGAAGCGCCGGCCCCGGAAGTCGAGCAGGACCGCCAATCCGATCTGGTTCGGGCAGCCGAAGGATGGAACTGGCGCATCGACAGCGAGCTTCGATTTCTGGCCATGCCCCGCATCGCCCCGGCGGCCCAAGGGGAAAACTGGCCGGAAGCCGGAACGCTGCTGACCCAATTTTTCAAGCTGGAAGAGGGGGAGGATCATCAGTTTCCGATCCTGAAAGCCATGGCCGACCGGGTTCCCTTCCTGGATCAGCATGCAAGCGTCCGGGACCGGCCGGAAGAGCGCTACGTCCTATCAGGCTTCCCCATATTTGACACCCATGGCGGCCTTGTCGGCTATCGGGGGAAGGCCGCGACGCTGGCCACGCCGGCTGTGCCCAGCGGAAGCGGGACGGCGGAGCAGGGCGTCTATGCTCATATGTTCGGCCAGCGCCTCGACCGCGCATTGCGCAAGCCGCTGGGGCGGATCATCGCCAACGCGGATACGATCAGCAGCCAGTTGCAGGGGCCGCTGCGCAGGGACTACGCCAATTATGCCAGCGACATCGCCGCTGCCGGACGTCATCTGATGGAACTGGTCGATGATCTTGCCGACCTGCAGGCGATTGAACGGCCCGACTTCAATCCAGTGATGGAGGACATCGACCTGGCCGACATCGCCCGCCGCACCGCCGGACTGCTCGCGGTGAAGGCATCGGATCGCAAGATCCGGATCGATGCCCCAGCGCCGGAGGAAAGCCTGCCCGCCACCGGAGAATTCCGGCGGTCGCTGCAAATTCTGGTCAATCTGGTCGGCAACGCGATCCGCTATTCGCCGGACGGCTCCATGCTCTGGATCAGGGCAGAGCGGAACGAGGAATGGGCCAAGATCATCGTCGCCGATCAGGGACGGGGGATCGCGCCTGAAGACCAGGAAAAGATTTTCGACAAATTCGAACGCCTGGGCCGTGATGAAGCAGGCGGCAGCGGCCTGGGCCTCTACATATCCCGCAGGCTCGCGCGAGCCATGCAGGGCGACGTCACCGTCGAAAGCGCGCCGGGACAAGGCGCGCGTTTCACGCTGCGATTGAAGGCGAGGGCGGCGGGGGGCCGGGAATGAACCACTACCCGCCAAAAAGAAAACGGCGCCTCTTTCGAGACGCCGTCTTTCCTTAACCCGAAAACCCTCAGCGCTGGGTGATCGGCACATAGTCCCGTGCCGCCGGGCCGGTGTAAAGCTGGCGCGGACGGCCGATGCGCTGGGCGGGATCGGAAATCATTTCGTTCCACTGCGCAACCCAGCCCACCGTGCGGGCAAGCGCGAACAGCACGGTGAACATGTCGGTCGGGAAACCGATAGCCGACAGGATGACGCCGCTATAGAAGTCCACATTGGGATAGAGCTTCTTTTCGATGAAATATGGATCATTAAGGGCGATCTGTTCCAGCTCGCGGGCGACGTCGAAGATCGGATCGGAGACGCCAAGCTTGTTCAGAACCTCGTTGGCCGTCTTCTGCATGACCTTCGCGCGCGGATCGTAATTCTTGTAGACCCGATGGCCAAAGCCCATCAGGCGGAATGGATCGTCCTTGTTCTTGGCGCGGGCGATATATTCCGGAATTTTATCGACGGTGCCGATCTCGCGGAGCATGTTGAGCGCGGCTTCGTTGGCGCCGCCATGCGCGGGTCCCCACAGGCAGGCAATGCCCGCCGCAATGCAGGCGAAGGGGTTCGCTCCAGAGGAGCCGGCCAAGCGAACGGTCGATGTCGATGCATTCTGCTCATGGTCGGCATGCAGGATGAAAATCTTGTCCATCGCATCTTCGACCACCGGATCGACCTCATATTCCTCGGCGGGAACCGAGAAGGTCATGCGCAGGAAATTGCCGGTGTAGGAAAGGTCGTTGCGCGGATAGACGAAGGGCTGACCGATCGAATATTTATATGCCATCGCCGCAATCGTCGGCATCTTCGCGATCAGGCGGTGGCTTGCCACCATCCGCTGGTGCGGGTCGTTGATGTCGGTCGAGTCGTGGTAGAATGACGAAAGCGCGCCCACCACGCCGCACATGATCGCCATCGGGTGCGCGTCGCGGCGGAAACCGCGATAGAAAGTCGAAAGCTGTTCATGCACCATGGTGTGGCGTGAAATGGTTTGCGTAAAAGACGCCAGTTCCTCTGCCGTCGGCAATTCTCCGCGCAATAGCAGGTAGCTGACCTCCATGAAGCTGCTGTTTTCGGCGAGTTGCTCGATCGGGTAGCCGCGGTGAAGGAGGACGCCTTCATCGCCATCGATGTAGGTCAGTCCGGAATCGCAGCTTGCGGTCGAGGTGAAGCCGGGATCGTAGGTGAACATGCCGGTGTTGGCATAAAGCTTCCGGATATCCAGCACATCGGGCCCTACCGACCCTGACAGGATCGGATATTCCTGCCTCTCCTCGCCCAGATTCAACGTGGCGTTGCGTTCACCCATTTCATACTCCCATTATATTTCAGCTTGCCGTGGCGATCTCCGCGTCCGACAAACGCGCCAATGATTCATCCTTCCCGAGGAGAAAAAGGACGTCGTAAATCCCCGGCGAGGTCGTCCTGCCCGTCAGCGCCGCGCGCAATGGCTGGGCCACCTTGCCAAGGCCGATTTCGGCATCCTCCGCCACGCCCCGCACTTTTTCTTCAAGCGCCGTAATCGACCAGTCCTGCAGGCCGGATAGCGCCGCGCGGGTTTTCCCTATCAGTGCGCGAGCCGGTTCATCTAGCAGGCTTGCGGCCTTTTCGTCGATATCAAGAGGACGATTTTTGAAAAGGAACATCGCCCCATCGGCTAACTCATTGATATTCTTCGCTCTGGGCTTCAGCGACGCCATGGCCTGGGTGAGCAGTGCCTGCTCTTCGCTGGTCAGCTCCCGCTCCAGCATGCCCGCGACCCGAGGTGCGGTCAGTCCGGCAAGCCGTGCATCATCGGCCTCCCGGATGTAGTGACCATTCAGATTTTCCAGCTTTTTCAGATCGAAGCGAGAGGGCGAACGGCCCACACCGTCCAGATCGAACAGTTCAACCGCCCGCTCCCGTGAGATCATCTCCTCATCGCCATGGCCCCAGCCGAGGCGCAGCAGATAATTGCACACCGCCTCCGGCAGCATGCCCATCTCATCGCGATAGGCGTCCACACCCATGGCGCCGTGCCGCTTGGAAAGCTTCGCGCCATCGGCCCCGTGGATCAGCGGCACATGGGCATAAACCGGCTCCTTCCAGCCCATCGCGCGAATGAGTGCCAACTGACGGAAGGCGTTGTTCAGGTGGTCGTCCCCACGAATGATGTGGGTGATGCCCATGTCATAATCGTCCACCACCACCGACAGCATATAAGTGGGCGAGCCATCGGAGCGCAGCAGCACGAAATCGTCGATTTCCGCATTCTGCACCGTGACATCGCCCTGCACCCGGTCGGAAATCGTGGTTTCGCCCTCCAGCGGTGCTCTCAGGCGCACAACATAGGGCGCGCCTTCCGCCGCTTCCCCCGGATCGCGGTCACGCCAGCGGCGGTCATAGCGGATCGGCTGCCGCGCCGCGCGCTGCTCCTCACGCATCTGCTCCAGCTCCTGAGCGGTGGCAAAGCAGCGATAGGCTTTTCCTTCGGCCAGAAGCTGGTTTGCCACATCGGCATGGCGGGCGGCGCGGTCATATTGGAAGACCGCCGGCTCGTCGCCCAACAGGCCGAGCCACTCAAGGCCGTCAAAGATGGCGTCAATGGCGGCGTCGGTGGAACGTGCGCGATCGGTATCCTCGATGCGCAGCAGGAACTTGCCGCCATGATGCCGCGCGAACAGCCAGTTGAACAGGGCGGTGCGGGCGCCGCCGATATGGAGATAGCCTGTCGGAGACGGAGCAAAACGCGTGACCACGCTCTTTTCGCTGCCGATATTCCCGATTGTTGCGCTCACGCACTAATTCCTCAATATGTCCAGCTCAACACATCCTGCCGCAAACATCGGGGATGACAGGCCAGAATGACCGGTGAAGCCCCTAGCATGGCTTTTGAGCCTTCACAAACCCCTAGTGGGACAGGGTTTCGCATCGCCATCCGGGGCGCATCCGACCGTGTCGAAAAGTGGCTGGAACATGAGCGTGACGCCGTTCCTCTCTGGGTTCCAGTGGGTTTGGGGCTGGGTATTGCGGCCTGGTTTTCCCTGCATGGACCGATGGACTGGCTGGCCTGGATCAGCTTCTGCCTCGGCCTTGCCGTGCTGGCGCTTGTGTTGCCGGCAGGACTGCGGCTTGGCCGGATCGTCCTCTTGGCGGGACTTCTTGGCGCGGCCGGGTGCGGGCTGATCTGGGCCAAGGCGGAATTGGTCGCGCAGCCAGTCCTGGAACGGCCCGTCTTCACTGAATTTGAGGCGCAGGTCATCAAGGTTGAGCCTCTACCTGCCCGAACCATGGTCCGGGTGATGCTTCAGCCCGTAGGGCGACCGTATCTGCCGCCCCGGCTGCGGGTCAATATCGCCGACAAGGATGCCCCGGATGGATTGGTCAAAGGCAGCAGGCTGTCCCTGCGCGCGCGGCTGATGCCCCCGGCCGGGCCAGCGGTGCCCGGCGCCTATGATTTTTCCCAGCGCGCATGGTTCGAGGGGATCGGCGCAACCGGGCGGGCGGTGCCGCCTGTCAGACTGATTGGTCCCTCTGGCGCCGATGGCCCGTCCCTGCGGCACCGCTTGTCGGCGCATGTCCAAAGCAGGATCGAAGGCGGCCCCGGAGCAATTGCGGCGACGCTCGCCACAGGGGATCGCGGCGCGATCAGCGAGGAAGATGCCGAGGCGATGCGGCGTAGCGGCCTTGCCCATCTGCTATCGATTAGCGGCCTTCATGTCAGCGCGCTGGTGGGGGCCGTGATCCTCGTCGTCTTTCGCCTGCTCGCGCTCAGCCCGAAGCTGGCGCTGCGCTGGCCCCTGCTGCTGATCGCCGCGGGGGCGGGAGCTGCGGCCGGAGTCGGCTACACGCTGCTGACGGGGGCGGAAGTGCCTACGATCCGATCCTGCGTCGCCGCGCTGCTGGTGCTGGGCGGGCTGGCGCTAGGGCGGGAAGCGATCACGCTGCGTCTGGTTGCGACCGGGGCGATCTTCGTCATGATCTTCTGGCCCGAAGCACTGGTCGGGCCAAGCTTTCAGCTCAGCTTTGCCGCCGTCATCGCGATCGTGGCGCTGCATGAACATCCCGGCTTCCGAAAGTTTGTTGCGCGGCGGGAGGATGACCGCTGGGTCATGCGCCTGCTTCGCGGCCTGCTCGCCCTGTTCCTGACCGGCTTGGCGGTGGAGGCGGCGCTCTCCCCCATTGCGCTGTTTCATTTTCATCAGACCGGCGTTCTGGGCGCGTTCGCCAACATCATCGCCATTCCGCTCACCACCTTCATCATCATGCCACTGGAGGCGCTGGCGCTGTTTCTCGACATTGCCGGGCTGGGCGCGCCGCTCTGGTGGCTGGTCGGCAAGGCGCTGGCGCTGCTGCTTTGGGTAGCGCATTTCGTTTCAAGCCAGCCCGGCGCCGTCGCCCTGCTGCCGGTCTTTCCGGGTTGGGCCTTTGCCCTGGCCGTTGGTGGCGGTTTATGGATCAGCCTGTGGCGCAGCCGGGCGCGATGGGGCGGACTTGTTCCGCTGACACTGGGCCTTGCCGCCATGGTTACAACGCCCGCGCCCGATCTGCTGGTGACCAATGACGGACGGCATATGGCGGTCCGCACCGATGATGGCGGCCTGGCGCTGCTGAGGGGCAGGGCGGGCGATTATGTTCGTGACATGCTGACCGAGAATGCAGGCTATGGCGGGGAATTGGCGGAAATCGCCGACTTGCCCAATGCACGCTGCAGCGCTGATGTCTGCGCCGTCGATGTGAAGGCGGGCGGACGGCACTGGCGGATATTGGCCACCCGCAGCGGCTATCTGGTCCCCTGGCGGCAACTCTCCGCCCAGTGCCGCGATGCCGACATCGTCATCAGCGACCGAAGACTGCCCAGAAGCTGCCTGCCCCGCTGGCTGAAACTCGACCGCCCCTTTCTGCGGCGGCATGGCGGAGTGTCAGTCAACCTGGATCGGCAGGAGGTGAAGACCGCGCTCGATCCCGACGACAGGCATCCGTGGACTGGGTCGGGCCGTTGATGGGGGTATATGCTGGTGGTTTCGGGGGCAAAGTTCACACCGTTCCTTACGCCGTCATCCCCGCGAAAGCGGGGACCCATGCCGCCGTTGCCGCCGACCCCGGAGTTGCGCCGGAATGTTGGAAGGCCAACTTGACAGAATTGACACTGAGGCGTGTTGAATTTGCAGGATAATTTACCTGTTGGATAGGAAATTGTTGGATCGGGATTTTCCAACGTTTCCCGCTGGTTACGCAGGTTTACATTTGGAAAGAGCCGGGAGAATCATAGCGTGGGGATAAGGCTGTAGGACAGGGGTTTTTGATGTCCGATCAGCGCGACGTTTTGGTCATTCCGGTTGGCTGATGGAAGACCCGATAGCGGTCATTCGTCAAAAAGGTTGTCGAAAGCTTGAAACAGGCGCCTGTTGACGCGCTCGATCCAATCGAGAGTGCCTTCAATGTTCTCGTCATAAACGTCGATCCGCTGGCACCACAGCCGGTAGGGTTTCGTAGTGAATCTCAGAAGCGGAGTGACAAAGCGGATATCGGCCGGATAGGAAAATGGATTGGCCTTATAAGTCCCATCGTCCTGGGGAATGAGGCACCAGTCGAGAGACTCGTTCCATGAACCGTGAACCGATTCCGACATCATGCCGTAGGTGCAAGCGTACAGATCGGCGTGCTCTATCTGCGCAAATATTTCGTAGAAGCTCTTGCCCTGCAGCTTCCAACGGTTGTCCTTCTGCTCCTTGAAATCGCCTTTGTCGAAGCCTTCGATATCCAACTTTTTGCGGACAGATTTGAGAAGGCGCTTGCCGGCTTTCGTTTCGAAAAAAGTCGAACCGCGCTCCAGGTCGCGCAGGATCCGAAGCCGATCCTTATAGGAGCACTTGCGATAGTCGAGCATGACCTCGGGGCAACTCGTCAGCAAGTATGTGGCGATAGTGGACGCCTCGATGATCGGCCGCTCCAACAGGGCTATGATCTCGGCGTTGTCCTGATCGTAGTATTCGATGACCTGCTTGAGCAGCTTCCAAACCCGCACGAGGAGACCGAGCACAGGCGCGTCATCAATAGAAAATCCGGACGGGTTACGCTCGATATTTTTAAGTCGGGTGAGGCAATCGTAAATTTCCGCGACATCCTTATAGAACGTCAAAGCGAACCTGTTTACGCCTTCTAGCGACGAAAAACTCTCGCCGATATATTCTGGCTGATATTTCTCCGTGATCGACTGCAGTTCTTCCATATCGCTCATTTACGCTTTCACTAATGTTGTTTGCGATACTCCCTTGTTGACCAAACCGGTCAGTCCGGACCAAGCAACTTTGCGGACATTGCTCCTCCCCGGCACGGGGAGTGGGACCGCGACGCGGAGCGGCGTGGTGGAGGGGGGTTTCCCCACGAAGCTATGCCAGGAGGATCGCCCCCACCACCATGCTGCGCATGGTCCCCCTCCCCGTGCCGGGGAGGATTATTGGCCGCTCACCATTCTAACCGGCCATTCCCAACCCCACCGGCACAACCCCTCAATTATACCGCCGCAGCAGTCCCGCCAGCTTGCCCTGTATCCGGACCTGCGCGGCGTCATAGATTTGCGGTTCATACGCGCCGTTGGCCGGGTCCAAGCGGATGCGGGGCCCTTCGCGGCGGAAATATTTGAGGGTCGCTTCATTCTCGTCGATCAAGGCGACCACGATCTGGCCGTCGCGCGCGACCTCGGTGCGCTGGATGAGGGCGAAATCGCCGTCCAATATGCCGGCCTCCACCATGGAATCGCCGGAAACCTCCAGTGCATAATGTTCGCCCGATCCCAGCAGGGCGGCAGGGACGGACAGCATATTCTGCCCCTCCATCGCCTCAATGGGGACGCCTGCGGCGATGCGGCCGTGCAGCGGAATATCGATGACGTCATTGGCCGCGATCGGGATCTGCGGCATCGCCGCCTGGGGCGAGGCGGCGGCGGGCTTCGGCCGATCCATGCCCTCCGCCAGCTTCAGCACCTCCAGCGCCCGCGCCCGATTGGGCAGGCGGCGGATGAACTGCCGTTCCTCCAGCGCATTGATCAGGCGATGAATGCCGGACTTGGATTTAAGGTCGAGCGCTTCCTTCATCTCCTCAAAGGAGGGCGAAACGCCTGTTTCCTCAAGCCTGTGATGGATGAAGCAAAGCAGTTCATGTTGCTTGGGTGTCAACATGGCGGACCCCTGTATATGGAACGGACAGGGAACGTATAGGAAACGAATCAAGGAACGTCAATGGGCTCAATCGAGCGGGATACATTCCACCGTTTCGCCCGGCTGCGCCGCCGGTGCGTGGGGCGGCCGCACGATCAGGGCGTTGGCGCCCGCAAGCGCCCGCAGTGCGGCGCTGTCCTGATCGCCAAGCGGCCGGACTGTTCCAGCGCTCAATTGCCCCCGCACATATTGCGCCCGGGCCGCGTTGCTTGGCAGCGGCTCGGTCAGGGTGGCGCGGACTTGCGGCGGAAGCGGGTCGCTCGCGCCGCTCATATGCCGGATCAGGGGCAGCAGGAACAATGTCGCCGTGACAAAGGCAGATACCGGGTTGCCCGGTAGGCCAAGGAACAGCGCGTCCCCGTTGCGTCCGGCCATCAGCGGCTTTCCGGGGCGAAGCGCGATGCGCCAGAAGTCCAGCGATCCGCCCGCTGCCTCAAATGCGGGCTTTACCAGATCATGATCGCCAACCGACGCGCCGCCGGTCGTGACGATGACGTCCGCCTTCGCGGCCCTGCGGAAGGCGTCGGTCTGGGCCTGGAGATCGTCCGCGATGATGCCCAGATCCTCGACGATTACCGGCAGTCCTTTGAGCATGGCCGCCAGCATGACGCCATTGGACGCTGGAAGCTGGCTTGGATGCGCCTGCCGTCCCGGTTCGACCAACTCATTGCCGGTGGAGAACATCGCGACCGTGATCCTGCGCCGCACGGGCAGCGCGCCATGGCCGCCGATCGCGGCGAGGGCGGCTTGCGGCGCGCCGATGCGAGCGCCTTTGGGGAGAAGCGGCGCGCCTGCGGTGAAGTCGGATCCTTGCTTGCGAACATGCTTGCCCGGCCGGTCAGGTCCTTCGCCGGTCAGGATCAGCCGGTCGCCGGAGCGCTCGGCCTCTTCCTGAATGAGGACGCAATCCGCGCCGTCCGGCATCGCCGCGCCGGTGAAGATCCGCATCGCCTGTCCCGGCTGAATGGCGCTCGGGGCCTCACCGCCCGCCGCGCTTTCGCCGATGATGGTCCAGGAGCCGGGAAGGTCGGCATGACAGATGGCATAGCCGTCCATGGCGGAAAGATCGGTCCAGGGCTGCGAACGCAGGGCAGCAACATCGCTGCTCAACCAGCGGCCGATGGCGTCGGACAGCGGCGCGACTTCCGTTTCGGCGGCACCGGCAAGGGCGAACAGGCGCTGCTGCGCGTCCGATACCGAAAGCAGGCTCATGCGTCCCGTTTCCAGTCGCCGGACTTGCCGCCGGTCTTTTCCATGAGACGAATATCGCTGATAATCATGGACTTATCGATAGCTTTTGCCATATCATAGACGGTGAGAAGCGCAGTGCTGACAGCCGTTAGCGCCTCCATTTCAACGCCGGTCTGGCCGTTCGTCCGCGCCGTTGCCGTCGCCATGACGCCCTGATCGTCCACTTGCAGGTCGATGGCCACGGAGGACAGGGGCAGGGGGTGGCAGAGCGGGATCAGGTCGGACGTTTTCTTCGCGCCCATGATGCCCGCGACGCGCGCCACGGCCAGGACATCGCCCTTCTTCACCAGACCCTGCGCGATGGCTTCGCGCGCCTCTGCCGACATGGTGATGCGCCCGCTGGCAATGGCCTGGCGCGTGGTCACGTTCTTTGCCGACACGTCGACCATGTGCGCCGCTCCATCCTCGTCCAGATGGGTGAGGCGGCTCATTCGCCTGTCAGCAGCTTGCGAGTTGCCGCCTCCACATCGCTCTGCCGCATCAGCGCTTCGCCGACCAGGAAGCAATGCACGCCGTGGCTCGCCATGGCATCGAGGTCCGCCTTTGACAACAGCCCGCTTTCGGCAACGAATGTACAATCGTCAGGCGCGCGGCCAACCAGCTCAAATGTCCTGGCAAAATCCACCGAGAAGTCTCTGAGATCACGGTTGTTTACGCCGATAAGCCGGGATTGCAGCTTGAGCGCACGCTCCAGTTCCCGCTCGTCGTGAACCTCGACCAGCGCGTCCATCCCGCATTCCAGCGCCGCCGCCTCGATCTCCGCCATCTGTCCGTCGTCCAGCGCGGCCACGATGATGAGGATGGCGTCGGCACCGATCGCCCGCGCCTCATGCACCTGCCACGGATCGATCGTGAAATCCTTGCGCAGAACGGGCAGCGCGCAGGCCGAGCGGGAGGCCATCAGATAGTCCTCATGCCCCTGAAAATAGGGCTGGTCGGTGAGGACGGACAAGCAGGCCGCCCCGCCAGCCTCATAAGCCTGCGCATGGGCGGGCGGATCGAAATCGGCGCGGATCAGGCCCTTGGACGGGCTTGCCTTCTTGATTTCCGCGATCAGGGCGTGGCCCAGCTTCGCGTTTGCGTCGAGCGCGGCGCGGAAACCGCGCGGACGGCTCTGCTCGGCCTTCCAGGCGTCCAGCGTGGCGAAGGTGACTTCGCCCTTGCGATAGGCGACTTCGTCCCGCTTTGTGGCGCAGATTTCGACGAGCTTGTTGGTCATTTATAGGCAATCCAGCAATTGAGCAGGGCGTTGGCGAGGCCCTTGTCGATAGTTTCGGCCGCTTCCTCCACGCCTTCGCGAAGGTTTTCGACTTCACCCGCGACCATCAGCGCGGCGGCGCTGTTGAACAGGACCGCGTCCCGATAGGGCCCCGCTTCGCCCATGAGCAGCTTCCTGAGTTCCGCCGCATTATGGGCCGCATCGCCGCCCCTGATGGCGCTGACCGGGGATGAGGGCAGGCCCGCATCGGCGGCAGTGACCATATAGGAACGGGCGACGTCCTTTTCTATCTGCGTGACGGCATTGTCGCCGGCGAGCGACAATTCGTCCAGCCCTTCATGACCGGATACGACCATGGCGCGTTCCGTGCCGATCTGCATCAACGCTTCGGCATAGATTGGTACGTAATCGGGCCGGGCGATACCGATCAGCTGGCGCTTCACGCGGGCGGGATTGGCGAGCGGACCCATGAGGTTGAATATGGTGCGGCGGCCGATTGCACGGCGGATCGGCGCGATACGGCCCAGCGCGGGGTGATGGCTTTGAGCGAAGAGGAAGCAGATGCCGATGTCGGCCAGGCTCTGTTCGGCAAGCACCCCGGCGCGGGAGAGATCCAGGCCCAGCGCCTCCAGCGTATCGGCCGCTCCGGCTTTTGAGGACGCGGCGCGATTGCCATGCTTCGCAACCGGCACGCCGCAGGCCGCAACGACAATGGCAACGGCTGTGGAGACATTGAGGGTGTGGTGGCCGTCGCCGCCGGTACCGCAGACATCAATGGCGTTGGCGGGGGCGGTGATCGGGATCATCCGTTCCCGCATCGCCTGCGCGGCGGCGGCAATTTCGGCGGCGGTTTCGCCCCGATCGCTCAGCGCCACCAGAAAGGCGGCGATGGCATCATCCGGGACCGTGCCATCCAGAATCGCGGCAAAGGCCTCGGCTGCTTCGTTCGCCGCAAGCGGCCGCGAGGGATCGGGCAATGACGTCATGCCGCCGCGCAGTCTTTCACGCGCATTACCGCTATTCTCATGAAATTGGCGAGCATGGCGTGGCCATGTTCCGTCGCAATGCTTTCCGGGTGGAACTGAACGCCGTGAATGGGAAGGATCGCATGGCGGAAACCCATCACCATCGTGTCATCGCTGGTCGCATTGACGATAAGCTCAGCCGGAATATCCTGCACCACCAGGCTGTGATAGCGGGTCGCGATAAAGGGGGAGGGGAGCCCCTGAAACAGGCCGGTGCCGTCATGGCTGACCGGCGATGTCTTGCCGTGCATCAATCCGCCGCGCACCACCTTGCCGCCGAAATGCTGCCCGATGGCCTGGTGGCCCAGACACACGCCCAGCAGCGGCTTTCCCGCCTCCGCGCAGGCGGCGACCAGATCAAGGCTGATCCCCGCTTCATTGGGCGTGCACGGTCCCGGCGAAATCAGGAACGCCTCCGCCCCGGAGGACAGCGCCTGGCCCGCCGACATGGCGTCGTTGCGGACAACCTCCACCTCCGCGCCCAGCTCCATCAGATAGTGGACCAGGTTCCAGGTGAAGCTGTCGTAATTGTCGATGACCAGAATCATGGGAATGCCTTAGCGCGATGCGGTTCGTGGGGCCAGAGCGGGGGGCAAGTGCGGGCTCATTGGCCGAACCCCGCCTCCTTCGCCAACGCCAATGCCTCGCGGGCCGCTGCAAACTGCGCCCCCGCCTTTGCCTCGCATTCGCGCTGCTCATAAGCGGGCTCGCTATCCGCAACGATTCCCGCCCCCGCCTGCACGTGCATGACGCCGTCCTTAAGGACTGAGGTTCGCAAAACGATGCAGCTGTCCATATTTCCATCCGGTGAGAAATAGCCGACTCCGCCCGCATAGGCGCCCCGGGTTTCCGGCTCCAGTTCGGCGATGATCTCGCAGGCGCGGACCTTGGGCGCGCCGGACACGGTGCCTGCCGGGAAGCCCGCGAACAGGGCGTCGAGCGCGTCCTTCTTCGGGTCAAGGCGGCCGACCACGTTCGACACGATGTGCATGACATGGCTGTAGAATTCGACGGTATAGCTATCGGTTACCGTCACGGTTCCGGCCTGCGCCACCCGGCCGACATCATTGCGGCCAAGGTCGAGCAGCATCAGATGTTCCGACCGCTCCTTCGGATCGGCCAGCAGGCTTTCGCGGTTGGCGGCGTCTTCGGAGACCGTCTTGCCCCTTGGGCGCGTTCCGGCAATCGGACGAATGGTGACTTCGCCGTTGCGAAGCCGGACCAGAATCTCGGGGCTCGACCCGATCAGGGCAAAGCCCGGCAGATCGAGATAATAGAGGAACGGCGAAGGATTGATCCGCCTCAGCGAGCGGTATAGCGCCAGCGGGGGCAAGGGGAAGGGCGCGGTGAAACGCTGCGCCAGCACCACCTGAAAGATATCGCCCGCAGTGATATATTCCTTGGCATTCTCTACCATTTCGCCATAGCGGCCGGGCGGCAGGATCGGCGTGACCTCTATGTCGGCATTGCTGTCCAGGGACGGCGCATCGTCCGGCAGCGGTCCAGCCAGTCGCGCGGCGGCTGCATCAATGCGGTCAAGCGCCTCGGCAATCGCCCTGTCGGCGTCGGCAAAGCTCCCGGTCCAGATCGGCGCGACCAGATAAAGGGCGTCCGCCAGCCGGTCGAACACCAGAATCACGGTTGGCCGCACGAACAGCATGTCGGGCAGTTGCAGCGGATTTTCGGGCGGGCGAGGCAGCTTTTCCACCAGACCCACCGTCTCATAGCCGAAATAGCCGACCAGGCAGGCCAGCGCGGAGGGAAGCGCTTCATCGACATCGCAGCGGCATTCAGCGACCAGCCGGCGCAAAACGTCCAGCGCGTCGCCGTCCTCGGCCACGAACGCGTCGCGGTCCGTGGCCCATTGCCGGTTGATCTCGGCCTTATGCCCCTGCGCCCGGAAGACCAGATCCGGCGCCAGGCCGATCAGGCTATAGCGGCCCCGAACGGCCCCGCCCTCGACCGACTCCAGCAGGAAATCGCCACGATCCGGCTCGATCAGCTTGAGCGCCGCCGAAATCGGGGTGTCGGTGTCGGCAATCTGCCGTCGCCACACCAGCGCAGGCTTACCTGAGGATAGCGCCTCACGAACGGTGTCGAGTGCGGCCTGCATCATTGGCCCGATGTCGCGCCGCGCAGCTGCCGCTTCACCTCGGCAATGGCGGTTTCATTCTTTTTGACGCCGACGTGCTGCTGGACCGCCCGGGTAAATTGTTCGGCATATTCATGGCCGGCGACGCGGGACATTTCCTGCCGGACGGCCTTCACCAAGTCGGGCTGACCACCCGCATCGCCGCGCTGAATCTTGTCCAGCTTCACCACGAACCAGCCCTGATCGTTCCCGGCTTCCAGACGTTTGGTGCTACCTTCGACCATGCTGAACAGCAGGGCGAGGGGCGGGGGCACCTGCTGCCCACCACGCGCAATGTCGGCACGTTTGCCGCCAATGGGCTGGGGCGGCGGCAGTTTCAGGCCGGTTTCCGCGAGCGCCTTGGCGAAATCAACGCCTTTGGCCATCTTGGCCACAACCTGATCAGCGGCCGCCTTGGCGCGTGCGGAGGCCCGCTCCAATTGGAATTGCTGGACAATGACGTCACGAACCTTGTCGAGGGGCGGCGGGGCGGCTGCCTTGATCTCCGTCACATCGACCAGGGCATAAAGCTGATCGGGGCTGATCGTCACCATCTGCGGCTCGTCGTCCAGTTCCATGCCGAACGCCGGGTCGAGCAGCGGCCGCAATTCGGGCGGAGCCTGGTAATCGGCCTGCTCGACCGTGCTGCCATTGCGCAAAAGTGCAGGCGTCGCCTTGATGGGAAGACTTGCGTCCTTCGCGAACTCCTCAAAGGTCGTGCCGTCCGCGATCTGGTCTTCAGCCGTAGCGAGGAAATTCGCCATCGCCTCTGCCGCCTTCTGTTCTTGCAGGGCCGCGGTGATTTCTCCCCGGACAGCCGCCAGCGAACGGGCCGGAGTCGTGGTGACCTCCGTCACTTGAACCACATGCCAGCCAAGAGGCGATTTTTCGATGGGTGCGAGCGCCCCTTTGGCCGTAGCAAATACGCCCTTGGCCACTGCGGCCGAGCTTTTCTCGGCATATTGCTGCTCGCTCAGGTCATTGAGCGTGGCGACCGCCAGCCCGGCGGTCTTCGCGGCTTCGGCCAGGCTGGCGCCACCCTTTACCTTGCCCGCAATCACATTGGCGGCCGCCTGCGTGGGAACGATAAGCTGCGCAAGCGTCCGTGCTTCGCGCGCCGCGTAGTTCGCCTTGTTCTCGTCATAATAGCGGGCAATCTCAGCCTCGCTCGGCACGGCCGACTTTTCAAAGCGCGCCTTGTCGATCAGCACGTAACGCAACTGGCGCTGCTCGGGCACCGTGAAGCGGTCGGCGTTGCGGCGATAGAATTCGGCCAGTTCCTGAGCGGCAGGCTGGTCGGTGGTCAGGAACAGCTTCGCCGGAATGACGGAAATCCGCCCTTCGCGCGCTTCCAGAAGCAGCGATGCGTAGGGCTTCGTCATATCAACCGATATCCGGCTGCCCATGGTGACAGGCGTCAGGATCTGCCGCGAATATATGTCACGCGCGATATCCTGCCGCAGGGCGGCGTCAGTTATGCGCTGCTGCTGAAGCATGTTGCGGTAAAGCTGCTCGCTGAAATTGCCGGAAGCGTCCTTGAAGGCCGGAATGCTGGCAATTTCCCCGTCGATCAGCCGCTTGCTTGCGTGCATCCCCTGCTTTCCGGCATATTCGGTGAGGGCCAGTCCCTGAACAAGCTGGTCGAGAACATTGTCCAGACCGCCAGCTGCCATGAATTCGGTCATTTCGAGCTCAGGGCGTTGCTGCCGGTTCCGGTCGAATACCATCTGCGTGCGGCTTTGCAGATCGGCGGACGAAATCGACCCGTCACCCACCTTCGCCACCGTGCCGCTGTCGCCCGTGAGCGAACCAAGTCCACCGGTATTGCTGATATCGCCGGCCGCGAATGCAAAAGCGACCAGGCCGATAAAGACAAAGGTGAAGGCAAGGCCGACCTTGGAATTGAAGAGGCGGCGAATGAAGCTGATCATGATGCATCCAGAGCAATAAGCGGGGCGTACGGCCGCCCGCTTTAGGATGGAGCGCCGCGTGCATCAAGCGCGGAAACCGCAACCGCCGTTTGGCAGAAAGTCGCGGACCCGCCCTAGACAATCCGCCGTCATGCGTTATCGGACCCGCAACGCTAGTCCAACACTCGTGCAGGAGTCATCTGGTGAGCAGAAAAAAGCTGATTGTCGGCAACTGGAAAATGAATGGTCTATCGGCCCAGATCGCCGAGGTCAGAGCCATCGACGAAATTGCCGCCCAATATCCGGGGGTTGAAGTCGGCTTATGCACGCCCGCCACCCTGATCCATGGCGCGCATGACGCGGTGCGGTCGATCTTCATCGGGGCGCAGGACTGCCACATGGCGGACAGCGGCGCCCATACCGGCTGTCTTTCCGCAGCGATGGTGAAGGAAGCCGGCGCCAGCGTCGCCATTGTCGGCCACAGCGAGCGCAGGGCCGATCAGCATGAAAGCAGCAAGGATGTGGCGGACAAGGCCGTCGCGGCGCGCAGGAACGGTTTGAAGGCCATTATTTGCGTTGGCGAGACCGAGGCGGAGCGGGACGCGGGGCAGGCGGAGGCGCTTGTCTCTGCTCAGCTTCTCGATTCGCTGCCGGAGGGGGCGACTGCCGATTGGCTCTCCATCGCCTATGAGCCGGTATGGGCCATCGGTACTGGCCGGACCCCGACGCTGGCAGAGGTCGATAGCATGCACCAGGCGCTGCGTGACGCGCTGCGCTCCCGCATTGGCGCGGAAGCAGACGGCATGCGCATTCTATATGGCGGGTCCATGAACGGCGGCAATGCGGCCGATCTGCTGGCGATTCCGGACGTGGACGGTGGCCTTGTCGGCGGTGCCAGCCTGACGGCGGAGAAATTCGCGCCGATCATTCAGGCAGCGTCCGCCGCAGGTTGAAGAATGTGGCGGGAGGCGTTATGTGCCCGCTTCAAGCAGTTTCATACGGGTTTTGTTTTTCATGTTCACTTTCCTCCTTGTTGTGCAGGCCATCGTCGCCGCGGCACTTGTCGGGGTCATCCTGATGCAGCGGTCCGAAGGCGGCGGCTTGGGCGTAGGCGGAAGTCCTTCGGGTTTCATGTCGGCGCGCGGAGCTGCGGATTTCCTGACCCGTTCCACGACGATCCTGGCGGTTCTGTTTGTCGGACTCAGCGTCACCCTGGCTGTGATTGCTTCGGTCAAGCATGCGCCGGTCAGCATCGACACCTCGCTCTCTCGTTCGGCCACCTCCGCGCCGCAAGGGGAAGACGTTCCGGTCGCCGATGGCGATCCGCTCGCAGCGGCGGCAAACAAGGCCGCCCAGAATGAAAGCGCACCCAAGGACAATAGCGTCCCGCTCGCGCAATAGTCTCAGTACCATCACCAGAACGTCACCCCGGACTTGATCCGGGGTCCAAAGCCAAGCAGTCCCTGCTTGCGGCTCAGGGCCCCCATTTTCGTCAGGATGACAAACTTTTTTCGTCGGCGCCGGATTCGGACGCTTGCTTGTTGTGACTTTTAAAGGATAAGCCTTTCCTCCCATGGCGCGGTTCATTTTCATCACCGGCGGCGTGGTCTCCTCGCTTGGCAAGGGCCTTATGGCAGCCAGCCTTGCAGCACTGCTGCAAGCGCGGGGTTATCGCGTGCGCATTCGTAAGTTCGATCCCTATCTCAACGTCGATCCGGGCACGATGTCGCCCTATCAGCATGGCGAAGTCTATGTGACTGACGATGGGGCGGAAACCGACCTCGACCTTGGCCATTATGAGCGCTTCACCGGCGTTTCGGCCCGTCAGTCGGACAATGTGACCGCCGGCCGCATCTACCAGACGATCATCACGCGCGAGCGGCGCGGCGACTATCTGGGCGCGACGGTTCAGGTCATTCCGCACGTTACCGACGCGATCAAGGCGTTCGCGCAGGATCAGATCGACGATCTGGATTTCGTCCTGTGCGAGATCGGCGGCACGGTGGGCGATATTGAAAGCCTGCCCTTCATTGAGGCGATCCGCCAGCTACGCAACGACATCGGCCGCGAGAACACCGTCTTCGTCCATGTGACTTTAGTGCCCTATATCAGCGCGGCAGGCGAGCTGAAGACAAAGCCGACGCAGCATAGCGTTCGCGAGCTGACCTCTCTGGGGATACAGCCCGACATACTTCTGTGCCGCTGCGAACATCCATTGCCAGAGAGCGAGCGTGCGAAGATCGCGCTCTTCTGCAACGTGCGGAAGGAAGCCGTCATCCCCGCGCTGGACGCGTCGAGCATCTATGCCGTGCCGCTGCAATATCATGAGGAAGGGTTGGATGACGAAGTGCTGCGCGCTTTCGGCATCACCGGCGCGCCCGAGCCCGACATGACGCAGTGGGCGGACATCATGGACCGGAACGACAATCCGGAAGGCGAGGTGACGATCGGCGTCGTCGGCAAATATGTCGGCCTGCCCGATGCCTACAAGTCGCTGCATGAGGCGCTGGTGCATGGCGGGCTTGCCAACCGGGTGAAGGTAAACATCCGCTGGCTCGACGCGGAAATGTTCGAGAATGAGAAGGATGAGGATGTCGTCGTTGCTCAGCTTGAGCCGATGCACGGCATATTGGTCCCGGGCGGCTTTGGCGAGCGGGGTAGCGAGGGCAAGATCGCCAGCGTGAAGTTTGCCCGCGAGCGCAACGTGCCCTTTTTCGGCATTTGCCTGGGCATGCAGATGGCCTGCATCGAAGGGGCCAGAAATACGGCGGGAATCGCGTCGGCCTCCACTACTGAATTCGGCGCCACCAGCGAGCCCGTGGTCGGCCTCATCACCGAATGGATGAGCGAGGAAGGCTTGCAGCAGCGGCAGGCGGGCGGGGACATGGGCGGGACCATGCGGCTTGGCGCATACCCTGCGAAACTGACCGGCAACAGCGTAGTCGCCTCGATTTACGAGAATGAAGACATCAGCGAGCGGCATCGCCACCGCTATGAGGTGAATGCCCGTTATCGTGACCCGCTGGAAAAGGGCGGGCTCATCTTCTCGGGCATGTCGCCGGACGGAACGCTGCCCGAAATCGTCGAGCGGCCGGATCATCCCTGGTTCATCGGCGTGCAGTTCCATCCGGAACTCAAGTCCAAGCCCTTCGATCCGCACCCCCTGTTCGCCAGCTTCATCGCGGCGGCGGTCAAGCAGAGCCGGTTGGTTTAGGCGCACTGGATGGCTCCCCGTGGCCTGCAAATCAGGCTATAGGGCGAGACATGGACGTACAGGATCTTTTCGGAAAGCTGCCCGACCATAGTCTGCTGCAGCTTCTGACCAAAACCGAACTCGCGCAGCTGCTGCATACCGCCCGCGTCAATTCCGCCGCCAAGGGCGATGTGCTGCTGCGGCAGGGGGATGCCGGCGACTCGCTCATCATTCTGCTCGAAGGCCAGGCGCGGGTGACCGTCTACACCGCCAACGGTCGCGAGATCGTGCTGGAATATGCCGATGCAGGCGCGGTCCTGGGCGAAATCGCGCTGCTGGACGGCGGCGAGCGTACCGCCAGCGTGATCGCAATGGGACCTGTGCGCTATCTTCAGATCGGACGGACGGCGTTCGAGGTGCTGCTCGCCGCCAATCACCAGATCGCCCTGCGGATCATGCGGGTGTTGGCGCTGCGGCTGCGCGCCGCCAACCAGACGATCGAGACCGACCGCGCCTACGCCGCCTCGCCTCGCCTCGCCCGATTCCTGCTTCGGTTGGCGCGGGGAGAAAGGACGCCGCTGATCACGCTCAGCCAGACGGAACTCAGCATGTTTGCGGGCATTTCGCGGGAGAATATCAACCGCCAGCTCTCGATATGGTCGCAGGCGGGAGTCACGGCCGTTGAACCCGGCGGCATCAGGATTCTCGATCCCGAAACGCTGGAAGACATCGCGGCGTCGGTGGATTAGCCGCAAACAAGAAGGGCCGCCGGCAGACGGCCCTTCGCAAAGTCTATGAGCGATCAGGCCGCGTCGCGCTGATCGACGATTTCGGGCGAACTGCCCGAGGAGATGGAAATTTTCTTGGGCTTCATCGCTTCGGGAATTTCGCGGACCAGATCGATCGTCAGCAAGCCATCATGCAGCTTTGCGTCTTCGACATGGACGAAATCGGCCAGTTCGAAGCGACGCTCAAAGTTGCGGTTGGCGATGCCCATATAGACGAAGTTCGACCGATCCTGTTCGGCCTCTTCCTTCTTGCCAGTCACCTGCAACAGATTCTGTTGCGCCACGACATCAATGTCGTCAGCGCTGAATCCCGCCACGGCCAGCGTGACGCGATAGCGGTCATCGCTCAGCCGCTCTATGTTGAACGGCGGATAATTGTCCGCTTGTTGCTGCCGCGCGCTGTTTTCGAGCAGGTCGAACAGCCGGTCGAAACCGACGGTCGAACGGCGATAGGGGGTAAAATCAAACTGTCTCATCTTTCATATCCTCTTCATGAGCAAAATGAATGCGCAGGCCCAATGCGGCGCCTGCTGAGCTAATGCCCGGCCCCAAACTGGCTGCCGGACGAGACTGAGATATTTTCTGAAACAGCGATTTCAAGAGGTCGAACGATGACAATGCAATCGACGCGGGCTAACGGAAAAGCGCCCGGACCATTGCTGACCCGGGCGCCCTTGGACGATTGCTCGTCTCCCCCTTTTGGAACCACGTCCACACGTCCGGAAGCCCCCTTTAGCATCGGACGGGACTGCGGCGTCCCTGAACCACGGCCTTTAACCTGTGTTTCTTGTGTATCTTGCTAAGCTCTGGGGCGGGCCCTGTCACCGCCAAACTGCGCTCTCTCCACATTTTGGAGTCACCCTGTGGTCATTGTGCCACAGGCAGGAAGGCGGCACATCTCCTTGCCTCGCTCCGCCGGCCTGCCTAGAGCATTTGAAAATCACCGAAAGATGATCCGCCGCCCATGATTCTCTCCCGTTATGAATGGATGATCTCCAAGCGCTACCTGCTTCCGGGCAAGGGGGAGGGGTTCATTTTCCTGGTCGCCGGGATCAGCCTGGTCGCTGTGATGCTGGGCGTTGCCGCGCTCATTATCGTGATGAGCGTGATGAACGGCTTCCGCGCGGAACTGTTCGACAAGATTGTGGGCCTGAATGGCCATGCGGTGGTGCAGGGCTATGGCGGCCGCCTTCCCGACTGGAAGGATGTCCTTAAAGAGGCGAGGGCGACGCCGGGCGTGACCAGCGCGACGCCGCTGATCGAACAGCCGCTGCTCGCCAATTATAACGGCCGGGTGGAGGCGGTACTGGTGCGCGGCATGACGGTGGGAGACATCCGCGCCAACCCCACGCTGAAAGGCAAGCTGGTGGCGGGCAAGCTCACCGACGTCACCGCCGGCAGCGGCCGGGTGGCGATCGGCGTCCGCCTCGCCGAAAATCTGGGCGCGCAGGTCGGCAGCCGGATCAGCATCATCAACCCCGCCGGGCGCGCCACCCCGTTCGGTACGGTGCCGCGCGAGATTTCCTATGAAGTAGCGGCCATCTTCGAAGTCGGCGTCTATGACTATGACAAGGCGTTCGTGGTCATGCCGATGGAGGACGCCCAAACCCTTTTGCTGCTCGGCGATGTGGTCGGCATGATCGAGGTGGAAACCGTCAATGCCGACAAGGTGGGCGACATATTGGCGCCACTGGCCGAAAAGGTGGCGGGCAGGGCAGTCGTCACCGACTGGCGGCAGATGAACGCCAGCCTGTTCGAGGCTCTGGCGGTCGAGCGCGTGGCGATGTTCGTCGTGCTCTCGATCATCATTCTGGTCGCCGTGTTCAACATCCTGTCCTCGCTCATCATGCTGGTGCGCGCAAAAACCCGCGATATAGCGATCCTGCGCACCATGGGCGCGACCCGCCATGGCCTGTTGAAGATATTCGTGACCGTCGGCGTCACCATCGGCACGCTTGGCACCTGCGCCGGGCTGGTCGTCGGCTTCACCTTCCTGTTCTTCCGTCAGAGCGTGGTCAATTTCGTGCAGTTGGTGACTGGCCAGAACCTCTGGGATCCCTCGATTCGCTTTCTGACGGAATTGCCGGCCAAGGCCGATCCAGTAGAGATCGTCATCATCGCCCTCATGGCCCTGGTCTTCAGCTTCCTGGCCACGCTGTACCCCGCCTTCAAGGCCGCCAATACCGATCCCGTGCAGGTGCTGCGCTATGAATGACATTCTGAAGGTCACGGGCCTCTGCCGCAGCTTCACCCAGGGCGGCGAGACCATAGATGTCCTGCGCGGCGTCGATCTCTCCATCGCGCCGGGTGAGATCGTGGCGCTGCTTGGTCCGTCCGGATCGGGCAAGTCGACCCTGCTCCAGGCCGTCGGCCTGCTGGAGGGCGGCTTTCAGGGCTCGATCATGATCCTGGGGGAGGAGGCAGCCAAGCTTCCCAATGACGGCCGCACCCGCCTGCGCCGGGATGCGCTGGGCTTTGTTTACCAGTTCCACCATCTGCTGCCTGATTTTACCGCAGCGGAAAATGTCATCCTGCCCCAGATGATCCGCGACGTGGAGCCCGCGAAAGCTCGGGACCGCGCGGAAAGCCTGCTGACGTCGCTTGGTCTTGGCCATCGCCTCGGCCATCGGCCGAGCCAACTTTCCGGCGGCGAGCAGCAACGCGTCGCCGTCGCGCGCGCGCTCGCCAACCGGCCGGCGCTGGTGCTTGCGGATGAGCCTACAGGCAATCTCGACGAACATACCGCTGACATCGTCTTTGGCGAATTTCTGCGCCTGGTGCGCGAGGAAGGGTCGGCGGCGCTGGTCGCGACTCATAACGAACGGTTGGCGCGAAAGATGGACCGGGTATTGCGGTTGCATGAGGGTGTGCTGGAATAGGGCTGTTGCCGGCCCTTACGTCGTCATCCCCGCGAAAGCGGGAACCCATCTCTCCCCTCTTTCCAGCGTTGAACCAAGGCGATGGATGGGTTCCCGCTTTCGCGGGAATGACGGGTTAGAGTAAGGCTGGAACAGCAAAAGCCCCCCTTCCAGCCCAAACGAGCAGAGACAAGCCATGACCGTCCACGACTTCACCGTAAAGCAACCCAATGACGACCCCGCTCCGCTCTCCCGCTGCGCCGGCAAGGTGCTGCTGATCGTCAATGTCGCCAGCAAATGCGGCTTTACCCCTCAGTATGCCGGGCTGGAGGCGCTGTACCGGAAATTCAGGGATCGCGGCTTTGAAGTCCTCGCCTTTCCCTGCAACCAGTTCGGCCAGCAGGAACCGGGCGATGCGGAAGAGATCGCCCGTTTTTGTTCGCTGACCTATGACGTCACCTTCCCGGTTTTCGCCAAGATTGACGTGAATGGCCCCAATGCCGATCCGCTCTACGATTATATCAAGCGCATCAAGCCGGGCGTTCTTGGCACCAAGGGTATCAAGTGGAACTTCACCAAATTCCTGGTGAACCGGGAGGGCGCGGTCGTTGGCCGTTTCGCGCCGACGGTAAAGCCGGAGGAGTTGGAGAGTGTGATCGAGAGGCTGCTTTAGAAGGGCAGTTTTGGGTCTGAGCTGCCATAACTCCCCTCCCGCTTGCGGGAGGGGCTGGGGGAGGGCCTGTTAGGGAAATGGCGGTGGCATGCCCTCCCCTAACCCCTCCCGCAAGCGGGAGGGGAAGGGCAACTTTCCACCCAAACCCCCCATCACACACCCAAACATCGCCCCTTCTAATATACCGCCCTAGCGGCTAGGAAGGCCGCCAACCCTCCAGACAGAAGACCAGATGTCCAAACCCTTCTACATCACCACCGCCATCAGCTATCCCAACGGCCGCCCGCATATCGGCCATGCCTATGAGGCGATCGCCACCGATGCGATTGCGCGTTTTCAGCGGTTGATGGGGCGCAGAGTGCGATTTCAGACCGGCACGGACGAACATGGCCTGAAAATGGCGCAAACCGCGCGCGGCAAGGATATGGAGCCGCGCGCGCTCGCCGATGAAATGTCGGGCTATTTCCAGCAGATGGATGATGCTCTCAGTATCAGCTATGATCGTTTCATCCGCACCAGCGAACCGGCGCACCATGAGGCCAGCCAGGCGATCTGGAAGGCGATGGAGGCCAATGGCGACCTGTATCTGGGCCGTTATGAAGGCTGGTATTCGGTCCGCGACGAGGCCTTTTACGACGAAAAGGAACTGATCGACGGGGAAGGGGGTACGCGCCTGTCGCCGCAGGGAACGCCGGTCGAATGGACCGTCGAGGAAAGCTGGTTTTTCAAGCTCTCCAAATATCAGCAGCCATTGCTGGACCTGTACAATAACCAGCCCGACTTCATCCGCCCGGAAAGCCGCCGCAACGAAATCATGCGCTTTGTCGAGGGCGGCCTGTCCGATCTCAGCGTTTCGCGCACCAGCTTTGACTGGGGCGTGAAGGTGCCGGGCAGCGAGGGGCATGTGATGTATGTGTGGGTGGATGCGCTAACCAATTATCTGACCGGGCTGGGCTATCCGGCCGATACGGAGGATTACCGCACCTTCTGGCAGGAGGGTGGCGATATTTTCCACATCATCGGTAAGGATATTGTCCGCTTTCACACGGTTTACTGGCCGGCCTTCCTGATGAGCGCGAAGCTGCCTTTGCCCAAACAGGTGTTCGGCCATGGCTTCCTGCTCAACCGGGGTGAGAAGATGTCGAAGTCGGTCGGCAATGTCGCCGACCCGCTGGAATTGTCGCAAGCCTTCGGCATCGACCAGTTACGTTATTTTCTCTTGAGTGAAGTCACATTCGGAAATGATGGTAGCTATAGCCCGGAAGCCATTGTTCAGAAGTCGAATTCTGACCTTGCCAACAGCTTCGGAAACCTGGCGCAGCGTACATTGAGTTTCATTGCCAAGAATCTGGACGGCCGCATTCCCCAGGGTGAAAGGCAAGCGCAGGACGAGGAATTGCTGGCTCTGGTCCGTCAGGCAACCTCCGTTGAATTCCCCGCCGCCATGAATGAATTTGCCCTATCCCAGGCCATCGAGGTCTGGATGCGCGCTGTCTTTGCTTGCAACGCCTATATCGACGCGCAGGCGCCCTGGGCGTTGCGCAAGACCGATCCGGCCCGCATGGAAGCGGTTCTTGCCACGCTTTACGAAGCGATCGGCGACCTCGCCATTGCCATCCAGCCGGTCATCCCGGCGAGCGCCGCCGCGCTGCTCGACCAGATCGGCGTGCCGGGTGAACAGCGGGGCTATGACGCCATTGGGGCGGGGGAGTGGTTTCAACGGCTGGCGGAAAACGGCTTCACACTCAGCCCGCCGAAGCCGCTATTTCCGAGGTTGGAATTGCCGGCGGAAGCATGACCAAATCAATGGTTCGTCATCCCCGCGAAAGCGGGGACCCATCTGTCCTCTTGGTTCAAAGTCAGAGATTGGGGCGAGTTGGGTCCCCGCTTTCGCGGGGATGACGAGAAAGGTCGAAGGGCTAGGGCACTTGGTTATTATACCTCCACGCTATCCACACCCGTTTGGCAACCGCCCCAATTCCCCCTATATCCCCCGTCATGCTGATCGATAGTCATTGTCACCTCAACTATAAGGGCCTGGTCGAGGACCAGTCCGCTGTGCTCACTCGCGCGCGGGAGGCCGGGGTTGGCGTCATGCTCAACATCTCGACGCGCGAGAATGAGTGGGACGCGGTGCTCGCGACGGCCGAGGGCAATCCCGACGTCTGGGCCACCGTCGGCATTCATCCGCATGAGGCCGACGCGCATCCGGAAGTAGACACTGCCAAGCTGGTGGAACGCGCGCGGCACCCCCGAATCGTCGGCATCGGCGAGACCGGCCTTGACTATTATTACGACCATAGCGACCGCGATCAGCAGAGATGCAGCTTTCGCGCCCATATTGCCGCCGCGCGGGAAACCGGTCTGCCGCTGATCGTTCATACCCGCGATGCAGAGGCCGATACGATCCAGATCCTGTCGGACGAAATGGGAAAGGGGCCTTTCAAGGGCGTTATCCACTGCTTCACCGCCAGCGGCGATTTCGCCGACAAGGCGCTGGCGCTGGGCCTCTACATCAGCATTTCCGGCATCGTGACCTTCAAGAATGCAAAGGATTTGCAGGAGACCGCCGCGCGTCTGCCGCGCGACAGGTTGCTGGTGGAAACCGACTCGCCCTTTCTGGCGCCGGTGCCACACCGGGGGCGGCCATGCGAGCCGGCCTTCGTCGCCGATACGGCACGGTTTCTGGCCGGGCTGCGCAGGGAAACCATGGAAGACCTCTGCTCCTATACCTCAGATAACTTCCTGCTTTTATTCGATAAAGTCGCCCACTGCGGGGCGACGGCGTGAAGCTGACTTTGTTGGGAAGCGGCACCTCGTCCGGCGTGCCGCGCATCGGCAACGATTGGGGAGCTTGTGATCCGGCCGAACCGCGCAACCGGCGGACAAGAGCGTCCATTGTCGTGGAGACCGCCACGACCCGGATATTGGTCGATACCTCGCCGGACCTGCGCGCGCAGCTTCTGGCGGCCGATATTGCGGATATCGACGCGATCCTGTGGACGCACGATCATGCCGACCATTGCCACGGGATCGACGATGTCCGGCAGATTTTCCATTATCGCGGCGCGCCCGTGCCGGCCTATGCGCGGCGGCAGACGCTGGACCATTTACGCCGCCGCTTCGAATATGTCTTTGAAGGGCGCGATGGCTATCCACCCACGGTTGCTGCTTCTATATTGCCTGACGAGATGACCATCGGCGACATCAGGATAAAAACTGTCGATCAGCCGCACGGCCACATCTATTCCACCGGTTTTCGTTTTGAAAACGGCGATTTTTCAATTTCCTATTCCACGGACTTCCATCAAGTCACGAGGGACATGCTGACGCTGTTTTCGGGTACTGATATCTGGGTCGTCGATGCCCTGCGCGAGCGGCCGCATCCCACGCACACGCACCTTGCCCTTACGCTGAGCGCGATTGTCGCGGTCCGCCCCGGTCAGGCGATATTGACGCATATGGACCAGAGCATGGACTATGCGCACCTTCTCGACACTTTGCCAGCCGGGGTTGTTCCCGGCTTTGACGGCATGACTGTGGACCTGAAGTGAGCGGAGCGCAGTCAGCCGAAATCGTCTGGCTGATGCTGGCCATGGTCCTCGTCGGCAGTGCTTTGCTTTCGCGGCGCTGGTCGCTGACCGGGGCGCTCAGCATGGTCCTGTGGTGGGTGGCGATCTTCGTGATTGCGCTCGCCATCTTCAGCTATCGGAGCGAAATTGGCGGGGTGGCCAACCGGGTAAAATCGGAAGTGACGGGCGAAGCGCAGCAGCGGATCGAGGGTTCGACGCTGCGCATCAACAAATCGCTTGATGGCCATTTCTGGGTAAACGCGCTGGTCAACGGCCAGGATATGCGCTTTCTGATCGACAGCGGAGCCAGCATCACCGCCGTTTCGGAAAGCGCCGCCATCGATGCGGGACTGAATATCGATCAATCCGGCTTTCCTATGGTCCTGACGACGGCGAATGGGCCTGTGGAAGCGCGGCGGTCCAATATCGCGACGCTTGAGATTGGACCGCTGCGGGCGTCCGATCTCACCATCGTGGTGTCGCCTGCATTCGGAGGCGTGAACGTGCTTGGAATGAATTTCCTGTCGCAGTTGAAAAGCTGGCGCGTGGAAGGCGACGAAATGATCCTGGAGCCGACGTGATCAACTCCACCACCCTCCTTCACGCAAGACTTGATTTAACATAATATATATTATCGGACTTAAAGATGAAGCCAGTCGCGCCACCGGATATCACTCCCCTCACTGACATCATGGCAACCTTGCGGAACCCCGACAAAGGCTGTTCGTGGGATCTGGCGCAGGATTTCGCCACGATCGCGCCATATACCATCGAAGAAGCTTATGAGGTCGCCGACGCCATCGCGCGGAACGACATGACGGCCCTGGCCGACGAGCTTGGCGACCTTCTGCTTCAGGTGGTCTTTCATAGCCGCATGGCCGAGGAAGCCGGCCATTTCGCCATGCAGAATGTCATCGAGGGTATCTGCGACAAAATGACGCGACGGCACCCGCATATCTTTGGCGATGACGGCCACTCTCCAGGTTGGGAGGAGCTCAAGGCCGCCGAGCGCGCTACGGACGACGACCAAAGCGCCCTCGCTGGTGTGGCGACGGCGCTGCCCGCGCTCCTCCGCGCAGAGAAGCTGCAAAAGCGCGCCGCCCGAACGGGTTTCGACTGGCCCGACACGGTGGGCGTTCGCGCCAAGATTGATGAAGAATTACAGGAAGTTGCACTTGCTTCCTCTCAGGAGGAAAAGGAAGAGGAAATCGGCGATTTGCTCTTTGCCGTCGTCAATCTCGCCCGGCACCTGCGGGTTGACGCGGAGCAGGCACTGCGGTCGGCCAACGCAAAGTTCGAGCGGCGTTTCCGGATCATGGAAGACATTGGCGGGCCTGCCTTTGCCAGTCTGTCACTCGACGAGAAAGAGGCCCTCTGGCAGCAGGCGAAGCGCCGATAACCGGCGGATATATTCAGGATTTGCGCGCCTGAAACCGCGCATAGTCGGCATCGGACAAGCGCACGCTGACGTGCAGCGACTTTTCCTCCAGCCGACTTTCGAGAACTTCGCCATTGGCATGCAGCCAGGCGAGTCCGGCGCCATCTTCACTGGCAAGAACGATGTGACGGATACGGCTTTGCGTTGTCAGCTTCGCGCTGATCAAGCGCTTCAAGTCATCGACGCCCGCCCCGTCCACGGCGGAAATCAAAACGACATCGTCCCTGCGTGCCGCAGTTTCCTGCGCGAATTGTCTTTCGTCCTCGCCGAGCATGTCAATCTTGTTCCAGGCCTCGATCATCGGTGAGGCCCCTTCCCCGCCCAGGCCCAGCTCGCTGATGACATCCAGCACGTCCGCGCGTTGGGCGTCGCTATCGGGATGGGAGATGTCACGGACGTGGACGATCAGGTCCGCGGCAATCACTTCCTCCAGCGTTGCGCGGAATGCCGCGATCAGCTGCGTGGGCAGATCGGAGACGAAGCCTACGGTGTCGGACAATATGGCCTTGTCCAATCCAGGAAGCGAAATTTGGCGCATGGTGGGGTCCAGCGTGGCGAAGAGTAGATCTTCCGCCATGACGTCAGCGCCAGTTAACCTATTGAATAATGTCGATTTTCCGGCATTGGTGTAGCCAACCAACGCGATGATCGGCCATGGCGCGCGCTTCCGGCGCTGGCGGTGCAGCCCGCGAGTCCGGCTCACCTGATCCAGTTCCCGCCGCAGCTTGGCCATGCGGTCGCGTATCATCCGCCGGTCCGCCTCGATCTGGGTTTCACCGGGGCCGCCCAGAAAACCGAAGCCCCCGCGCTGCCGTTCCAGGTGGGTCCAGCTCCGGACGAGACGCCCGGCCTGATAATCCAGGTGGGCCAGTTCCACCTGGAGACGCCCCTCGGCCGTCGCCGCGCGTTCGCCGAATATCTCCAGAATCAGGCCCGTGCGGTCAATGACCTTCGCGCCGGTCGCCTTTTCCAGATTGCTTTGCTGAACCGGGGTCAGGCTGTTATCGACGATGACGAGTTCCGCGCGATTATGCTCCACAAGCTCGGAAATGTTATCGACCTGACCGCTGCCGAACAATGTCGCGGACCGGGGCGCGCGGACCCGGAAGGCCTGGCGGGCGTGCACATCGATGCCAATGGCGGCAGCAAGTCCGGCAGCCTCATCGAGGCGGGCGTCCACATCGCGCCCGCCCCGCATCTGATCGGCATGCACAATCACCGCGCGGGTACCGCGCGTTATGCCGTCCTCGACCTCACGCTCAAAAACGCTCAATCGTCGTCCATATCCTCGTCCTCACCCTCGGCCGAAAGGTCGAGAGGATGGGCGGGCTGCACTGTGGAAATGGCATGCTTGTAGACGAGCTGGGCCATGCCGTCTCTCTCCAGAAGCATGCAGAACAAGTCATAGGCGGCTATTTCGCCCTGCAACATGACCCCGTTGACCAGGAACATCGTGACCGGATCGCCGGACTTGCGCACGGCGTTCAGGAATATCTCCTGCAATAACCGGGGCTTGCGCTGATTATTCTCAAAGGCCTTCCGAATGTCGGTGAGGTCCATCGGCTGTGCCGGCATCACCGTCGAAATGGCATGTTTGTAGACAAGTTGCGATTGGCCATCGCGCCGCAGCAATACGGAGAAATTATCGAACCAGGTGATAATCCCCTGCAATTTGACGCCCTTCACCAGGAACATCGTGACGGGAGTTTTGGTCTTTCTAAGGGAGTTCAGGAAGATATCCTGAAGGTTATTGATCTTGTCGGCCATATGCATAGCTCCATTATTGGCGGATCATGGTCCGCGTCGCGCCGTTGCATGGCGTCTGCCGTCCCCTGCCTATCAGGGAATCCTGTGACAGGCATAACCCGATTCTGGCTGCAGGTCTATGTGCAGTGCAACAAAGTTTCGGCCGGTCAGTCCTCTCCGCCTTTGCTGTCGCTAATCCCGAGCAACTTCAGTTTGCGATGCAGCGCCGAACGCTCCATGCCAATGAATGTTGCTGTTCGGGAGATATTTCCGGAAAAGCGCTTGATCTGAATCTTCAGATATTCCCGTTCAAAGCTTTCACGGGCCTCCCGCAGCGGCGCGCCCATGATGGCCGTCTGACTGACCCCGTCATGTGAGCCCCCGCCGGTAACCTCAGGCGGCAGCAGATCGAGGTCGATGCGGCCAATGCGATCGCCTGGCGCCAATATCATGGTCCGTTCGATGACATTGCGAAGCTGCCGGACATTGCCGGGCCATTCATAGGCCTGCAAAGCCGCCATGGCGTCGGTCGCGACATCGGGCGAACGCACGCGCCGTTCGGCGGCATAGCGGGCGAAATAATGGTCGACGAGCGCAGGAATATCGTCTCGTCGTTCGTTCAGCGGCGGAATGCTGACAGGCACCACATTGAGCCGGTAGAACAGATCTTCGCGAAACCGCTTCTGCTCTATTTCGGCTGCAAGCTGCCTCGCGGTCGAGGAAATGACCCGCACATCGACCTTAACAAAGCGTTGCCCCCCCACCCGTGTAAAGCTTTGATCGGTCAGGACACGAAGAATTTTTCCCTGCGTCGTCAACGGCATGTCGGCGATTTCGTCGAGATAGAGCGTGCCGCCGTGCGCCTGTTCCAGCAGGCCAGGCCGGACCATGCCGTTGCCGTCTTCTATACCGAATAGTTCTTCTTCCACCCGGTCGGGCGTCATCCTGGCCGCCGTGACAATGATGAAGGGGGCGTCGGCGCGACCGCTCCAACTGTGGAGCATTCGAGCGGCGACTTCTTTTCCGACGCCGGCCGGTCCGGAAATGAGGACCCTGCTTCCCGTTCCCGCCACGCGCTTCAACGTCGCGCGCACCGCATTGATGGCGCTGCTGTTGCCGGTCAGTTCGTCGGCCTGCCCCACCCGGGCCTTGAGCGCTTCATTCTCGCGCCGCAAACGGTCTGTTTCGGTTGCACGCGAGACGAGATGGAGCAGCTTGTCGGCTTCAAACGGCTTTTCGATGAAATCGACCGCGCCCTTGCGAATCGCGGCAACGGCGGTGTCGATGTTGCCGTGCCCGGAAATCACCAGCACCGGCAGCGAAGCGTCGCGTTTCTTGATTTCGTCGAGCAGTTCCAGACCATCGAGCTTCGATCCCTGAAGCCAGACATCCAGGAGCACCAGCGAGGGGCGGCGTTCGTCGATGGCGTGCAGCGCGGCGTCGCTATGGGCGGCGGCGCGGGCTTCATACCCTTCATCCTCAAGCACACCCGAGACAAGGTCGCGAATGTCTTCTTCGTCATCGACAATCAGAATATCAAGCGCCATCTGTTATCATACCTTATCTTGGACCGGGTCCGGTTCGTTTTCGTCAAGCCGTTCGAGCATCCGGGGATCGAGGATAATGCGCACGCAGGTGCCGCCGCCCGGCGCGTCTTCAAAGCGAATTTCGCCGAAATGCTCTTCGATGATTTTCTTGACGATGGCGAGGCCAAGTCCAGTGCCCTTCTGCCGGGTCGTCATATAGGGTTCGATAATCCGGTCGCGCTCCACGGGAAGGCCGATCCCGTCATCCTGAACAGTAATGACGAGCTTGCCGTCTTCCTGCTCGGAAAGCCGCATTCGGACCGTGCCCTTGGCATCCGGATTTTCAGTTACAGTTTTAACTTCAATCGCTTCAACCGCATTTTTGACGATATTTGTGAGAGCCTGGCCCATTTGCCGCCGGTCGCAGACAATTTCCCCTGAAGATGTTGCATTTTCGAATGTGAAGCTGATGTCCGGATGCGCCACTTCCTGGAGGAATAGCGAATGACGCGCGATATCGGCTATCGATTCCGGTCGGAAGACCGGCTTCGGCATGCGGGCAAAGGATGAAAATTCGTCCACGATCCTGCGCAGATCACCAACCTGCCGCACGATTGTTCCCGTCAGCCGGTTGAAGGTTGGGCGGTCGTTGGCAACTTCGCCCGAATAGCGTCGTTGGAGCCGTTCCGCGGCCAGCTGAATAGGGGTGAGCGGATTCTTGATCTCATGGGCGATCCGCCTCGCCACGTCCGACCATGCCGCGCGGCGCTGGTCGGACAGCTGCTGCGTAATGTCATCGAATGTCAGCACATGGCCCGAACTGTCCTTCACGACCTTGACGGCAAGCGTCCGCAGGTCGGCATTGGCGCGCACCTGCACGATGGCGGCATTTTCCCCGGAGCTCAGCAGGCCGGCGAGTTCCGGCGAAAGCGCGGACAGGGGCTGGCCAACAATGTCGCCGTCTTCATTCTGCAAAATCGTCTTGGCTGAGCTATTGGCAAGCTGGATCAAATCATTCTGGTCGACCGAAAGCACGCCCGCGGTCACCCCTGACAGCACCGCCTCGATAAAGGCGCGGCGATTGTCCAGTTGGCTGTTGGCGTTGACGAGTGCCCGCGTCTGCGCCTCGAGCCGTTGCGTCATACGATTGAACGCACTGGCAAGCGTGCCGACTTCATCCCGTGTGTGGGGGCCGGGGACGCGGGCAGAAAGGTCGCCTGCGGTGATCTTTCGCGCCGTATCGACAAGTTCAGCCACCGGTCGGACGAGCCGGTCGGCCACGGCCAGCGCGATCCAGACGGCAATTCCCACGAGCAGCAGCGACCCCACGAACAGCGCGGCGTTGAACTGCAGCTGAAGCGCGCGGGATCTCTGCGTAAAATCCTCATAATCCGCCAACACGGCTCGCGCGCGCTCCATCTGGCTGAAAGCGGGTACATCAGAGTCGCGTGAAGCATAAAGGTAGATGCGTGCCGCCGGGTCGAGCAGCGTCACCGCCTCTATCCGGTCCGCCGTTGCCTTCACCACGACATTCTCACCCCCGGCCAGGCGTTCCACCACGTCAGGGGTGATCCGGTTCTCAGCGGCGCGGTTGTCGGGGTCGACCATCGCCGCCGTCCGGGCGACGCCGTCCGTTCCGATCTCGATGATGGCCGATTCGTTCAGTTTTCGGGTCACCACCTGAAAGATGTACCCCTCGGCGAATTGCGGGCTGCTGACGGATGCCTGCGAAAGATAATCGCGCAGGTCCCCCGCCATGGTCACGGTTTCGTCGCCAACCTCTTTCCTGTTCTGCTCATAATAACCGCGCGCGAGGCCGCTCGCATTCTGCAGCATCGTGCGGGCGTCGCCGGAGAACCAGAACTGCACCCCATATTGGAACAACAGCGAAGCGAAGATGACCACGAGCAGCATCGGCACGCTCGCGATGATGGAGAAAATCGCCACGAGCCGGACATGTAGCTGCCCATCGCCGCCGATCACCGACTGCGCGGCCCGCCGCTTGGCTACCCGCCGCCCAAGCAGGACGAGCAATGCGATCGCCGGAACCAGGTTGGCCACCAGCAGCAGGGCCACGACCGGCGGGGTCAGGAGCTTGTCCGGCTCCTCCTGCCCCGCGATAATAAGGTATGTGGTGAGACAAGTGGCCGCGAACAGGAAGAGTACTGCCATCTCAACGATAGTGGCGATATGGGGATTACGCCTGAACTGCGCCATCCGCGCGCGCCATGACGTCATTTCGTTGCTATGCTGAAGGTCAGCCAAACTCTCCATAGTTGCATCGATACAACAATGTTGTTGCTATTCAAACACAGTTTTTGCGCGATTTGTTCGGCGAATCGGAATATTCATTCGCCTCGGCGAAGGTTCACCGGATCCAGGCCGTAATCGTTGAGCTTTTTCCGCAACGTATTGCGGTTTATTCCTAACAGCTGGGCAGCCCTGATCTGGTTGCCGTCCACGCTCAACAAGGTTTCCCTTAATAGCACAGGTTCAACCAGGGACAACAGCGCATCGTGGAGAATCTCCTCGGCCGCGCCGCTGGCGGTATTTTGGCCCGCCAGCTTTTCCCTGGCCCATGTCCTGACAGCCTCCTGTACCTGCTCGACCGCCTGCCCGCATGGTCCCTGACTGATCTGTGCCGCAGGAAGGATCTGCCGCACTACCGCTAAGCTGATGATGTCTTCGCGGCTCAGCACCGCCAGGCGCTGCATCAGGTTTTGCAGCTCGCGAACGTTGCCGGGCCAGCTATATTGCGACAGCAGTTGCGCCGCGTCCTCCCCCAGCACCTTGCGAGGCAGGCCATCATTGGCCGCAAGTTCCAGAAAATGACGCGCGAGCAGCGGGACATCGTCGCGTCGTTCACGCAGCGCCGGCAAATGGATGGGGACCACATTCAAGCGATAATAAAGGTCTTCCCGAAACCTGTTGTCGGCAATCAGCGTGGGGAGGTGCTGGTTGGTCGCGGCGATGATCCGGACATCGACGCGAATGGGATTTGCGCCGCCGACAGTCGTGAATTCGCCCGACTGTAGCACCCGGAGCAGCCGAGTCTGCGCCTCCATCGGCATATCGCCAATCTCGTCGAGGAACAGGGTGCCGCCCTGCGCCTGCTCGAACTTGCCCGCCGTCCGGGCCTGCGCGCCGGTAAAAGCGCCCTTTTCATGACCGAACAATTCCGACTCGATCAGTTCTCTCGGTATGGCGGCCATGTTGATCGCAACAAAGGGCTTCGTCCGGCGGCGACCCAGATTGTGAATGGCCTCGGCCACCAATTCCTTGCCCGTGCCGGATTCGCCAAGCACCAATATGGTAAGATCATTGGAGATTACCCGGGCGATCGTCCGATAAACCTCCTGCATCGAAGAGGATCGTCCGACGAGCGGCATGCCGTCATTCTCATCGGCGGGCTGATCCTCGCCATCCTTGCCGCTAAGCTTCTTCGACAGCGCGTCGCTGACGGCACGGGACAGCTCGTTGAGGTCGAAGGGCTTGGGCAGATATTCAAACGCCCCCTTCTCCGTCGCCCGGACGGCCGTGTTGAGCGTGTTTTGCGCTGAAAGGATGATGACGCTGGTGTCGGGATAACGGTCAATGATCTGCGCCACATCGTCCAGCCCGTCACCGTCCGGCAGCTTGACGTCAGTGATAAGGACGTCGGGGTTGAAACTGCGTAGCAATTGGGTCCGCTCGGCAATGGTTCCCGACGTCTTCACCTTGTGCCCGCTGCGACGCAGCGCTTCGCCTACGACCATGCAGATCGCCTGGTCGTCATCCACAACCAATATGCGTCCCTTGGGCGTCATGTTTCCCTACCCCATCGCCATTGGCAGCAATATGCGGAATATGCTGCGTTTGTTGTCCGCATCGCGCGAATATTGGACCAGCCCGTTCATGTCGCGCACCAGCTTGTCCACCAAGGCGAGGCCTAGCCCCTGCCCGTCCCGTTTGCTGGAAATGAACGGATTGAACAAATGTTCGCGAATATGGTCGGGAACACCGGGGCCGTTGTCGGAGATTTGAATTTCGATCGGAAGCGAGGCATTGCCCCTGCCCTCGATCCTTACCGACACGCCATGCCGATAGGCTGTGGTAATGCGAATCTCACCTTTATTAATTTCTTCAAGGGCTTCTGCGGCATTTTTCAGAAGATTAAGCATGATTTGCACGAAGGCGTCGCCATTGATGTCCGCGAATGGCAGGGACGGATCATATTGCCGCACCAGCTTGATATTCCGCGCGAAACCCGCCGCCGCCAACTCCACCGCGCGGTCCAGGAGAGGATAGATGTTTTCCGACCTGCACAGCAGCGGCTGTTCCGTCGTGAAATCCTGCATCCGGTCAATCAGCGCGGCGATCCGGTCCACCTCATTGCATATCAGTTGGGTCAGGGCGGCCGAGCGATCATCGACGCTCGCCTCCAGAAGCTGCGCTGCACCCCTAATCCCGGACAGCGGATTCTTGATTTCATGCGCCAGGATCGCAGCGGCGCCCATGGCGGAGCGGGTTCCCCCAGTGGCCCGTCGGTGTGCGATCTGCTGAGCCTGACTATGGGCATGAAGCGCGACGACGCGCCAGCCATCCTGATCGGCGATGGGAGAGATCATCAGATCGACCTCCATCGCCGCCTGCCGCCCGGCATGAACCTGAATGTCGTAGGCGGAAAGGGGTTTGTCCGTATCCCACAGGCCCGATTGGCCGGCAATGTCGGCAATCCGGATCGTCTTTGCGACATCGCTGCCGATAATCGCCGAGCGCGCCATATTGAGCAGGCTTTCCGCGCGCATATTTGCGTTTGTGATGCGGTTGTCCGGCGCGATGATGAGTGTGGCCACCGGCATCGCCAGGAAAATATCAGCCAGGCCGGGAACGTCGAGCCGATGAGGCGGCGCGGGCGCCATGGCCGGCTTTCTCAAGCCGCGGCCCGGCTGAGCCAGGGCGCATAAAAGCGCTCCAGCATGTCCAGCACCGTCGCGGCGTCCGCCTCCTGGTTGACGGCGTTGCGGAACTCGGCCGATCCGGTCAGCCCCTTGGTGTACCAGCCGATATGCTTGCGGGCCATATTGACCCCGATAAATGCGCCATAATGTTCGAGTATTGCACGGTAATGCTCTGTAATAATGGTATATTGCTCGTCGATTGATGGGTCGGCGCGGCGCTGACCCGTGGCGAACCAGTGCATCACCTGACCCAGTAGCCATGGCTTGCCATAGGCCCCGCGCCCGATCATCACGCCATCCGCGCCGCTTTGCTCCAGCGCCGTTTCGGCGTCCTCGATGGAGCAGATGTCGCCATTGGCGATGACGGGAAGCTTCACCGCCTCCTTTACCCGGCGGATAAAGGACCAGTCGGCATGCCCCTTGTACATCTGGCAACGGGTGCGGCCATGCACGGTGATGAGTTGCGCGCCCAGATCCTCCGCGATCCGGGCGAGTTCGGGCGCATTCAGGCTGGAATGATCCCATCCCATGCGCATCTTGACGGTAACAGGAACTTTCACCGCCTTGACCGTCGCCTCAATGAGCGAAGCGGCAAGCGGCAGATCGCGCATCAGGGCGCTGCCTGCCTCTCCGTTCACCACCTTCTTGACCGGGCAGCCCATATTGATGTCGATGATGGCCGCGCCACGATCCTCATTGAGTTTGGCCGCTTCCGCCATTTCATAGGGCGAGCAACCGGCCAACTGCATGGAGACGGGCTCCTCCACTGGATGCCAGGCAGCCTTTTGCAGCGACTGGCGCGTTTCGCGGATCATCGCCTGGCTGGCGATCATTTCCGTGACATTGAGGCCAGAGCCGTAGCGGCGCACCAGCGTCCGGAACGGCATGTCCGTAACGCCCGTCATGGGCGCCAGGATGACCGGCATGTCGATCCGGATCGGACCAATGGTTATAGGATCGAGTTTACGCATCATCCTGCCTAAAAAACAGGCAGGCCATAGCCGTTATGACGCTGGCGGGCAAGGGAGGCCTGCGCTATGGCGCTCGGCGTGACCAAGACGAACCGAAATGTCGCCC
>Ga0307414_10000103_pt1 | contig 60951 bp, 54 predicted proteins | sample DK1Ometagenome_FD_203804 | JGI IMG/M metagenome (GOLD analysis project Ga0307414, IMG submission 203804) | Maize rhizosphere microbial communities from greenhouse at UC Davis, California, United States - DK15-O-3 | ecosystem: Host-associated > Plants > Roots > Rhizosphere > Soil | place: USA...
TTGCACACCTCAAAATACAACTTTTGAGTTAAAACAGGAAAGGCTAGCCGAGAAATCGACTAGCCTTTTAAACTATCTACTTTTGAGACAGCCTCTTTTTTGATTTATTAGGACAATATTATAGACTATCAATCCAGCTTTTTACTTCCTCTTTTCCTTTTCCGGTTTTCTTTTGGATCCGGCCAAGAAGCTCATCTTCTTTACCCTCTTCGTACATTAGGTCATCGTCTGTAAGGTCTGCATATTGTTGCTTGATTTTACCTTTTACTTCGTTCCAGCTTCCTTTTACTTTATCTGAAAATGCGCTCATGATTTTTTTGGTTAGTGATTAAAATATATACTCTTCTTACTATTAGCCATACATGATGCCAAACCAAGAAAACATATTTAACGTACTGTATTACAATTACTTAATTAACATAATTACATTTTATGCAATATGTGTAGGATAATAATTTCTACGTTATGGGCAATCATTTTCCTAACCCAACACTTGATCCTGGATACTAATCTTATCGCCAAAGGCAGGATCGACTCTTAAGAGTTGGAAAGCGGTAGAATAAGCAGGTTGTAAAGTCACAAGCTGCTTGATTCTTGGCATTCCTCGCACTGCAGCTTATCTAATTACTTGAATGAACTGTGTAGGTTTTGTTAAATTTTTCCCGAAAAACACAAAAAAACATAAATTTTCATCGGCTAAATAAACAAATCTATTTAGTTTCAAAGAATGAAAGAGAGTAAAAAAATTCTTGTTATAGATATTGGTGGTTCCAACCTGAAAATATTAGCTACAGGTGCTGAAGAACGTATTAAAATTCCCTCTGGCGCAGACTTTAGTCCAGAGCAAATGGTTAACCTCGTAAAGGAATTTGCTTCAGTTTGGGAATATGATTACATCTCAATGGGATTTCCTGGAGTGGTAAAAAACAATCAGATCATAAATGAGCCGGTCAACCTCGGGACAGGCTGGAATGATTTTGACTTCCATGCTGCATTCGGTAAGCCGATAAAGATAATTAACGATGCTGCCATGCAGGCTGTGGGTAATTATGAAGGTAAAAAACTATTGTTTCTTGGCTTAGGAACCGGTTTGGGAACAGCCATGATTATCAATCATACTATTATTCCTATGGAAGGCGGCCATTTACCTTATAAGAAGTCAACCTTCGAATCTTATATTGGCAAAGCTTACCTTCAGAGAAGTGGTTCCAAAAGATGGCAGAAACATGTTTTGAAAACTGTAGAAATTCTAGCTGACGCATTTCAACCTGAAGATATTGTCTTAGGTGGTGGCAATTCAAAACTATTAACAAAGATCCCGGAAGGCTGTAGATTGGGAACAAATCAAAATGCATTCATTGGAGGGTTCAGATTATGGGAACAAGAGTTTAACATATAAAAAATGGTATCCTTAGCATGCATCCCGATTAAATTCCAGTACTAAATCTAAATCTTCAGGGAAGGTAGAATGAACTATAGCCGAATTAATGAACAAGTCATTTTCTTGCTTTTTTAAATAAGATAACCTGATTATCCGCTTTGTTGCCAATAAAGTAAATTGACCCATCATTTATATTGGATCACAATTGGCCACACGCTTCTACCAACAAAGGCAGGACTGCTGCAGCGTAGCGTTTCAATTTTTATTATGGCTACTTGTGCAATTGAGGAAATACGTAATAAAATACTACGCTACCATTCTTTTCTTCTTAACTAGCCGATTCTTGCAGATTGCTCTTGTCACAAGCTCACTTCTGAATAGTAGCAAAAGACCCCGTACTTTTAAATGAGCTGCTGTTTGGGTCTGTAAACAAATTACAGATTTTCAGATAATAATGGTACTCGGATATTTTTGCGTATTTTCATTTTGAAAAATCTCTTCCTTCCTAAAACTCTTTTAATGGCATGAAACATCTCTTGCATTGCCTTCTGGCTCTAATCCCTATTGTGGTAGGTTGCGCTACAAAATCCCAAGAAAGTATCCCTTCAAATATTATATCAGAAGAAGTTCGGGCAAGAATAGATTCTACATTAAACAGCTTTGTAACCAGTGGAAACGTTGCTGGGATTTCTGCTTTAATAGTGGAAAAAGATCAAGAGGTTTATTTTAATGCATTCGGATATGCAGATCTGGAAAATCAAGTTAAAATGGACCGAAACACCATTGTTCAGATCTTTTCGATGACCAAGCCAATTACAGGTACAGCATTGATGACTCTTTACGAAGAAGGAAAGTTTCAGCTGGATGATCCGCTGGAAAAGTACGCTCCTGAATTTGCCAACATGAAAGTTTATGATGGAGTAGATGAAAAAGGTAAAATCAAATTGGTAGACTCAGATCGCCCGGTTACTATCCGGGATATTACCCGACATACTGCTGGATTTCCTAATCGGTCTGATATTCCGGGATTAAGTGAAATTCTTGCCGAGAAAGATCCACGCAGCATTGAAATTACACTGCAGGAAATGGCTAAAAGAATTGGTGAAATACCGCTTTGGTTTCAGCCCGGAACGCAATGGGAATATGGTCAATCTGTGGATGTACAAGCTTTTCTGGTGGAACGGATTTCTGGTATGCCGTACAAAGACTATGTTCAATCTCATGTGTTGGATCCATTAAAAATGAATGAAACACGCTATTTTGTTCCGAAGGGAGATCGAAAAAGAATGGCCTCCTCCTATCGTAGAACTGGGGAAGGACAACTGGAAAAAATTCCCAATGAAGAAGCCCATAAATTCAATATTCATGAATGGCCATTAACACCTGGAGGATTCGGATTGACGTCTACGTTAGATGATTACATGAAATTCGCCCAGATGCTAGTACATAAAGGAAGACATAAAGAAATGCAAATTGTGAAGCCTGAAACTGTTGACCTGATGAGTACCAACCAGCTTCCGGATTCTGTTACCGAAAGATCCTGGCTACCAACTAAAGGTCAGGTAGGTTTTGGAATTGATTTCGCAGTTAGAACTTCTCCCCCTGCCAGTCCTGAAGAGATAACCGGAACAGTAGGTGAGTTTTTCTGGGATGGTGCTGCCAGTACCCTTTTTTGGGTAGATCCTGTAAATGAACTCACAGCAGTTTTATTTGTACAGCTATTCCCTTATGATGGTATTGGCCTCCATAAAAAATTTAAAGATGCTGTATATGGGACGTATCAGATAACCACAGATTCTATATAGAATTCTATTAATTTTGAATAATCAGAACCAATTCCAACAGAAATGCTGTTCTGGAAACATTGTAACCTAATGGACCTTTAATCCATTATTTATTACAGCACATGAAAACAAAACCAAGAGTTGTAGTCGGCCTTTCCGGAGGAGTCGACAGTTCCGTAGCCGCTCACCTGCTTATCGAGCAAGGCTACGAAGTCATCGGGATGTTTATGAAAAACTGGCACGATGAATCTGTAACAATTTCTAATGAATGCCCTTGGATGGAAGATTCAACTGACGCCATGCTGGTAGCGGAGAAATTAGGCATTCCGTTTCAGGCGATCGATCTAAGCGAAGAATATAAGGATCGCATTGTCGATTATATGTTTGCGGAATATGAAGCAGGTCGTACCCCAAATCCTGATATTCTCTGCAACAGGGAAATAAAATTTGATATTTTTCTCAAAGCAGCGGAAAAACTAAAAGCAGATTTTGTGGCAACTGGACATTACTGCCAGCGAGGAGAAACAGTGGGCGAAGACGGGAAACCTACCTATCAGCTTTTGGCAGGTGCAGATCCAAATAAGGACCAAAGTTATTTTTTGTGTCAATTGAATCAAAGTCAGTTAAGCAAAGCGCTGTTTCCAATTGGTCATTTGCAAAAATCTGAAGTTCGAAAAATAGCCAAGGAATTGGACCTCATCACAGCTGACAAAAAAGATAGTCAAGGTCTATGCTTCATTGGAAAAGTGCGTTTACCTGAATTTCTACAACAGCAATTGAAACCAAAAAAAGGTAAAATAATTCAAATTCCTGAAGAATTATCGGTCTATCAGGACCATAAAATTCCTGCGGGGATTTCTCCGGAAGATTATGATGACGAGACCCTGGATGCTATTTCATTACCTATAAGCTACTCCCAAGATCAAGGAAAAGTTCTCGGGGAGCATAATGGTGCACATTATTTTACAGTTGGCCAACGTAAAGGTCTTCATGTTGGGGGAACAGGAAAACCTTTATTTATCATCTCCACAGATACGAAAGAAAATGTGATTTATACGGGATTAGGAGAAACACATCCTGGACTTCTTCGAGATGGATTGTTTGTGAAGAAAGATGACATTCACTGGATTCGTGAAGACCTGAAACTTAATGTAGGCGAAACTGCCAGGTATGAAGCTCGGATCCGGTACAGACAACCATTAAGTGGTGCACTTCTGGTTCAAAAGGCGAATGGGCTATATGTCATTTTTGATCAGCCACAAAAAGGAGTTGCATCAGGGCAATTTGTTGCCTGGTATCATGGAGAAGAATGCATTGGGTCAGGAACAATAGCCTAGCACTTACTTTATTTAAAAATTCAAAAAGCCCAAAAGATCCGTTCTCTTGGGCTTTTTATCCTGATAATATAGTTACTTATTTCTCTTGTTGTAGACTTCTAAGTAAGCGTCAAGGTACTTTTGATTATTTGCATCATTATCACCATATTTTTCTCTTAGTTCATCCAGCCGCTTATGCATTGAAGCACGAACATCCGCATATTCTGGATCATCATAGATATTACGCATTTCTGCAGGGTCAGTCTTCAAATCATACATCTCCCATTCATCGATGTCATAATAAAAATGCATCAGCTTATAACGGTCAGTCGCAACACCATAATGTCTTTTGACCATATGAACTGAAGGATATTCATAATAAGTATAGTAAACCGCATCCCGCCATTCCCCGCTTTCTCCACTGACCAGCTTTCTAAATGATTCTCCTTGCATCTCTTTGGGGGTATCTACTCCAGCATAATCAAGGAAAGTGGGCGCAAAATCCAAATTTTGAACTAACTTATCAATTGTTGTACCTGGCTTAATTTCTTTGGGATAGCGAATCAAGAGTGGTGTTCTGAAAGACTGCTCATACATAAAACGTTTGTCAAACCAGCCATGCTCTCCAAGATAAAATCCCTGATCTGAAGTATATACAATGATCGTATTTTCTGTCAACCCATTTGCTTCCAAATAATCGAGCACTTCCCCTACTCCATCATCCACAGATTTAATAGTTCTTAGGTAATCTTTGATATATCTGTTAAACTTCCAATGTGCTATTTCACGTTTTTTCTCAGAAGAAAAAGTTGATTCATCTCCTCGTCCAAATGCTTTCTTAAACGCTTCATTTTTAGGACCATAAGCAGCATTCCATTGAGCCAATTGTTCAGGGGTAAAACGGGCTAATTCTTTGTCAAATCCTGTGCTATCTCCATATGGGTCCACAACCATTTTAAAGTCATGTCCCCACATTGCCTCCCCGTCTATTTCCATCTCCTGGGTCCGTGCAGCTGTACCTCTGCCTGCATAGCCAGATTCCTGATCAAAGAAGCTTGCCGGTGGCGTGAATTCCTTATCATCATACAATGTCAAGTATTCAGGTGCTGGTTTCCAGTTGCGATGAGGAGCCTTCTGATGATACATCAATAGAAATGGTTTACTCTTGTCCCTACCCTTCTCCAACCATTTCAAAGCTTCATCAGTAGTGATATCTGTTACATAACCTTCAAATCTTTTCTTCTCACCGTTCACCAAGAAATCCGGGTTATAGTAATTGCCCTGTCCCGGCAGAACCATAGAATAATCAAATCCTGTCGGAAGTCCATCTAAATGGATTTTTCCGATTAAAGCTGTTTGATAACCGTTTGCTTGTAACAATTTCGGAAAATTTTCCTGTTCCCAGTTAAATGGCTGCACATTATCAACTTTCCCATTGATAAAGCTATGCTTGCCAGTCAACAATACTGCACGACTGGGTGCGCAGATGGAATTAGTTACCGTAGCACGGGTGAAGATGGCACCTTCTTTCGCTAGGCGATCAATATTTGGTGTCTCATTCAACCCATGGCCATACGCACTGATTGCTTGGTACGCATGGTCGTCTGCCATAATAAAGATGATATTAGGTGGTACTTCCACTGTTTCTTCTACTTTTCCAGTGCAGGCAACGACAAAGAAAAAGAGTGCTATGACAAAAATGGGATATCTTAATTTACAATAGTTCATAATTCTAACAGTATAGTCAAGTATAAAATGCCGGTTATAAATGTTATATATTTTAAATAGTTTAGGTCTTAATACCTGCCTACCCGCAAAGACAGGTTGAATACAATACTTTATTTGGTTCCGATTCTTCCTGGTTCTCGACGGTTTTTACCGGGTACGTCCGTTAGCTCATCTCCTAAGTCATCACGGACCAGATCTGCCAGTATAGCAAGTTCCTGGACAATTTCCGGATATTCATTTTTCACATCATACCGCTCTCCCGGATCTCTCCGTAAGTTATAAAGAGCCAATTCAGTGTGCACTTGTTTAGTGGCACCATTTACTCCATTTATACCGGGTGCTGATCCAACATACGTCCTATGCTCATGAGGAAATACTAATTTCCAATGTCCTTTCCGGATAGCCTCTAATGCATTCTTTTGATAATAATAATTAAATGTTTCCCTTGGATTGGCATCCGCCTCATTCCTGAGCAAAGACAAAATACTTACACCATCTATTTTCTTTTCAGGTAGCGGTACATTTAAAATTTCAGCAAAAGTGGGAAGAAAATCAATGGTCGAAGCCAACTTGTTATTGACCGTTCCGGCAGGAATTTGCCCAGGCCACCTCATGATACATGGCACACGCTGACCACCTTCGAAACTGGTCCCCTTACCCTCTCTCAATCCACCAGTTGAACCAGCATGGCTACCGAAATTCAACCAAGGTCCATTGTCAGAGGTGAAAATTACAAGTGTATTATCCGCTATCCCACTTTCTTTCAAGGCATTCATAATCTCACCTACCGACCAATCTATTTCCATCACGACATCACCGTACAATCCCTGTTTGCTTTTTCCTTTAAATTTTTTTGATGCAGCTAATGGGACGTGCGGCATAGAATGAGGTACTACCAGTAAGAACGGGGAGTTTTTATTTTCTGAAATAAAACGTACTGCCTCTTCCGTATACCTTGTGGTAAGTTCAGCCTGATCACCTAAATCTTCAATGTAGCTGGCTATTGTATCTCCTACAATCAGTGGTAACTCCGGATAACTGGCTTTTCGCGCATGGGTATCCTTGGTGGCTAGTTTCATATCATAAGTCCATTTCCACATATCATTGGAATAAGGCAACCCAACAAATTCATCAAACCCCTGTTGCAATGGTAAAAATGGTTTTAAATGGCCAAGATGCCATTTACCAAAAAGAGCAGTTTTGTAATTCCCTGCCTTCTTAACCAATTCTGCGATGGTTTCCTCTTCAGGATTTAATCCTATCACTGCATTGGGGTTTAAAGCACCACTGAGTCCAAGCCTATTGGGATATGTTCCAGTGAGAATTCCAGCTCTTGAAGCACTACAAACTGCCTGAGCCACTTCAAAATTTGTAAACCGCATTCCTTCAGACGCCAACTTATCTAAGTTCGGTGTGTCATAATCTAATGCCCCATAACTAGCTAAATCACCGTACCCCAAGTCATCCGCATAGATCAGGACTATGTTTGGATTCTTTGCATTTTGGCCAAATGAAAGCGCGGAAATTGAACTACCTATTCCAAGTAAGAAAATAAAGTGTTTTAAACTCATCATATGTTTATTGTCCAAAAGCATGTGTTTCTTTTGTAGCCTCTATTCGGTTCTCCACCCGTTTGAGGTACCAAAGGCACGAATGAACGCAGTTGCGTTATATTCATTAATAACCGGGATTTTGCGTCAATGCAGGATTGAGGTCTATTTCACGCTGGGGAATTGGCATCAAAACCATGTAATCTTTCAGGTTTTGACCAATGTCCACTTTGTTCTTTTCAGCTACACCTGCTTCATATGTAGCATGTTCTTTCATTCGCTCTATGAATCTTCCGGTCCGGACGAGATCAAACCATCTATGGCCTTCCATAGCCAATTCTTTATGTCGTTCTTCATAGATAAGCTCCCTCAATTCATCGGCTCCAATGCCGGATACATTACGGGAAGTAGAATTATATGCCCGTTCCATTATTCGGTTAAGCTGAATAGCAGCAGGTTCAGTCTGACCTGTTTCATTCAAAGCTTCTGCAGACATCAGGATCGCATCAGCATATCGGATGATATGCATGTTTGCATCACTGTTGCCCGGGTTAGCTTCGTTTTCCTCCCAATATTTTGTAAAAATCGGAATACTTGAAGTGTGGATAGTCCCGTCTAGTAAGCTCACAAAATCCGTCCTGAAGGTTCCTGCTTTTCTTTCATCATCATCTGTAAATCTATCATACAAATCACGTGTAGGAATATCCGCTTCATTTGAATTAACCAAACCCAAGACTGCAAATCCACCGGGCAGGGAATATTTTGGGCCCTGAAGAACCATGGCGCCATTTCCATTTCCCGGAGCATCCATGAACTCAATGCTAAGGACCATTTCTTTTCCATTTTCAGTTGCAGGATTCCAGTTATCACTATAATTTTCATGAAGGCCGTATCCATACTCTCCTTCATTATTGATTACCTCAGCCAATTTCTCCACTGCCTTTGAGAATTCATGTCGTGTTAGATATACTTTCCCTAATAAAATCTTAGCAGCTCCTTTTGTTACCCTTCCCAAATTATTTTCACTATACGTACTTGGAAGACTCGCTTCTGCTTCAGTCAGATCTTTAATGATCTGCTGATATACTTGCTCTGCAGGCACTCTTGCTCCCAAAGCATCTTCCACAGATTCCAGCTTCAGAATCATAGGTACATCTCCATAAAACCTAACTAAATTGAAATAGAATAAACCACGGAGAAACTTAGCCTCCCCCACTAAACGGGCTCTTATTTCCTCATTCATTTCTATTCCCGGGATATTTAAAATAGCTGTATTTGCCCTGGCTATCCCCGAATAACATTGCAGCCACATTTCTCTGGTAAACTGATTCTCGGACGTATGTCTTAAAAATTCCAGATTCTGAAGATACTGGTTTGGCATTCCAAGTCCATTTTTCTCAGTGTCTGCCGGAAGTTCATTGAGAATAAACATATTCCGCTCATAGAGAGCGTACAATTTCTCGTATACTGCCGTCACAGCTGCTTCAGCATCTGACTGGCTACTATAGAAATTATCGATTACAAATCTATCTTCAGGAGATTCCTTTAGGAAATCTTCCATGCAAGAAGTCAAAGAAACTGTTAAGACTAGAATTAGTATGTGCTTGATATTTTTCATATGTTCTTTATTGAATATTCACTTTTGCTCCCAGCATAAAAGTTCTCGATTGTGGGTATCCTCCGAAATCTTCTCCTAGCTGCAGGTTGGTAGCACCACGGTAACTTACTTCTGGATCGTAACCAGAGTAATCTGTGAATGTGAACAAGTTTTGCCCTGTCACATACAACTTAAGCCCGCTCAAAATCTTGGTCTCTGATTGCGGGAAAGTATAGCCAAAAGTCAACGTTTTGATTTTTAGGTATGAGCCATCGTGGATGAAGACATCGCTGAAAACTGCTGATCTATTGGTTGTCGCCTTTGGATAGATCCCACTTGGGTTAGTTGGGGTCCATCGTTCTGCCAATTTATTGTAGACGTTTTGCCCCCCAGAAGGAAGCAGAAGCTCCATTTCATTGTAGTTGAAAAGATCCCCTCCATAAGAAAACTGTGTGAACACATTAACTTCAAATCCTTTGTAAGAAAAAGTATTGGTGAATCCCCCGAAGAAATCAGGATTGGGATCTCCAACTATGGCCCTATCATAAGTAGCATTTACCAGTCCATCAGGAACTCCATTTGGTCCGCTGATGTCCAAATACCTCCTGCCTCCTACCCAATTAGTAGGACCAACAGGACCTGCTGCCAATTCTTCCTCATTTTGTATGATACCGTCAGATATATATCCGTAGAATAAGCCAATGGGTTGTCCAACAATTAATCTATGGATGGATCCTGTTTTCAAATGTCCGTCATCATCTCCTACATCTTTATAAACTTCGCCTCCAAGTTCCAGTACTTTATTCCTATTGAATGATATATTAAATGATGAAGTCCATCGGAAATCAGTCTTGGCTATCACATCAGCTTCTATCATCAGCTCTACTCCTTGATTCTGGACACTTCCGATATTCTGTAAGGAGGACGCAAAGCCTGACACATACGGAACGGCCACATCATAAATCAAATCGGTAGTTTTCTTGAGGTAATAATCTGTGGTGAAGCGCAATCTTTCATCAAAAAACCCGAAGTCCAATCCAAAATCAAATTGGGAAGTTTTTTCCCATTGTAAATCAGGATTGGGAATAGAATTCGGGAAGAAACCAGTTACTAAAGCCCCTCCAATAGTATAAGTAGTGTTGGTTAAAGTAGGAAGAGAATTATACAATCCTATTTCCTGATTGCCCGTAATCCCATAACTTATTCTTGTTTTTAAGTTTGAGAAAACATTCATGTTTTTAATAAAATCTTCTTCTATAGCTCTCCAGGCTAATGCCCCAGAAGGGAAAAATGCATACTTGTTATTCTCTCCAAATCTTGATGACCCATCTATTCTACCATTTAACGAAAGGAGGTATTTTTCTTTTAGGTTATAATTTATTCTTCCAAGATAAGAGATCAAACTCCATTCAGTTTTTGATGATGAAGGTTGATTATAGACAGATCCTGATCCCAATGAATTTTCTTCCAGGACATTATTCACAAACTCCTGAGAGGAAGCACCGAAGCTTTCATAGAAGTTCTTCTGGAATGTAATCCCTCCAAGTAAGGAAATAGAATGCTCATCATTTATTTTCTTGTTCCAGTTTAACGTATTTTCATTTAGCCAATTAGTGGTATAGCCTCCGTTTACCCTAGCTACTGCTACACCACCGGACTCAAAAATATTTGATGGGATAAACGTATCAAATTTGGTATTCACCAAGTCGGTGCCAAAGGAAACTTTACCGGTCAGCTCAGGAACAAACTCCCATTCCCCATAAATATTTCCCAGGACACGGAGCATTTTACTTTCGCGTACTTGTTCCTTTGCTGATGCTACGGGATTAGCGTAAATGATTCCAGGGCTGTTCACCTGCGTATAGACACCTAATTCTTCATCGCTGTAAACTGGCAGCACAGGATTGAACTTCATAGCTCCTGTCACTACCCCACTTGCTCCTCCAGCATCTGTAGGCACAGCATTTGAATTGGTTTGACTTACGTTCAAGTTGGTCCCAACTTTGAATTTGGTGCTTATGTTTCTAGAAATGTTGACTCTTCCAGAATACCTTTTGAATCCCGTGTTGATGATGACGCCCTCCTGGTTAAAATAATTTCCTGAGATAGCATAATTAGTTTTTTTATCTCCACCTGAAAAAGACAACTGATAATTTTGGACCGGTGCGGATCTAAATAGTTCATCCTGCCAATTAGTTCCTTTTGGATTTGCCTGAAGTTCAGCCATTTTATTACTATCATATACAGGTTTTAATCCATCATTGGCGTAAGCTTCATTGACTAAAGTAGCATAGTCAAAGGCGTTCATGACGTCTATCTTCTTGACCACATTCTGTACGCCATAGTATGCATCGAAAGAAATCTGATCCCTGCCTTCTTTTCCACTTTTAGTAGTAATAAGCACGACACCATTTGCTGCTCTTGCCCCATAGATTGCTGTAGCAGAGGCATCTTTCAAAATTTCTATCGACTCAATATCCGCAGGATTTATGGTAGACAATCCACTCATTTGTGCATTTCCCCCTGTCTCTCCAAATCCTCCCCCGCTATAAATTGGAAAACCATCAATGACATAAAGAGGCTCATTCCCACCTTGTAAAGAACTGGATCCCCGGATTCTGATTGAGGCTACAGCTCCTGGCATACCCGAAGTCTGGGTGACCATCACTCCTGATGCACGTCCTACCAGGCCCTGATCAATAGAAGTAATTGGTGTTTCCTGAATATCGGAAGCCTTTACAGAAGAAACTGCGCCAGTTAAGTCACTTTTCTTTACAGCACCATATCCCACTACGATCACTTCATTCAGTGCCGAAAAATTATCCATCAGGACCACATCAATTTCAGTTTGATTTCCTACGGCTACTTCTTGCGTATCAAAACCTATAAAAGAAAATATGAGTACTGGATTTTGAATCTCATCTGGAATTACAAGTTGGTAACTACCGTCCAGTTCAGTAGATACTCCAATAGATGTTCCTTTGACCAATACAGTAGCTCCCGGGAGACTTTCTCCATTTTGTTCTGTTACTTTTCCAGTAACTCTTTTTTCTACTTCTACTGAAATAACTTTAAGATAATTAACTCCACTTGTGTATGACTGTAGATTTCTGGGGTTGGAATAAATAACATAATATTTATCCCTCAGCTCCTTGAAATCAGCATCTAAAGGTTGAAGTAAGGCTTTCAACCCATCTTCTGGATCTCCTTTAATTGGTGGAAACTCAACCAATTTTTCATCCAAAAGATCTGTTCTGTACAAAAATGAAATTCCGTATTCGTTGCTGAACTTTTTCATTGCTGATTTAAAAGTCATCAACTTTCTTTTCCCTTTGCTGGATCCTTCTGAAGTGTTGTCCTGATTGAAAGAAAGTAGAGACTGCCCAAAGACATCGTCTCCACTTCCCATCAACAACAATCCTAAAAGAAGGGCTATTGAGTAAGAGTATTTTCTCATAAGTAGGTTATCTTGTTTATTATTAGTTGGGTTATTGCGTAATTTTTTCACTGGAACTATGGACGGTTATCACATCTTCATCAAATGTGATCTCCAACTTGGTAACCAATCGAAGGGCTCCTACCAAAATTCGGATTTCATCTGATGGCACCTTTCCTTCCAATGGAATTTTCTTATCTGCCATATTTTGAAATATCACCTTCTTGCCATACACAGAGGATATTATCTGCGCCACTTCGCCTAATGTCTTATTGTCCAATAGAATGTATTTGTCCTTCCAAGAAGTATATTCTTCTGGTAGCACGACCATTTGGTGGATTTGCTTTAACGATTTATCAAAAGCCACATAGTCTCCGGGAGTCATTTGTAAAGGAATTTGATCGCTGGGAGTCATCACTTGGACCTTTCCCTCTTCTAATACAACTACTTCGCTCGTACCCCGATCCATTACATTAAATTTTGTCCCCAGTACTTCTATTTCTAGGTTACTCGTTACTACCTGAAAGTTGATTTTTTCGCCGCCTACTTCCATTTTGGCAATATCAAAAAATGCTTCTCCCTGAAGCTTGACTTTTCGGCTATCGAAAAGACTCCAGGTAACTGGTGAATAACTCAGACTCGAATTCCCATTTAAGGTTACATCTGACCCGTCTGGCAAAATGATCGTAGAAATTTGTCCATAAGAGGTTTCAAATTTATTTTCTTGAAGTAGGAATATACTTCCCACTGTCATTAGCAATGCAAAAGAAGCAGCTGCATACCAGATCCATTTTGGGCTTCGAGCGCGAATTGGAAGAATTTCTTCATCCTTGATCACTTCCATAAGTCGAAGTTTCTCCCGCTTTATTAGCTCTTCTGGTAAAGTTCGTTTGGTAAATTTTATAGAATTCCAGATTCCTTTATTACCGGATTTATCTCCAAAAATAGATTTTGCTTTTTTCATTATAGTAAATGGTGTTGAGGGCAGGTTATAATCCCACAGATCGCTCTTTACATAAGAGAGCAGATTAAGCATCTCAGATACTCCTAAAAAGTTGAAAAAAATAAAAAAAATATTTTTTAATGCTTATACAAAGAAAAACTGCATTACAAATACTGCTTTTAACAAACTGATAATCAATTCATTATTTCTCATTTTATCGAATGCTCTTTGTAAATTATTCAGTACTGATTGATATCTTATTCCCTGAATTTCGCTTATTTCTTCAATGGTTAAGTTCTCATAATATCTTAAATACACCGACTCCTTTTGTTTTGGTGGCAATTGATTGATTGCAGCCAAGATTTCTATCTTTCGCGCATAATCAACTTCCTGTTTTATTAAAAAATCTTCATGTGCATATTGAAATAGAAGATCATTTGAACCCTCCTCATTTGGAAAGGATATTAAAGAATCTTGTCGGGAAGATTTAGTCAATTTGAAAAGTTTTCTTCTCGACGATATCAGGAGATAAGCTTTTAAAGAGTGGATTTCACCAAGCGACTTTCTTGAATTCCATAAATCGATAAACATGTCATGAATAGCATTTTGCACAATATCTTCTTGAGAGGAAAACTTCAATAAATAGAAGTATAGGTTCTGATAATATTTATCATAAATAGCTGACAAGACTTCCCTCTTGCCATCTTTTAGCCCCAATATCAATTCACTTTCAATTTTCATTCTGTTTATCCTTTCAGACAATATTCGTTGCTATGTCACATAAAATAGCTCTTTTTCCTAGAGAAGACGAATCAAAAAGAATCTTTACCTAAAACAAGGCTGCTCTCAGATGAAAAAGTAATATTTGCAAACAAATCATACACTTACAAAAAGTAGTTGATTTAGCATTACTTACTATTTATCAGATGCCTTTAGAAATCCTATTTGAGGACGAAAATTTAATCGCGATTAATAAGCCTTCTGGTTTATTAGTGCATAGAACGTCCATCGCTGCGGGTGAAACGGTGTTTGCACTGCAGCTATTGCGTGACCAAATTGGTCAGTGGGTCTCCCCTGTTCATCGCCTTGATAGACCGACCAGCGGAATATTACTGTTCTCCAAGAAGGATGAAATTCTACCACTCCTGAAACTCCAATTTGCAGATCGGACAGTTCACAAGACCTATTTGGCCATAGTAAGAGGCATTCCTGCAGTGAAATCAGGGGTAATAGATTATCCACTAAAAAGTGAACGATCGGGTCGAATACAAGAAGCTAGATCAACATATAAAGTGATAGAGGAAGCTGAGATTCCATTTGATACAACAGGCAGGTATCCCACAAGTAGATACAGCCTGCTGGAATTGGAACCAGAAACTGGTCGTACACACCAACTCCGAAGACATTTAGCACATTTGAGGCATTATATCCTTGGAGATAAAAAGCATGGCGACAATAAACAAAATCATTTTTTTGAGAAGCAGTTTGGAATGCAAAACTTGCTATTACATGCGCAAAGGCTTCAATTTTGTCATCCAAAAACTGATGAATTACTAGATCTGTCTGCTCCCATTCCGCCACATTTTCAGGAAACTTTGCGTAATCTGGGGTTTACAGAATGGTGATTATAAGAGTGGCAATGTCTTGCAATAAATGATGACGTAAATTGGTGATAAAGGTAAGTCTTAAAGGAAGTATGTCCATAGTTTAGGGTCCATGGACTTTTAACCATGGTCCCAGAATGTAAATCATTTTCCTGTCCAGTTTGCCAAAATTGATTTACTTTAGTCTACACAATGAATAAACCTATGAAAAGAATATTTTTAAGTCTGGGGATTTTGCTAACTCTGACGGTAGTAACAGAAGCCCAACAAAAGAAAATTGATAAAAAATTTGACGCAAAAGCTGCAGTTGAAGATTTAACTTACTTGACCTCAGATAAATTAAAAGGCCGAGATCCGGCAAGTTCTGAGATGGCACTTGCTTATGATTATATAGCGGAAAAATTAGAAGCTGCTGGAGCAAAACCAGTTTCTGGAGCAGAGGGATTTTTCCAGAATATCTCATTTCGCCTTTCGGCCCCACCTTCTAAGGGTCAGCTTACATTAGGAGATTCTGTTTATAGTCAGGGTAAAGAACTACTTGTATTGGATGGGGAATCACTAAGTGGGACTTTTGAATTAGTAGATGTTGGATTTGGTACAGCAGAAGATTTTGAAGGCAAGGATCTAACCGGAAAAATTGCCGTTAGCAGTGTGGGTGCACCGGGCAAAATGAGTCCTGCAGATTTGTTTTCGGTAGGCAGTGAGAAAACTGAGAATGCGAAGAAATCAGGAGCAGTAGCATTAATTGAACGTTTTAACATCCCTTCCATCCCATGGCAGTTAATAGCAAATTATCTTAATCGTGAGCAAATGGGCATTGATAATGGTGAATCGAGCAAACTTCCCTATATCTGGATCAAAGATTTGTCCAACCGCTTACCAAAGGAAATTTCCACAGGAAATGCTAAATCTGCTAGTTTGGAAGTCGAAGGGAAAATCAACAAACTAATAGAAGGTAAGAATGTAGTAGCCTGGATTGAAGGGACTGACAAAGAGTTGAAAGATCAGTTTGTGATGTTATCTGCACATTATGATCATGTAGGCATTGGAAGACCAGATGAACGTGGCGATTCAATTTATAACGGAACCCGCGACAATGCCATTGGAACAGTTGCCGTGATGAATGCTGCTAAATTCTTTGCTGATAATCCTCCCAAAAGATCCATTTTACTTGCTTTATGGACGGCTGAAGAAAAAGGGCTTTTAGGAAGTAGATATTTTGCCAATAATCCGCTGGTGCCGCTTAACCAAATAATATATAATCTGAACATTGATGGTGCAGGATATAATGACACCTCTATCATCACGGTAATTGGATTAGGCAGGACTACCGGAGACTCTTTAATTTCTGAAGCAGTAGCGGAATTTGGATTGAAAGCCTTGGCAGATCCTGCTCCTGAACAGGGACTTTATGATCGATCTGACAATGTAAATTTTGCGAAGGAAGGAATTCCTGCTCCTACTTTTAGTTTAGGTTTTACAGCCTTTGATGATGAAATCAGTAAATATTATCACCAAGCTGCAGACGAAATTGAATCTGTTGATCTGGATTATGTCACACTTTACTGGAAAGCCTATATTCTTGCAGCCCAAAAGATAGCAAACACTCCAAATCAACCGAAATGGGTTGCTGGTGATAAATACGAAGAAGCAGGGAAAGCGCTTTATGGGGATAAGTAATTATTTTAATTAGCAAAAAGTAAGAGGTAGTAAACGGGATAACTTGTTGATTCCATTGACTACCTCTTTTGTTTTTGTGTATTTTAGGTTTGCTTCTCCAAAATTTAATATGGTGTAAATTATTTTAAGTTTGAAGATATAACATACAATCATTGATAAGAACTCATGGCAGAAAAAAACGATCAAATAAATATTCTCTCTGAGAAGCTTGATCTATTACTGAAGCGGCAAACAGAGTTCTCCAGAGAGATAGATATTCTTCGTGAGGAGATCAGACAGATAAATCCTGGATCAACAGCAACAGGTGAACCTCTCCACAAAGTAACGACACCGCACGATGCTGAAACAAATACACCAACTAAGCTTCGGCCAATGCATGCTATTGCACCACAAAGTCCAGCTAGACCTCTTCAATATAATCCTAAGAAACAAAAAACTAAATCAGAATTAGAGAAATACATCGGAGAGAATCTGATTAATAAGATCGGAATTGTCATTACAATAATAGGAGTTGCAATTGGTGCGAAATACTCCATTGACCATGAATTGATTAGCCCACTTACCCGGATCATTTTAGGCTATCTAATGGGAATTGGTCTATTGGGATTTGGAATGAAGTTGAAAGAAAAGTATGAAAACTTCAGCGCCGTTCTGGTTAGTGGGTCAATTACCATCATATATTTTATCACTTTTTTAGCCTACGACCTATATTCTTTAATTCCCCATTTAGTGGCGTTTGGTATGATGGTGGTATTTACCGCTTTCACAGTTGTAGCAGCTATAAAGTATAACAAACAAGTCATAGCCCATATAGGGTTAATCGGCGCTTATGCTGTGCCTTTTTTGCTAAGTAATGGCAGAGGAAATGTAACGGTGCTATTAAGCTATATAACCATCATCAATAGTGGGATTCTCATTCTGTCTTTTAAAAAATATTGGAAACAACTGTTTTATGCAGCTTTTGGATTAACGTGGGTCATATTCTTTTCATGGTATTTTTTCTCCTATGAATCAGCCCTCCATTTTTCAATAGCGTGGACCTTTCTACTGATTTTCTTCTTTTTATTTTACGCTACGTTTATAGCTTATAAGCTTTTACATAAAGAGAACTTTCACTATGGAGACATCATTCTTTTATTAGCCAACTCATTTATATTCTTTGGGTTAGGGTATGACTTGCTTGCTTCGAATGAGATCGGGGAGCACCTGTTAGGTTTATTTGCTCTTTGTAACGCACTCGTTCATTTTGTGATCAGCATACTTATTTTCAGGATTAAACTTGCTGACAGTAACTTGTTCTATTTGGTTTCTGGACTGGTGCTGGTTTTCGTCACCATCACATTCCCTATTCAGCTGGATGGCAATTGGGTTACACTTTTATGGGCTGGAGAAGCAGCATTACTATTTTGGATAGGAAGAGTAAAGAGAATAGTAGTCTATGAGAAAATATCTTTTCCACTCATGTTTCTAGCCTTTTTAAGTATCCTACAGGATTGGTCTAGTTTGCGCCTCTTGGATTATGGTGATAGGTATATTACACCTCTCCTCAATGTAAACTTCCTATCCTCTGTCTTGTTTGCGACGGCTTTTGCATTTATCACCTTTGTACACCAGAATAAAAAATACCCTTCAGCATTAGCACCACAAGGAATGATTTTGAAACTCATATCTTTTGCAATTCCCGGTATCTTACTGATCGGTATTTATAATGCCTTCCGAATTGAAATTGAGATCTATTGGGATCAACTCTTCGAGACCTCAAAAGTAATGATTACTAACGACGGCTATGATGATATTTATTATAATTATGATTTACTGAGATTCAAATCCATCTGGGTAAACAACTATTCCCTATTTTTTGTCGCAACGCTTTCATACATCAACTACATACGTATCAAGAACAATATATTTGGATTTATTACTTTCGGACTATGCCTTCTTACAATTCTTTTGTTTTTGACAGAGTCACTTTATGAAATCAGTGAGCTGCGTCAATCTTATTTGAATCAGACCTTAGGAGAATATTATACTATAGATTCCTTCAACCTGTGGATAAGATACGTCTCCTTTGTATTTGTCGCCTTAGCTATTTATGCCTGCCACAAGTTTACACGACAGGATTATATCAAAGGATCCATGAAAATAATCCTTGATTCTCTTCTGCATATCTCAATTTTATGGATTCTTAGCAGTGAGTTATTACATTGGATGGATATCGGTGGATCTTCTCAGACCTATAAATTAGGGTTGAGTATCTTGTGGGGATCCTATTCACTTTTTCTTATTTCTTTGGGAATCTGGAAAAAGAAAGCGTACCTGAGAATTGGAGCAATTGCGCTATTTGCTATTACACTCTTAAAGCTTTTCCTATACGATATTTCCAATCTAAATACTATCGCAAAAACTATCGTTTTTGTATCCTTAGGAGTGCTGCTTCTGATTATTTCCTTCCTCTACAACAAATATAAGCACATTATCACTGATGAGTCTACAGGCTAAACTCTGCACCTTCCTAGTATTCTGGATTTATTCATACTCTTATGGGCAAATGGATCATTTCAAGTATTCTCGCCAACTAGATGAGGTTTCAGGTCAATGGCATCGTATAATTTTGCCAAATGAAATTTTTGGCAAAATTCGAGAAGATATATCTGATTTGCGCATTTATGGGATTACTGAAAATAGAGATACGGTAGAAGCTCCCTATATCCTACGTCTCAAAAAGGATGTGCTATCTGACACAGAAATAGAAGCAAAAATCATCAATTCAGTTCAAAATGAAGATGGATACTATTTTACTTTCCAAACCACTTCGGCTGAACCGATCAATCATATTAACCTTAGTTTTCGAGAGGATAATTTTGACTGGAACATACAGCTCGAAGGAAGTCACAATCAACAGGACTGGTTTAGCATCCTAGAAGATTACCGAATTCTATCCATTAGTAATGATCAAACAGATTTTCAGTTTACCAAACTTACTTTTCCTACAGCAATCTACAGCTACTTCCGACTACTTATTCACAGCACTCAAAAACCTTCATTAAAAAAAGTATCTCTTGCAAATGAAGTTTATGTGGAAGGAACATTTACCATTTTCCCCATAGTGAAAACGAAAACAATCCTATCTGAAAGCAGGAGGACAGAACTGGAACTCACACTAGATTACCCTGTGCCAGTCAGTTCTATTCGAATCGTCGTGAGTGATAAATTCGATTTTTATCGTCCTGTCACTATTTCGTATTTGGTTGATAGTATAGAGACTCAGCAAGGTTGGAAGCAAAATTACCGCAACTTGACTTCAGGAACATTAAACTCTATAGAGGAAAATGAATTTAGCTTTAATAGCAAAATAATTCAAAAGCTAAGAATCATCGTTGAAAACGAAGATAATCACGCCCTAACTTTTGATGATTTCGAAGTCAAGGGTTATGTCCATGAGTTGGTCGCAAGATTCGATCAACCAGCAGATTATTATCTGTTTTATGGCAATGAGCTTGCAGCTAGCCCTCGTTATGATCTCCTTCAATTTAGTGACAAAATCCCGGAAGATATATCTACACTCGTAATTGGAGACGAAAGAAAAATCTTAAGTAATTCGATTGATGAATCTCTGCCACTTTTCCAAAACAAGGCTTGGTTATGGTTAATTATAGTTCTTTTGATGACATTGTTAGGATTGTTCACCGTGCGTATGATACGAAATAAATGAGATTTTGGTAATAAGGATGAAAAGCCTTATGTGAGAAGTAATTCGTAGGATTGCAAGTAGTTCTTATGTAAAAGTGAGAAGTAGAAAGAGAGATGGAAGTCAGGTTACTTTCTACCTCCTTTGGCTTTTGATGGTTTCATTTAGGATTGAAATGAATTCCCAGATTTATATACGCCATTCTACCACTAGGCAAAATTGGAGTTCAACACCTCGACTTAGCTCCCCTAAAATCTAAATCTTATGTCTAGCTCCTTGATACTTAAAAAAATCATCCAAACAACATCCCTGCAATGGTAGCGGTCATCAGGCAGGCAAGCGAGGCTGCCATCAATGATTTTAACCCCAATTTACTAATATTTGCTTGCTGATTGGGCGCTATAATAGCTATACCCCCAAGCTGGATGGCTATGGAACTGAAATTTGAAAATCCGCACAACGCATAGGTTGCAATTACAATTGACTTGGGAGCTAAACTTCCCATTTCCTTCATCTCAGAAAGACTCAAATACGCAACAAATTCATTTATTACAGTTTTTTGGCCAAGCAAACTCCCGACCTGAAGTGTATCTACCCAATCTACTCCAATCACCCAAGCAAACACCCTGAACACCTGCCCAAAAATATATTCTAATGAGAACCCATTAAATTGTCCCCCAGTACTTTGTACTACAAATGAATTCAGTCCGGTAACATCACCCAATATTCCCATTAACAAATAATTCACAGCAGCAATTACAGCTATAAATGCCAAAAGCATTGCTCCAACATTAAGCGCTAATTTTAATCCCTCAGAGGCTCCTATTGACATGGCATCTATTAGATTGACACCCATCGCTTCTTCATTGACTTCTAATTTCTCGTCTAGGAGCTCTTTCTCAATTTCAGGGACAAACATCTTGGACATCACTATAGCTGCCGGTGCATTCATAATACTTGCCCCTAACAAATAAGCCGCAAACCTACTCTGTTCAGCAGGGTCATCACCTCCAAGAAATGCCACATAACCCGCCAAAACTCCACCTGCAATAGTGGCCATTCCGCCAGTCATCAAACACATCAACTCAGATTTGCTCATTTGGGGAATAAACGGCCTTACTAACAATGGTGCTTCAGTTTGGCCCAAGAATATATTTCCAGCAGCTGAAAGACTTTCTGGACCTGAAAGACGCATCGTCCTCGCCATCACCCAAGCTATTCCAAATACAATTTTCTGAAGGATCCCCAAATAATATAATCCCGCTGAAACCGTAGAGAAGAAAATAATTGTGGGAAGTACCTGAAAAGCAAAAATAAACCCATAACTATCTCCAGCCAGATCTCCGAATATAAACTCTGCTCCGTCTCTACTGAAGCTTAAAAATTTCACAAATCCCTGACTGACTAAAGCAAACCCATCTTCTACAATCGGTACTTTAGTAATCAAAAAGCCGAATATCAGCTGTAAAAGTATTCCGATTCCCACCAATCTCCAGTCTATTCTTTTTCGATTGTTTGAAAAAACAAAAGCCACCAAGACGATGACAGCTAAACCAAAGACTCCTCTTAAATAATCCATTCAGTAAATTTGCAAATTAGGCCTAAAAATAAGGAACCCCTGCTCATAAAAAAAGCCCGAAATTAATCGGGCTTATATTGCATTAGTTTCTTTTATTGATTTCATCTCTTATTCTGGCTGCACGCTCATAATCTTCACTAGTGATAGCTTTTTCTAGCATTTGATTGAGTTTGTCCAGACTAAAATCTTTTAAGGAAGCTTCTTTCTTTACCGTGAATTTTTGTGAGGGAGCTTTAGGTGATTTTTTCTCATCCTTCTTATCCACTTCATAATGCTCCACTGCACCTTCCGACATCGCTTTTTCAGTGCAATAAACCGGGCTACCAAATCTGATTGCTATTGCAATAGCATCTGATGGCCTTGCATCAATCTCTGTTTCCAAAAGGTTGTTTTTACACTGAATCTTAGCATAAAATACTCCCTCCTTCATATCTGTGATGACAATTTTTTCTATTTCAAAGTTAAAGCCGGCCGCAAATGACTTGAATAAATCATGGGTCATTGGTCGGTTAGGTACAATTTTCTCAATTTCTAAGGCAATCGCCTGTGCTTCAAACATCCCTATCACAATGGGAAGCCTGCGCGCACCACCAACTTCTCCCAGTACCAAGGTAAATGACCCGGATTGGGAATGATTGGATGATAGTCCTAAAATCTCAAGTTCTATGAGTTTTTCCACAAAAGTTTATAATTCTGCTTTAAATGCTTCGTTTAATTTCGGTACCACCTCGAAAGCATCTCCTACAATCCCATAATCAGCAGCCTTGAAGAAAGGTGCGTCAGGATCTTTATTAATTACGACTATACACTTCGAGGAATTTACTCCTGCAAGATGTTGAATAGCGCCTGAAATTCCTATTGCTATATACAAAGATGGCGCTACTTTTACCCCTGTCTGTCCCACGTGCTCATGGTGCGGTCTCCATTCTAAGTCAGATACTGGTTTTGAACAGGCCGTGGCAGCCCCTAAGATTTTGGCCAATTCTTCTACCATCCCCCAATTCTCCGGTCCTTTTAAGCCCCTACCACCTGAAACAACTATGTCTGCTTCAGGAAGTAACACATCGCCTGTTGCCCGCTCTGTCGAAGTGATCTTAGATGTAAAATCTTCATCGCCCAGTGAAACATCCAAACTCTCAACCTGAGCAGCAGGTCCGTCTGTCTTTAATTCAATAGCATTTTTCTTGATTGCAAGAATTTTATTCTCTGTAGTAAGCGCAGTGTCTGCAAATGCTTTACCAGTATAGATACTTCTCCTCACGACATAGCCATTGTCCAGTGAAGGTAAATCCACTACATTGGAAACCAACCCTGCCTCTAATTTAACAGCCAGCCTGGCGGCTACTGCATCGCCTAGTGAAGATTTTGCAAGAATTAAAGTTTTCACCCCTAATTGCTTATACGCTTGGGCTACAGCTGATGCATGTGCCTGGATCACACCTGCGTCCAACCTACTATCTGATGCATGTAACACTTTAGTAGCTCCGGCACTTCCTACCTTACTCAGATCTTCTGCTGCAATAGTTCCTAAGGCCAGTGCCACCACATTCCCCTCTCCTGTTTTGGCAGCAAGTGCATTCGCATAAGAAACAGCTTCCAAACTTGTGTTCTTTACCTTTCCGTCTGCATGCTCTATATATACTAATATTGACATAATACTCTGATTTATAAATTATTATACGTAGTTAATTAAAGAACTTTAGCCTCATTTTTCAATAGGCGCACCAATTCTCCCACATTGTCTTTATCAATAAGCTTTACTGCTCCTTTGGCCGGAGGCAAATCAAAACCCACTGCTTCAGCTTGTGTCTCTACTTCTATAGGATCCACTACATTCAACGGCTTTGTACGTGCCGACATTATTCCCCGCATATTCGGAATCTTCCATTCGGCAATGGGTTCCTGACACCCAGCTATCAATGGAAGATTTGCTTCTACCATTTCTTTACCCCCTTCGATTTCTCGTGCCATCTTCACCACAGAGCCATCCACATCTAGTTTCATTACCGGAGAAAATGAAGGCATTCCCAATAACTCTCCTACCATTCCGTGGACCATTCCACCGTTGAAATCTATGGATTCTCTTCCCATCAATATCAAATCATACCCGCCTTCTTTGGCATAATGTGCAATCTGCTTTGCAACAAAATAGGAATCTTTTGGAAAGCTGTTTACCCGAATAGCATCATCAGCGCCAATTGCTAAAGCCTTTCTTAAAGTCGGATCAGATTCTGCTTCACCTACATTCATCACAGTTAATTTTCCACTAGTCTCATCTCTGATTTCCACTGCTCTAGCCAAAGCATAATCATCGTAAGGACCTATTATATATTGGACTCCAGTAGAATCAAATTTACTTTTGTCAGAAGTAAATTGAATCTTAGAGGTAGTATCAGGGACATGGGTGATACAAACAAGAATCTTCATTGGTTTAGAATTAGATTAGTTTAGATTTATTTCCCGTGAAAATAACAGTAACCACTTAATTAAAAAAACTATTGATGGCCAATTTAGACAGGATACAGCTCCTCAAACAATTTATACAAGACGAACCGGACAATCCTTTTAACTGGTATGCTCTGGCCTTGGAATATAGAGAAACTGACCAGGATGAGGCTTGCACTCTTTTTCAAAAAGTGTTGAAAACCTACCCTTCCTACCTGGCAGCGTACTTTCCAGCAGCACACCTCTATGCAGAATTGGGGGAAATAAGTGAATCAAAGGAGGCCTTTGAAAAGGGAATTGCCTTGGCGCGCGAGCAGAAAAATGTAAAAGCATTGCAAGAACTTCAAAATGCTTATCAGAATTTTCTTTTTGAAAATGATCTGGATTGAATTCAAATGGTAATTCTTGATTCTGGTACTCCCACTTGTTCCTTGCTACTTGCAACTGCAATTTCCCCGAACCACGAGCTTGCAGGCTAATGGAATCTTGCGTACTTTCTTGCTTTAATCTTCAAATTCTTCAATCAAAAAATCTTGCTTAATGATCACCCAAACAGAAATGCTGGCTCACTTTTGCCCTATTCTTGAAAAGGAAGGAAAACGATATAAAAAGAAAAGCCTTATCAGAGCTAAAAAAGCAACTCCAGGGATTGAAATTGTCACCAAAACCAGTGATGGAAGGGAAACGAAAAGTACGGCAAGCGAGGGAGATTGGCTGGTTGAAAATCAAACAAGTTCTTCGGAACTTTATCTGGTAAAAGCGGAAACCTTCACTAAAAAATATCAACTTGTACAATCATTGGAACGTGGGTGGGGAGCCTATCAACCCAAAGGAGAAGTATTGGGGTACCAGCTAAAAAATGAAGACCTGGATTTTTTTAAAGTTTCAAATGTGCTGGAATTTCAGGCCCCTTGGAAGGATACGATGGTCGTAAAAGAAGGGGATTTTTTAGTAGTTCCCCCAGAACAGGATGAAATCTACCGCATTGCAAAAAAAGAATTTGGAGAAACCTACGTGAGGATTTAGAGTCCACTGGACACTGACCACTGCGACTGAAATGACACTTTTTCTTGATTCTATGCTCTTGACTCTTGGTTTCTGGCTTAACCGACAGGCAGGTGACTGATGATTATTTCCCTACTCAATGTTCTAGTTTACAGATACTTATAAGATTTCCTGCCTGCGGTAGGCAGGATTCGTTCCTCGCAATGACGTACCTAAATTTTTGGTTCTCGGCTCTAGGTTCTAGAGTGTTTTCTCTGCTCCTGATTTTTAATACTAGATACTTAATACTGGATACTTAGTACTTCTTATGGTGTTAACACAATCTTACCCATTTGCTCACCGGCATTCATCCGCTCAAATGCCAACACCGCTTGGTCAAATGAATAAACCTGATCAATTATTGGTCTTATTTCATGCGCAGTCACAAAATCAATCATTGCTTTGAAATCCGAATCTGAACCCATAGTAGTTCCCATCACCTTCAACTGTTTCCAGAAAATCTTTCTCGCTACAACTTGATCGGGATTACCGAGGGTTGCACCATAAACAACAATTTTACCGCCAGATTTAGCGACATCTATTAAATCATTCAGTGCATTTCCAGCTGCACCATCAATTATTAAATCAAATCCATTGGTGGCATCCAGTGCATCGGCCACCCAATTTTCTTCTTTGTAATTGAATTCTGAGAAGGCCCCAATTGATTTAGCTTTTGCCAACTTCGCTTCGCTACTGCTACTTACAGCTACTTCGGCTCCCATTGCCAGTCCAAACTGTGTGGCAAATTGGGCTACACCACCTCCAAAACCGGTAACAAGCAACTTCTCATTTTCTTTTAAGCTTCCCTGATAAGAAATAGCCCGAAAAGCAGTTAAACCAGCAAGAGGCAAAGCAGCCGCTTCTTCCCAAGTGAGATACGCAGGTTTTTGAAAAATACGATCATCAGGCACTATGACAAATTCTGCAAGAGTACCATTCCTGGGCATACCCAATATTTCAAAATCCTTCCCTTGTGCTTTTTGATCATTCCCCCAATTCAAGGCAGGGTTGATAATCACTTCCTGACCTACTAATGAATCGGATACATTCGGACCAACTTCAGAAACCACACCTGCACCATCTGAACCCAAGATCACCCCATCAGCAATATTGGGATACCGTCCTTGTCTACACCATTCATCCCGATGATTGAGGGCAGCAGCTTTTATCTTTATCTTTACCTCACCATCTTTCAAAACGGCATCTTGAACCTCAGTCAACCGTATTCTGGACTCTTGCTTTTGATCTAGAATTAGTGCTTTCATAATTTTTTAGAAACTATCAGGTCTGTCATTTCTATTCAACAAATCTTCCCCATCGTCTGAATTAGCGCGACTTTGGAGTTTGATTGTATTTCCTGAATCAAATTCAGAAACGCCACTGGACTGACTTGCAAAAGTGGGACGATATACAGCATTGCCACCTTGAGGATCATGCAGCCCCCCAAAATTATCCAAATCTGTAAAACGTGTATACTTACCGATAAACCGGAGTTTAACGGTATCTAACGAACCATTTCTATGTTTGGCGATAATCACTTCTCCGACACCTTGAGTAGAATTATGATCCTCGTCTTCTGTAATTCCATAATATTCTGGCCTGTAGAGGAACATGACCATATCAGCATCTTGCTCGATGGCTCCTGATTCCCTCAAATCGGAAAGCTGAGGACGCTTGTCTCCCCCCCTGGTCTCTACTGCTCTCGACAGCTGCGAAAGTGCAATAACCGGTACGCTCAATTCTTTGGCGATCTTCTTTAAAGCTCTGGAAATACTCGCAATTTCTTGTTCCCTGTTTCCACCGCCTCCGCCTTTGGAGTCTCCTGACATTAATTGCAAATAATCGATTACGATCATCTGAATATCATGTTGAGCTTTCAGTTTTCGACATTTTGCACGGAGTTCTAGAATAGATAACGCTGGCGTGTCATCGACAAAAAGAGGTGCTTTGGAGAGTCTGGCCGTTTTATGGACCAATTGAGCCCATTCATGCTCCGCCAGAGTCCCTTTCTTAATTTTTTCTGAATCCAGTTCAGCCTCGGAGCTTATGAGACGATTGACCAATTGAACTGAGGACATTTCCAGTGAAAATATCGCAACCGGTCTATTATGATCGACAGCAGCATTCCGTAAAACTGAAAGTACGAAAGCCGTTTTACCCATTGCTGGACGGGCAGCGATAATCACCAAATCAGCTTTCTGCCACCCTGAAGTTACTCTGTCCAATGCTGTAAATCCAGATGGAACACCTGTAAGACCATCTTTTTGATCTTTCTTTGCTTCCAGCTCCAATATTGCTTCCCGCATGATTGACTTCATGTCGGAATAATTTTTTCGGATATTCTTTTCAGAAATTTCAAACAGACTCTGCTCCATCTTGTCCAAAAGCTCAAAGACATCTGTAGTCTCTTCGTAAGCATCCCGTTGAATATCAGAAGCAATCCGGATCATCTCCCGCTTAATGGACTGCTCAGTGATAATTCTGGCGTGATATTCAATGTTAGCGGCGGAAGCCACCTTGGACGTAAGTTCTGTTACATAGAATGCGCCTCCTGCAATTTCTAACGTGCCATTTCGACGGAGCTGGGCTGTAACAGTCAGAAGATCAATAGGCTGGCTCTCGGTGAACAAATCCAGTATCGCCTGAAAAATAACTTGATGCGCATCTTTATAGAAGCTTTCTACCTTTAGGATGTCGATCACGTTGGTTAGCGCATCTTTCTCCAGCATCAGAGCCCCTAGTACTGCTTCTTCAAGGTCAGTGGCTTGCGGGGGAACTTTCCCGAGTATACTCGTCGTCGGAGTATTGGACTTACTTCGAGTGATTCTGGGGTTGTTACTTTTCTCTGTCATAGAACAAATGTATTGGGAAAAAGGCAAGAGTTTTGAACAAGTTTTACCCTAGTTATCCACAATGGCAACTCGCTACAATCAAGCCCTATAAAGGTCAAGATTTATAATATACCCCGTTTCGATATCCGCGGAACATACTGCACAGCATGGCCCATGTGAAATGCCAGAGCATTTCTGAAAGCGGAATATTGAGTATTTTGATCCCAAGGATAGGTTTATCCAAAAAGCCGTACTGGTCCCAAAAATGGGGGAATAAGAAGGTAAAATTAATAAAATAGATGATGAATGATATTCCAAGTGTAGCAAAAGCTGAAATAATCGAGAGGCTTATTAAATCAGGCCTCTGGATCCAAATGTAAATTGACAACAAGAAGAATGTCAAGAAAGTTACGTAGCCAGAATGAATCTCCATCATCACACTGAAGAAGGTAAGGCTGGCACAACCAATCAAAAACAGAATAAAAAAATCCAGATTTTTTGCTGGCGTATCTTTATCATAGTTAATTTCTCGCCATGTGAAGGAAGAATGAACATACCCCCCAACTCCAAATAGTGCAAACCCAATTAGATAATCTTCAATGCCCACCACTCCCTCTCCAAAGAGCGTGGGGGGCCGCCAATAATCCCTAAAGTACCAAAACTCAGCTATAATCCCCATAACTCCCCCAACTGCACAAACCTTTATCATACCGCTTTTCCATGGACTCTTCAGATAAATTATCAACCATGCCATCAAGTATAGCAAGGCTAAAGAAAGATAGGCATACTTATCTGGGAGCATTCAGCTTATTTTCTTCGAAAGTAATGAATTTGTACCTTTCAGAAAAAACTTGGAATTATGATTGTAGCTCATCTGGTTGTAGCTCATCTTAGTGTCCATTTTTTTTTCAAGTTTGACATTAAAACCTACTTCCAAATCTTAATAATGAAAAAATATCACTTTATAGCTATTGGTGGTGCAGTCATGCACAATCTCGCCTTGGCACTGGTGAAAAAAGGATATCAAGTCACTGGTTCAGATGATGAAATCTATGAACCTTCCCGTAGCCGACTGGCAGAAGCAGGGATTTTGCCTGAGGAATATGGATGGTTCCCGGAAAAAATCACTCCAGAATTGGATGGTATTTTATTGGGAATGCATGCACGGATCGACAATCCTGAACTGCTGAAAGCACAGGAATTGGGGATTCCTGTTTACTCCTTTCCAGAATTTATATTCAATCAAAGTCAGTATAAAAAAAGAGTGGTTATTGCTGGTTCGCATGGCAAGACTTCCATCACTTCAATTATCCTGCACGTATTAAAAAGTCAGGATATAAACTTTGATTACCTGGTTGGTGCGCAGATCGAAGGCTTTGATTTGATGGTAAAGCTTTCTGATGCACCTGTAATCATCATTGAAGGCGATGAATATCTAACTTCTCCTCTTGACAGAACCCCGAAGTTTTTCCACTATAAACACGACATCGTATTGGTCAGTGGCATCGCCTGGGATCATTATAATGTCTTCCCGGATTTTGAAGTCTACAAAGACCAGTTCCGCCAGCTTATGGAACTAACTCCTCAGCATGGGGAGTTAATCTATTGTGCAGCAGATGCGCTGGTGAAGGTAGCTGCTGAAAATGCGGAAGTAATGGGAAAGCGTACGCCATACCAAGCTCATCCTGCCATAATCAAAGATGGAAAGACTTATCTTGAAACACCAAACGGCTTAGTTCCAATCCGAATATTTGGAGAACACAATCTACAAAATCTTCAAGGTGCAATGGATATATGTCTTGCGCTGGGACTTACTGAAGAGCAATTCTATGATAGCATTCAGAATTTCAAAGGTGCAGCCAAGCGCCAGGAAGTATTGATAGAGACCAAGACGGGAAGCATGTTCAGAGACTTTGCCCATGCTCCCTCCAAGCTCCGGGCAACAGTTAATGCCGTGAAAACCCAGTTTCCCGAACGTAGATTAATAGCCGTCCAAGAGTTACATACTTATTCTTCTTTGAACAGGGATTTTCTTCCCAATTATGCTAAATCGATGGAAGCGGCTGATATTGCTGCGGTTTATTTAGATCCTCACGCAGTTGCATTAAAGAAGCTTGAATTAATGGATGAACAAACATTAAGAAAGGGATTTCAACGTCCTGATTTGATGTTGTTCACAGACAGCGACAGCCTAAAGGAGTTTTTATTAGCACAAAATTATAATCAAACAAACTTACTTTTGATGAGTTCAGGTTCATATAATAGAATGGACCTTGAACCTATAAAAGCTAAATTCACCCAATCCTAAAGGAAGGCCATTCTGAGGCAAATAGGTGTGGGACAGGTTTTCCCGTTTCATTCGATAAGGAACAAGTTATGACCATTGAAAATAAAAAATATATGAAATTAAATTTAAGAAACTCAATAGCATTTTTTGATCTGGAGGCTACAGGTACAAACATTTCGACAGATCGAATAGTGGAGATTTCTATTGTAAAAGTTCATCCAGATGGTGGACAGGAAATCTACACAAAAAGAGTGAATCCTACCATTCCTATTCCTTTGGAGACATCCTTGATCCATGGAATTTATGACAAGGATATCAAAACTGAAAAACCCTTTAAAGAATTAGCGCGCGAGATCCACCAGTTTATAGGTCAATCAGATCTTGCTGGGTTCAACGTATTGAAATATGATATTCCATTACTGGTAGAAGAGTTTCTCCGGGCCGGAATTGAATTTGATTTGGACAAGCGCAATCTATTGGATGCTCAAAAGATCTTCTTCATGATGGAAAAGCGTAATCTTTCTGCTGCCTATAAATTTTATTGCGGACGTACCCTGGAAAATGCACACAGTGCTGAAGCTGATACGCTGGCTACTTTGGAAGTCTTCAAAGCACAGATCGACCGGTATATTGGAGAAGAAATGGAGGACTTGCAGGGCAATAAAGTAGGGATTTTTGAAAACGACATGAAGAAGCTACATGATCTTATCAATGAAAAAATGGTGGACCTTGCCGGAAGATTCGTGTACAACAGCAACGGTGAAGAGGTATTTAACTTTGGGAAACAGAAAGGAAAACCTATCGCGCAAGTGCTTAAAGAAGAACCTGGCTATTACGATTGGATGATGAGAGGTGATTTTCCTCTGGACACAAAAAGAAAACTTACGCAAGTTAAACTGAGAGGATTTAATCAGTAAGGCTAACCTTTGGGGTCTTTTTCGGACCCCGAAGGTTTTATGGAAGTAGTTATACAAGTTGGGGGTTCGTCAGCATTAACCAAATACAGCCATTCGTGACACGAACGGCGGCATTAAAAAAGGGACCGCCTAAAAGCCGTCCCTCACTAGATAGACTTCGGTTCAACGGATCGACTGAAGCCTTCTTTTGGTAACCATAAAGTTAAAAGAAAGAAACAAGGTTTGCTACTTTGGAGGCTGTCTCAAAAGTCAATTTTGACATCATTACGAGCGAAGCAAAGTAATCTCCATGTACTTTATGGGTGCATTATAAGAAGATTGCTTCACGCTGTTCGCAATGATGGATACTTTTGAGACAGCTTCATTTTCCTTTATAATAAGTCAATGCTTCTGGCATGTGCTTATTTAGCTTGTCAATTCTAGTTTGGGAAGCTGGGTGAGTAGAAAGGAATTCTGGTGGTGCTGCACCATTTTCTTTCTCCAGCATTCGCTGCCAAAAAACAGGTGCTTCCCGGGGATCATATCCAGCAATTGCCATGAAAGTCAATCCCAGTTCATCAGCTTCCAACTCATGTTTTCTAGAGAAACTCAACATTCCCAGTTCACTACTAATTCCGACAGATTGCAGTAGTAACTCCTGAGTCATGGTAGGGTTTTGACCAATTGCTGTAGAAAGCACACCAACTCCTAAATTTGCCACCATTCCGTTGGACATTCGTTCCGCTGAATGGGAAGCTACCGCATGGGCAATTTCATGACCCATTACCACAGCAATTCCAGTTTCAGTCTGAGTTATTGGCATTATACCTGTATAGAACGCCACTTTCCCCCCTGGCATACACCATGCATTTACTTGTTCACTTTCAAGCAAATTAAACTCCCAATTAAAAGAATTTGCCAGTTCTTGATAACCTTGGGATGCTAAATAGCTCTCAACTGCTTCTGCCATACGCTTCCCCACTTTGAGGACTTTTTGCCCATCAGGTGTATTAGTGACAACTTTGTCTTCTTTTAGCACTTTATTATACTCATCATTTACCAAAGGTTGAATTTCTTCATTTGAAACTAACGAAAGTTGGCTTCTGCCAGTTAGTGGCACCTTGGCGCAAGAATATAGGATTACGCCTGAAAGAAATAGTATAGAAATTTTTTTCATTTTGGAGGTTTGTTTTTCACTTATTAAGCCCAATTTAAATACCAATATAGAATTTTCTATAGGTTTACCTTTTATAATGTCAAGCCATGGAAACTATTATGCTGAATAATAAAGCTTTAGATTATCAAAAGAAGATGAAGAACCCCTTCATTTTCTGGATCATAATGCTGGTAAAATTACCTTCTGCAGTATTTTGGCGTTTTAGAATTAAAGAACTCAATGCAGGAAAATGTGAAGTATCACTGCCCTACTCCTGGCGTACGCAAAATCCTTTTAACTCTATTTATTTCGCTGCACTAGCGGGGGCCGCTGAGCTAAGCACCGGAGCGCTATGTCAACTTGCAATGAGTGGCAAAGGAAAATTCTCTATGTTAGTTGTCGCATTTCGGGCCGAATACTTTAAGAAGGCAGACCAAAAAATCACATTCACCTGCAGCCAAGGACTGGAATTAATAAGGTTGCTGGATTCACTTGAAGTCAATGAAACAGCCCAATTACAAATGATTTCTTCTGGAAAAAATACCCAAAATGAAGAAGTAGCAAAATTCTATGTGACCTGGTCCTTCAAAAGAAAAGCCTAATTTCCCCAACTTCTTTCACGCTCAATGAACTCACTTAATTTGGCATAAACCCGCTCTTTGCTCCAATCAAGAAATTCATGATACGCATTTCCTTCGTTGAACCGGATGATCATCCTGTCCCAGTCAGCGCGCTCCAACTGGTATTTTACCATCAAATTTTGTCGAACTGAATCTGATTCAATTACTGCATAATAACCTGCACGCCTGCTATCCCACTCCAATTTCTTCTGATACGCCCGCTCTTGCTTCGCCCTTTTGGTAAGGGACGATAAGACTCCCGCTATTGCCACACCGCCTGTGCCATTTGGTGAATCTAAATATCCGGCACTTATTCCTCCTTTTTTAGAGGGTGCCTTTTCTTCATCAGGATCGATCAAAACTAGTTTCCCATCTTTAAACCTGAATATATTTGCTTCTGATTTGACTTCAAACGTGGGAAGAAGCCGCGCTTTATCCTGAATTTGGAGTTGCAAATAGCGTTCTTTTTCAAGAATTTTTTTGCTCTCGATAAATCCGGGGAAAGAAAGCTTTAAAGTATCACCAACCTCGGCAGTAATAGAAAAATATCCACGGTTGTTCGTCAAAACTTTATCGTCCTTACCAATAATCTCTACAATGATCCCTTCCAAATACGTCTTATCTGTCGCATCCAGTACATTACCGGAATAGGTCAGCTGCGCAAAGGAGGAGCTTATCGCTAATAAGAAGTATATAAAAAGAAACAGTCCAAATTTCATCACCGCGGAAAACTAGGGAGGATCAGTGTTGAAATAAAATTTAAGCCGTTAAAGAAGCTTAAGATCGCTATTTTTGATTACGGCGCTGAAATCTTCAAATGTCTCAGTCAAGCAATACTTAAAGCCTTAAATCAATATCTTTTTTTATGTTTTCAGGATTTTGCCTTGTGTCAAAAAGAGTAATAATTTCTATCTCATTGGATAGCTTTAATATTCTGTAATAAAAAGTTGTTTGTTTGGTAACTACACATTTATATAATCCTTCAAATTCATCTGACCTTGAACAACTAGTTGGATGAGAAGATATCTGCTCAATTTTATCGGTTAATTTCGATATGAACTTATCCCGTACTTTTAAATTCCAAGTTTCCAGTAAATATTCAGATAGCAGAAGAAGCTTTGATTCCGCAAGCTCAGATAAAAATACTTTCACTAAGAAATTTTCTTTAAAAATGACTCGTAGGACACCCTTTTACCATTTTCTAATTCTTCAATACCTCTTTTAATCTCTTTTTGTTCAGAAAAACTTAACTCGTCCCAAAAATCAGATTTTTCTCTTCTTACAAAATCAGCTACTTTCTGTATGAACTCGGAATTTTCATTTTCCAAGATGATTTTTAGCAATTCAAGCTTTGTTGTTTGAATATCCATTGTTTCAGTCCTTTAGAACAAATTTACTAAAAAAAATTGAGTTTGCTGTTCTTACATATAGATGTGGGACAGAGTTGGGTTCAACTTGAAGAATAAATCTTTTTGTCAACCAATTGCTTCCAATGCCTGCCCTATTAACGCCTACTGGCAAGGACAATCAGGTTAATTCCGGTCATTCTGATTATTTTTGGATCATGAATTTCAACCTTACCCGATTTGCTCCTACTCCAAGCGGATTTCTACATATTGGAAATATATATTCCTTTCTTTTGACCAAAGTCTTAGCGGAAAAAACCAGAGCAAAAATCCTACTTCGGATTGATGATCTGGACCGGGAAAGATATAGACCAGAGTACCTTCAGGATATTTTTGATTCGCTGGATTTTATGGAAATTAATTATGACATAGGTCCAAAAACAGTCACTGAATTTGAAGGGGAATGGTCTCAAATCCATCGAATGGAGAAGTACAACATGGCATTGGAAATACTTCGAACCAAGAAAGTGGTTTTCGGTTGTGATTGCTCACGCAAAAAAATTCAGCAGATGGACCCTTCAGGCTACTATTTGGGACACTGTCAGTCACGGAATATTCAGTTGGCCAAGAATGAAATTTGTTGGCGAATGGACACGTTCGATAGTGACTTCATTCACATTAAGACCTTGAATGACGGAAGAAAATCTTATACCCTACCTGAAGATGCAGCATTTTTTGTCGTAAGGAAGAAAGATAAACTTCCTGCTTACCAGCTCACTTCTGTGGTGGATGACGTTCATTATGGAGTTGATCTGATTGTAAGGGGAAATGATTTATTGGCATCCACTTTAGGTCAACAGCTGATTGCCAACCAGCTAGAATCTTCCTCATTTCAAGATGCGACCTTTCATCATCATCCATTAATCAAAGGTCCCGGGAATAAGAAACTTTCTAAATCCGAAGGGGCTACCTCTATTCAATATCTTCGAAAAGAAGGAAAAAAACCAGCCGACATTTATCAGATTCTTGGAGAAATGATAGCAGCCAAGGAGCCGGTCCGTAATTTTGAATCTTTCAAATTAGCATCAACCTAAAAAGATCCGAAGTAATCCCCGGATCTTTTCTTACAATATATGCTAATCCACAGGATGCTATGCCCTATTGACTATACACCATGGACTCTCATCGTTAATTATACTTAGCAGGCATATCTGGAGCTACAAGTGAGGTCTTTATAAACTCGCGAATATCTTCATTGGATGTTTCCAGGTCTTCTGCCCGGAGGTACATCATATGGCCACTTCGGTACCCTTTCCAAGAGATTCTGTCCGCCATTCTGCCTGCAGGGTCAATCTGCCAAAGATTATATTTAGCATTGAAGTAGTCTGTCCCGCCATCAAAATATCCAGACTGCACCATTAAATGTAAATAAGGATTTTGGCGCATCGCTGTACCCAAATCATAGCCAGTAGTCTCATTTGATCGGTCCCAAGGATGTACAGGTCCGAATAAGTTATAGGTCAGATCCGTTTTGTAATTCAGATTTTCCCGAACATAAACTTGGAAAGATGGTGCAAAAGCATGGTTCCAAGAGGACAGAGCAGGATCAAAATCTGGTCTGGAGCCTGTTCCAGCATGGTCAAAGCCTTTATACCTACTGTCAAGTCTACCAATTGTCATTCCTTGATCACGCAGTAATTCTTTCCAAAAGAAATTCGTCGGAATCATTAGATTATGCTCAAGAACCACGGTTTTGCTAAGGCCGGAGTAGTGAGCATATTTAGTAGCAACTGCATCCCGCTCAGATACAGATAAATTACCTCCTTTTACTACTGCCGGTATCAGTTCGTTGATCGTGAAAGCCTCTACTTCCGGGAGAATTTCGTCCATATCTTTGTTTTGAAGATCTGGATCCAACGCTTTGTGGTACCAAGCTGTAGCGGCATAATACGGAAGGTAATTGGAAGTGTGAATAGGGTCTCCCCGCTCAATTCCCAGTTCAGTGGGAGAAACCATAATCACTCCATTGAAGTACATCCAGTGTGCACTTTGGAGTTGTGCTACCAATCCTGCCACACGGGTAGTCCCATAACTTTCTCCGATCAAATATTTAGGAGAGGCCCAACGGTTCTGTCGGGTCACAAAAGTATTCACCCAATCCGCCAAGTATTTTATATCAGCATTGATGCCAAAGAAAGTCGATCGGTCCACTTCTTCGTCCACAATTCTGGAAAAACCGGTATTAACCGGATCTATATATACAATATCCGCCACATCCAGGATGGAATAGGGATTTGATTTAGTGCCGTATGGCTGAAGAGGGTACCCTTCTTCGTCTATATTCAGCACCACAGGACCAGTATAGGCAATATGCATCCAGATAGATGCCGAACCTGGTCCTCCGTTGAAGGAAATCACTAAAGGCCGGGTGGTTTTGTCGCTGATATCCTCCCGCTCATAGTAAGTATAAAATAAGGACGCAATCGGTTTCCCCTTTTCATTCCATACAGGTTGAGTGCCCGCGGTAGCTTTATATGGCACCTTTTTGCCTTTTATCGTCGTTTCGTGGGTTGTCACTACAGCCGATTCTACCTCAATCTGCCTTTCTGTTTGTGCATGGATTACTGAAACTACTAAAAAGAATAAGCTAGTAAAGATTATTTTTCTCATAGATGAATTAGAAGGTTTAGAAATGAATCTAGCACTTGACAGCCAAAAGTCAATGGACAAATCCATAAATGGATACTCAATCAGCGATTTTTAAGAAGGTTACTGCCACTTACTAATTTTGCAATGATCACAGTGGGATATAGAATCCCGATCATTGAAAGAAAAACTGAAAGCATCTTGGACATGATGTGGATTGGATATAATTCTCCAAAACCGACAGTAGTCATAGATACCATGCTGAAATAGATATAGGTAGAGAAATCTTTGTCTAATCCTTTTAGGACCACTTCCCCCCCTATTCCGGTTCCAGTAGTAATATAGATGACCTCATATAAAAAAGCTCCTAAAATAGCTACCAAAAGATATACATTTACTGCACCTATAACCCGATAAAAGCCCACTTCCTCATCTCTAAATAACTGCCTTAAATTAACTAGAATGAATGCCAACATATTAAGCAGTCCTACTAATCGCTCTATCAGATAAAACTCAAATTCAAAATTAGAGAACCGTATTAATCGCAAAGCTAATTGGACAAAAAACAATACAGTAATCAGAGTAATAATTGCAGGTTTTCTTGTGGACCAGATACCGGTGAAAAACAAAAACAAAAACGAAGAACTGATAAAAACACTTCCATTATGACCATACTCTATCAGAATGGGGAGTACAAAGACACTAAAGACCAGAATAAAAAATTGGGTAAGAAAACTTGCGTCTGTGAGCCAATACTTTGTAAATGAAATAAGGTAAGAGTTCATTTGCTTTTTACTTTTTTTTACCAAATTATTCATAGTTCTGTTTTTTTATATTAATTCAAAACAGGTTAAAGCAACTTCGGTCTGATCCAGCCAAGAAACAAACTGATCCTCAATTTTCACCATCTTTACGCTTAACCCTTACCAGTTTATCACTTTCTCACATCCTACTTAAAAGAGGATCAATAGAGCTCATTCAGCACCCTCAAATGATGCGTCAAATGCCCGGGAATAATCCAAAATAAGGCTCTTGGCGTGATGGGATTACCATTGGCATGGCCTACATGATCAAGTGAGGATTCAGGTAATATTTTCATCATTGTGAGTAGTGCCTTCCGTTGAGCTACAAAATCCTTCAATAGGAGTTCGGTCGGAACTTCCCCAAACCTTGCATTTAAAACATAGGGATCCTGGTCAAAGCCTGGCAACGAAGCTTTCTCTCCTCTGGCAAAACACAAGGCCCGAAAAGTCATGATCCGTTCAGTGTCGATGATATGACCCAACACTTCTTTAGGGGTCCATTTCCCTTCTGCATAAGCCTTCTCTGACCATTCTGGTCCTTTGTCATGGAAGTACTTAATCAACGCTTCATTTTGAACTGTAATTTGTTTCTCGTAGTCATTTCCCGAAGTGAGATTCAGGTAGGTTGCATAAAAAGCTGGATAATCACCTTCTTTAGGTTGGTTTATTAGATTCATATAAAAATGATATAGGGTAGATGAGTTTTGTTATAAATTTAATCCTAAGTATCATTTCCACCTACCCTATGCATAAAAGAATACTCTTATTGTCTTTGTTAGTCGCAAGCCAGCAGGTTTATTCTCAAACTGTTGTTCATAGAAATTCAGAAATCGTCGGGATGATCACCGAGGTCTCATCGGATTCGCTGGAGCATCATGTACAACAACTGGCTTCTTTTAATACCCGTCACACCTTAAGTACAGACAATCAAAATGGAATGCCTGCTGCTCAGCAGTATGTTCTTGAAAAATTCAGCTCGTTTGCTACAAATTCTGGAGGCAGATTGACTGCAGAAATAGCGGAATTCACCATCCCCGCTGACAATAGAAGAATTACAGTGGACTCTCCTGCAGCAAATGTAATCGCTACTCTGAAGGGTACAGACCCAGCGGATAACCGGATATTCATCATTTCTGCACACATGGATTCTAGAAATAAGGATGTAATGGATGCTACAGGTGTGGCCCCTGGTGCCAATGACAATGGAAGCGGGACTGCTGCTGTCATCGAACTGGCCAGAGTAATGGCATCCCATGAATTTCCAGCGACTATTCTATTTGTAGCTTTTACCGGTGAAGAACAGGGATTGAAAGGGGCTACTTATTTGGCAGAGAAAGCAATTCAGGAAAATTGGAATATCGCAGCAGTCCTTAATAACGACATAATCGGAAACAGCAGTTCTTCCGAAACGCACCTCAAAGATAATTTAAAGATGCGCGTATTTTCGGAAACTATTCCTGCCGCAGAAACAGAACAGGAAGCAAGTCTCCGCAAGAGCACCAATGCTGAAAATGACAGTAAATCACGTCAACTTGCCAGGTACATCAAGGAACTCGGAGAGCGATATGTAGACCAATTTGAGGTGAAACTGATTTACAGAACTGACCGGTTCTTAAGAGGGGGCGATCAGACACCATTTGCGAGAAATGGGTTCACTGCAGTAAGAATGTCCGAAATGAATGAAAACTTCTATCATCAGCATGAGAATGTACGGGTAGAAGACAGCATCCAATATGGAGACTTGCCTGAATTTATGGATTACGAATACCTGAGAAAAGTATCTGCCGTCAATTTGGCGGCATTGGCTTCTTTGGCCAATTCTCCTTATCCTCCTGAAGAAGTTCAAATTGATGTTAGCCAATTAAGTAATCTAACAAAATTGGTTTGGAAAGCTCCTAAAACAGGGGAAGTTAAGGGTTATTATGTGCTCATGCGGGAAACTTCCGAAGCCATGTGGGAGAAAAAAATCTGGACAGATTCCACCGAAATCACCCTGCCCTATTCCAAGGACAACTATTTCTTTGCGGTACAATCGGTTTCAGAATCAGGCGCTGAAAGCTTACCAATATTCCCTGTTCCAGTCAGGAAATAAGCAAGTATTCTTAATTAAATTAATTACAAATATGGGGTTATTGAATGATTTAAGGAACTTCATTAGCTATATTTAGTTAATCATATTGAAACACTATATCTATGAAAACTAAAGAAATTGTAACGCTACAGCGTTCATTGCTTATTGATACTGAGAAATTATTGAACAAGCAGGTAGAAATGGAAGGAAAATCTTCCGCATACTATTTATCAATGGCTTCATGGTGTCACATGATGGGCTATGAAAATGCTGCAAGATACCTTTATACCCACGCAGACGAAGAGCGGATGCACATGATGAAAATCTTCCAGTACATCAACGAAGCTGGAGGACATGCTATTCAACCTGAAATTACAGGAATACGGCATAACTTCAATTCTCTCAGAGAGATATTCGAATTGATCCTTGAGCACGAAATTAACGTGACTAAATCAATCAATAATATTGTAGATCACGCTTTCTCTAAAAAAGATTTCGCTACCTTCTCATTTATGCAGTGGTATGTGACCGAGCAACGGGAAGAAGAAACGATGTCAAGACGTGCCCTGGAATTGTTTGATATCATTGGAGAAGAAGGAGTTGGTCTCTGGACAATTGATCAGGAACTTGGCAAACTACACACTGCGGCACACGCGGGAGAATAACATTTTTAAGGACGGCCCAAGTGGCCGTCTTTTTTTATAGCAAGTGCTTATATTCAATCAAAACAATGGTGAATTAGCTGCCTAATCAGAAAAATCAAATAATTATAGAATAGATCTTTTTAGTTATACAGAATTTCCAAATCAGTATTTTTTCTTTGCGTAGATTGGATTAAATTAATGGGGATTTCCTAAAGCTGCTTTGCAGGCTACTTTTCCATCATGAATCCAAATCAAACTCAAATTTTATTCTTTCAGAGTTTAAAGGCCGCTATGCCGACTTATACCTCACTGGTAGATGAAATTGCACAAATTTTAGATATTAGTTTAGACAGCGCATATCGTAGAATCCGGGGAGAGAAGCTATTGGATTTTGCTGAACTCGAATTGTTGAGCAGGCGTTTCAACACCTCTGTAGATAAGTTTTTTGCGCTACACTCTAACAGCATTATATTCAAAGGGAATTATAATGATTATCAGCCAGATAATTTTATGAACTGGATGAAGGATACGTTGGCGCAGCTTGAACTGGTCAATAGCTACTCATCCAAACATATTTATTGGCTCGTAAAGGACATGCCTCCTTTTCATCATTATAACCACAAAGAACTTGCAGCCTTCAAATACTTTTTTTGGTCCAAATCCATCCTCTTCAATGAAAATTTAAAGAACTTAAAGTTTTCAGTAACCAGTAATAATTATCAGGAATATGCGGATATAACCGAAAAAATCCTCAGAGCTTACCACAAAATCCCTACGACGGAGATTTGGAATATTGAAGGCATTACCATTACCCTTCAGCAGATCGAACTGTATCATGACATGGGGCTTATGGCCACCCCCGAGGACACCATATTCCTTTATAATTGCCTTCTTGAAGTAATCGACAATCTGGAGAAAATGGCTGAATTGGGGAGAAAGATCATTCCCGGACATCCAACCATCCAAGGTGCGGAATATAACTTCTTTCTAAATGAATTTGTGATTGGCGACAACACATTTTTTGCTACACTGGATGATCTGAAAATCACTTATCTCAATCATAGCGTGATCTATTTTCTTGGCACTTCAGACAAAGATTTTAATGAGGCAATGTTCAAAAACTTAGAGAATTTAATCAAGAAGTCCACGCAGATCAGCGTGGTTGGAGAAAAAGAGCGTCGACAGTTCTTTAATAAACTGAGAAAAAAAATACAAAATAAGTTAGAATTAGTCTTTGAAACAGAAGATTAAGCGTTAATCGTATTTTGAAGAAGGCCAATAAATCCTTTTCAATAAAATACTTCAATGAATCAATAGATAAGCTAAGATCTATCTAACGCTGTGCAGGATGAGAATTTTACAGTATTCCTCTCAATCCGCAAGGATAGTAGGCAACGCTAAAGAACTGATAAGATTCTTTCTTAAACAAATTAGAAACATTACTTTTAAGAATAGAATTTTGATAACATGACTAGTTGGATATATAGATTAGCAAGCATTGGGCTTGTAGGAGCCTCTTTGATCTCTTGCCAGGAGAAGACTTCCGGGACAAAAATTGATGAGGATAAAATGGTCATCAATTCCGCTCCGGAACCGGAAGAAAAAATTGCTGGAATGGCATGGATACCAGGTGGAGAATTTGTAATGGGGACAGATGAGGCGGATGCTTATGATGCTGAGAAACCTGCCGTAGAACTGAAGGTTAATGGTTTTTGGATAGATACGTATGAAGTGACCAATGCTGAATTTGCGAAGTTTGTAGAAGCCACAGGATATGTAACAGTAGCCGAGAAGAAGCCTGAATGGGAAGACTTGAAGAAGCAGTTGCCTCCGGGCACACCAAAACCTTCAGATGATGTACTGGTTGCTGGCTCAATGGTCTTCACTCCCCCCCCCTATGCTGTTCCGACCCAGGATATTTCACTTTGGTGGAGTTGGGTGGACGGTGCTTCTTGGAAACATCCTGAAGGGCCTGACAGTAATTTAGAAGGCAGAGAAAACCACCCAGTTGTGCATATATCCTATGACGACGCAAAGGCTTATGCAGATTGGGTCGGAAAAAGACTTCCAACAGAAATGGAGTGGGAATTTGCAGCCCGTGGTGGTGCAAATGGGAAGCGTTTTGCGTGGGGCGATGAACTGACTCCAAATGGGCAGTATTTGGCGAATACTTTTCAGGGAAATTTCCCCAATGAAAACAAAGCCATGGATGGTTTTACAGGTACTTCACCGGTAAAATCATTTGCTCCAAATACGTTTGGCCTCTACGACATGATCGGAAATGTATGGGAGCTGACAGATGATTGGTATGATGCGCTGAAGTATGCCCGACTTGCAGGAAAGGCACCAAAGCTGGATGAAGGCATGAAACAATGCTATAATCCTGACAATCCTTATGCGATGGAGCGGGTAATTAAAGGGGGCTCTTACCTCTGCGCGGACAATTATTGTGTTAATTATAGACCGTCTGCCCGCCAAGGTCAAGCTTTTGATAGCGGCACCTCCAATGTAGGCTTCCGTTTGGTAAAAGATCCTGAAAACAAGTCTGTTACCATGCGTTAGATTAAAATTAACTGAAAGAATAAATGGGTTTGCTTTTAAAGAGTAAACCCATTTTTATATGCCTCTGTCTGACTTCAGCTATCGCAGATCACATTATGTGTATATCCGCAATTGCACCAGTAGCTCAAATAGAAGCCGTCAAACTCTAAATTGGAGCAGCTGTGGTCTACTTCGGTGGGCTCAGCACAAGTGTTGACCGTCGTCCCTGCCTCTGCCTGGGCAGGTGTGGTCAATTATCTGCTATAAATGACTGGTCAAATTTATGTTACAGGCAACAAAGCGGATAATTAGATTAATTAACGTTTTCGCTAACAATAAATTTTAAATTTGCTTTAAACTAGCAGCATGAAATTTTCGACTTTATTTTTCTTTAGTATCCTGTTATCTCTTGCAGTATATGGTCAAGGGACAGATTTTGTGCTTCTCAAACGTGGAACCAGCCTTAAATCACAAATACGATACTATCCGGGTGAGGAAATCACTTACAAAAGCAAGAAGATGGGTTACTTTGTGACAGACATCATCCAGCGAATCGACAACAATTTCATTTACCTGAGTGAGAATATTCTCTCACCCGAGACGATTCTTGAAATTGATATTCGGCACAAAGATCCTAGAAACAATACCTTGCGAAATATAAACGCCATTACCCTTGGTGCGGGTGTGATCCTATTGGGTGCAGAATCAGTCAACAGCCTCTATCAGGAACAGCAGTTCTCTATCGACAAAGGAGTAGGAATCACTTCAGGAATACTTATAGGTGCAGGGCTTGCACTGTTGCCTGTTCGGTACAAAATTTTCAAAAATACGGGTCGCAACAAAATCCAACTCATACAAATGCGGATGGATTAATCAGAGTTTGCTGGTATTACACAGATATTTTTCGGACTTTTGCACCTTAAATTTTAACCTAGACAGATGACTTCAGAACAACTGAAAGACTTGAAAGCCCGTACTTCGGCTTTGAGGAGGTATCTTTGACTACGATCGTAAGAAAGCAGAGATAGAAGACCTAGAGGCCGTATCGGCCCAGCCTGACTTCTGGAACAACCCGGAAGAGGCAGAAAAAAGCATGAAACAAATCCAGGCCAGAAAAACCTGGACCACCGCTTTTGAAAACTTGGATAAAACAATCCAAGACCTGGAAGTGCTGTATGAATTCTACAGTGCCGACGAAGTTTCAGAAGAGGAAATCAAAGCAGAATACAAAAAAACTGAATCTGAGGTAGAAGAACTGGAGCTTAAGAAAATGCTCTCTTCCGAAGAAGATCAGCTAAATGCTGTTTTGGAAATCAATCCTGGAGCCGGTGGAACGGAAAGTAATGACTGGGCATCCATCCTCATGAGAATGTATATCATGTGGGGCGAGAAAAACGGCTACAAAGTAAGAGAAGTAGATGTACAGCCTGGTGAAGTCGCCGGAATTAAATCCTGTACCCTGGAATTTGAAGGCCCACTTGCCTATGGATTTTTGAAATCTGAGACCGGGGTACATCGATTGGTAAGGATCTCCCCTTTTGATTCGGGAGGAAGACGGCACACTTCTTTTGCTTCCGTGTATGCTTATCCGGAAGTGGATGATTCCATCGAAATCGAGATCAACCCGGCAGACGTAGAATTACATACCTCCAGATCTGGTGGCGCAGGTGGACAGAATGTGAACAAAGTAGAGACTAAAGTTCAGTTGACACACAAGCCTACGGGCATTGTAGTAGTGTGTCAGGTCGAGCGTTCGCAGCTTGCCAACCGGGAGAAAGCAATGCAGATGTTGAAGTCCAGGTTATTTCAGATGGAACTTGAGAAACGCAATGCTGAAATTGCCAAGATTGAATCTTCAAAGCTTCGCGTAGATTTTGGATCGCAAATCCGAAACTATGTGCTGCACCCATACAAGCTGGTGAAGGACAACCGTACCGGACATGAGACCTCTGATACGCAGCATGTGTTGGATGGCGGCTTAAATGAGTTTATGAAATCATACTTGCTGGCGCAAAGCGAAGAACAAGCGAATAAAGATGATTGATACAACGAGCCGGGTTCTGTACCCGGCTTATTTGTGTTCGGTGTATTTGAAGATTGAAAATTGGAAGATTTCCATCGCTGAAACTAAACAATTTCACTTGAACCCATTTGAGGGCTGCGCCCATTTCTACCCACATGGCCTACCTACGGCAGGCATGGTGCGACTGACCACTCAATTCCTAACTCCTCAATCCCAATTCTTGGCCCTTGATTCTGTCACTTGATTCCAGTTCCTAAGCTCTTTGTTCTTGAATCTTGGTTCTAAAAATCTCCTGAGTACTTCCTATAAATTATCATGCGATTTCTTCCTTCATTTTTTACACTGGATTTTGTGCTGCTGTGCGCCAGTTCGTTCTTATTTTTCTCATCTTTCAATATGATAATACCCGAGCTTCCATCTTACCTCTCCTCGCTGGGAGGGGAAGATTATAAGGGGTACATTATTGCACTATTTACTCTTTCAGCAGGAATTTCAAGACCTTTCAGCGGTAAACTGGCAGACCGTATAGGCCGGATCCCCGTGATGATGGCAGGTGCCGGTGTGTGTTTTTTAGTGGGTTTACTCTATCCCCTGCTCAGTTTTGTGAGTGGATTCTTATTCTTACGATTTGTCCATGGATTCTCTACGGGCTTCACCCCTACGGGCGCGGCAGCCTATGTGGCTGATAGTGTTCCCTATTCTAAGCGTGGAGAAGCAATGGGGTTGCATTCACTTTTTGGATCATTGGGTATGGCAGCAGGGCCTGCTTTTGGAGGATGGCTGGCAACCGTATTTCCCTTGGAAACTATCTTCTATGTCTCTGCATTTACGGCAATATTTTCCATTTTAATACTGCTCAAACTTAAGGAAACACTTCCCACTAAAGAGCCCATGAGTTGGAAACTCTTCCGGCTGAACAAAGATGAGATCATCGAAAAGCGGGTTTTGGTGCCTGCTGGAATTTTGTCATTACTGGCTTTTTCATTCGGAGTGGTATTGACCATCATCCCAGATTTCTCTGAGCATTTGGGGATTTCGAACAAGGGTTTATTTTTTGGCGTGTTCACACTTTCCTCCTTGGGCATCCGGCTGATCGCCGGCAGGACTTCAGATCGATGGGGACGTGTGCCGGTGATGCGTGCCTCGAGTGTGGCGATGATAGCGGCAATGGTGTGTATCGCCTTTTCCACACAGAAGATCCATTTATTGGGAGCGGGCGTTTTATTTGGATGTGCTGTTGGCATGTACAGTCCCACCACAGCAGCCTGGGTAATTGATAGATCTTTGGATGCCTTTCGTGGGCGCGCCCTGGCTACCATGTACATCTTCCTGGAAGCTGGAATAGGTATCGGTGCATTGACATCGGGCTATTTATTTGCAAACAAGTCGGCTAATTTCCAACTCGTATTTTTGTTCAGTGCAGGTGTGGCTGCAATTGCATTTGTCATTCTCCTGGTTGTGAAGAGGGATAGAAGCAGCACGCCTATAAGTTGACTAGTATTTAAATGTAATTCAGGTGGAATTTGGCGAATCCCCTTTATTCCTGTATTTAAATGAGTGTAAGTACATTAAATAGCTCATGCGGCGAAAAATGTACATTTTCACCGCATATTTTGCGGTGGAAAGCCAGCGGAAAAAAACAAATTACATCGTTGAAAGTCATAAAAACATAAGAATTCCTAAACTAGATATGAAATAGTTTCAGTTATTCGACCAATGAACTTTGCCGGGTAAAGTAAAATAAGCCATCATTTAAACGAACTGGCAAAATAAATGAAAAGATGATTCTATTAATTTACCTATGCGGATTTTATAGCTTAGCATTTGCGGTGTTCCATATTGGTTTTTGGAAGCTGTTCAACTGGCGGGAAGATTTGAAGAAACTGATTTTTGCCAACAGGGGAATTATGCAAATCCTGAACATCCAACTCATTTATTACTTTCTCTTTACAGCGATTGTCTGTTTTGTATTCCCGGCAGAACTACTGAACACAAGGTTAGGGAATGTGTTCTTATTGGGATGTTCGGGATTCTGGTTGATCAGAACCGTTCAACAATTTATTTTTCTTAGGGCAAATCACTTTGCAATTCACATCTTGACGGTCATTTTCATTATCGGAACTGTATTGTTTTTGCTGCCTGTCTTTATGATTTCTAACAGTTGAACGAAATAAATGACAGCTGGAAAACAGCATAATCGTATGGTACTAGGTGTAATTTAAAAACGTGGTACTAGGCGTAGTTTGCAACTACACCTTCTTATCCAATTCAATTTGAAATTAATTCTGACAGTAGCTTTTTACAAACTTCACTCAGCCAGGGCTTTATGTTTTACAGGATTATCGTGAGAACTCTTGAAAAAACGATATATTCAGGAAGCAGGAAGCTCAATATCAGTCAATGGTAAATGCAGGTGTTCCATCTACTTAAGAAAAGTTTAATTATGCTGTAAGTCAATCACTAAATTTTTTATCAAAATGAGACGTAATTTCGTAAAACTAATGATTTGCTCCTCTTCTCTGTTATTCTTTCTTCAAGGGTGTAAGGAAGAGTTTTCATCTTTGGAGGAGGAAGGGATTTCTCAACAGATGATAGATCAGTTAACTATTGCCTGTGGTACAAGCGATGTGTTTTGGCTCGAAGAAATTATTGTTAAAGCTGAAGAAGACAGACGCAGCCGAACCCATCTGGGTAATTTTATGGGAACGGTTTACCTTGAAGCCTACCAGGATAAACCCGTCATTTTTGCACGAATGGCCATGGGAAGTGGTGGATTGTACGGGTATGTGTATCAATGTGATGGCAGCAGAGTTGATTTTGATGATGACCCTAGCTCAGTAGCAACGTTTTTCTCCAATATGAAGAAAGACCAAATTATTTATACAAATGTACAGGAGATCAACGGTGATTAAACAAGATCTTTCTACCAGATGGTGCCTATAATTCAATAGTTGAAGCTATTCCAGTTCATTACACTTATACCCCCTCTAGTTGTAGAGTTTAAGAACGTGGAATTAGGTGTAGTTTGCAACTACACCTTCCTATTCAATTTGAAATTGGCAATAATAGTAGAGTGAAGTTACAAACTTCACTCAGCCAGAGACAAGCTAAAGATCCACTTATACCGTTCAATCCCCCTCTAGGTGTAGTTTGTAACTACACCTTCTTATCCTATTTAAATTGGCAATAATAGTAGAGTGAAGTTACAAACTTCACTCAGCCAGAGACAAGCTAAAGATCCACTTATACCGTTCAATCACATACCCTCGGAACAGCAAAAATCTGCTTTTGGCGGCCATTAAAATAAACCACGGCATCCTCGTTCTAGGTGTAGTTTGTAACTACACCTTCCTATCGTATTCAATTTGAAATTGAAAATCATAGTAGAGTGAAGTTACAAACTTCACTCAGCACTGAAGAGTTTGCCGTAAGCTAAAGTTCCACCCATACTCTTCAATCCTCGGAATAGCAAAAATCTGTCTTTGGCGGCCATTAAAATAAACCACGGCATCTCCATCAAACAACGCTCCTTCTTCAAGCATAATCCGCACATCTTTATTCCACTCCTTTACAAAGACTACTGCATTCAGTTCAATCGCATACCCGGTATTTGCGTGAAGTGGAAAATCTCCCGCCCCCGGAGTATCTCCCTGATTGTCCCACATCCCGATCGTGGGACCGGCAGAATGTCCGTAGAACCCTAAAGGATGTGTATAAATGCTTCCCTGTATTCCTTCGGCCTCCATCATTTTTCGGGTTGCCCGTAAGATTTCATTTCCTGTGCGCCCTTCCACAAAATTTTGTATCAACAGATCCTGAACCTTATTTCCTTCTTCAAAGGCAGTTTGCAGATAGGCCGGAACTTCTGTTTCTCCTGGCTTCAGAACATAGGCCATCTGCTGTGTATCTGTATTCAATCGCAGATAAGTGATCCCGAAATCCACATGCAGTAAGTCTCCGGGCATAATTACAGATTCTGGCGATTCGGTTGCAAAATTGCGGTTCTGCTCCTGATTTTCAGGATCTGCCCGCTGAATATCGACTGATGGATGAAACCACGTGTCCAGTTTCAGCGCCATAATTTTCTCCCGGTACCACCAGACCACATCCTCAGTGGTAGTCACACCCGGTGTAATCACCGCTTCTGAAAATCCTTCTGCAATGATCGAATGCGCAATCTTCTGAATGTGTCTGTAAGTCGCCATTTCGGATGGGGTGCGTGTTTCTAACCATCTCACCGCCAGTTCTTGTGCAGAAACTACCCTATCCTGAAGATTTTCAGGCAAATACTGTAGAAATAACTGATGCTCATGAGTCGTCAGTCCATCCGCATGTCCGTAGTCTTTGGCATAGTTCAACCCGATTTTCTTCGGGTTTTTCGATGAGATCAGCTCCATTAATGCCTGCCATTGATCCGGCTGCTTCTCGGGATCCCAAGCTATTTTATAGGCCGACCCTACGTCATATCTGGCCACGGCATAGGTCTCAACAGGTGCATTTGCCCCTGATTGGTACATCACCAAGATGGTCCTGCGTCTTGCAGCCATCCAAGTAGCAGGAAGCATGGTCCGGATGACAGGATCTTCATTGTATTCTCTTGAGATCACGATCCACATGTCTATGCCTGTGGCTGTCATCAACTCTGGCAAGACCGTGTGAATCCTGTCCTCTAGCCAGCGGTCAATAACTTTGGTCTGCTCCCGCTGACTCAGAACAGCTACTTCTTGCGCCAAGGAAATTGTGATGAATAAAATAAAAGTAAGTCCAAGTATAATTCTTTTCATAGCCTAAATTCTGGTGGGAGTTTGAATATAAGCAATAAGATGATAATTGATAGACCATGATATTTAGTCGATAGACCATAGTTGATGATTGATAGACCATGGCTGATGGTCGATAGTTCATGGTTGACGAATATGACTATTTTAGCAATCCTCTACTAGTTTAGTATGAGAGTGGTGCTACCCGTAGTCCGTTGATACGCCGCTTTTCTATCCTGCTCAATTTAAATTGATTATGATAGTAGGATGAAGTTGCAAACTTCACCCAGTCAAGGGAAAAGGGATTGAAAGAGTCTGAACTACAAGAAATAAAACATTTCGAAGATAAAAGAGTAAGGTTCTAGGCGTTGTTTGCAACTACGCTTTCCTATCCAATTCAATTTGTAATTGACACTGATATTCGAGTGAAGTTACAAACTTCACCCAGTCAAGGAACCGCCGAATTACATCGGACAGCCTTACGATTATAAAAACCTTGCCTAGCAAGGTCTTCGGTCTCCCGTCTACCAGTTTCTTCCCTCGCTACATTTATTAAAAGTGATAATCTGGTTGCTCTAAAATTAACTCTATAAGACTAGCTGATAAGCAACGCCATTCTTTTCAAATTTGAATGTGCACAAATCTTTATCTATTTCCACAAGATTATCTGTCTTTGAATCAAATAATGCCAATAAATCAAAAGATCTGGGGACCTTTGAAAACCCAACTATCTTTTTATCAAAAACATAAACAACAAGTATATAGATATCGGTATTACTTAAATTACTTATTTTTTTAATATTTAGTATATCTACTTGTTCATTTTCAAAATTCGAATATGGCCTTACTATGTATAATTGATCCCATTCAAGTCCTTTTGATTCCTTGCAAAAATTGAAAACAACCGTATCCTCCGTTAATTCCTGTGTAATTTCAATTTCTTTAGGTGTACAGCACACGATAGCAACCATTATTACGAGAATGGTCACACAATATTTAAGTGTAGGTTATTTATTTAATGATTGGTATAGACAACTCTCATATTCTATAGAAGTACATGCTCTAATCTATTTAAAATGAAATCACGTCTAAGTATGAATTCATAAAAAAACCGTTGAAGTATGTAAATTCATTTTTCTGAATTCTTTCAAAAGTAATATCTTCAATAGTACATTGCAATATTTCCTTTGATAATTTTATAAATTGTAATTCATTAAAACATTGATCAATATAATTGATATACATATCACATTCTCCTTCTACTTCTATTAAAGAGTCTTCCATGGGAGCTCCCTCGAAATAATCCAGCTTTAATACCCTACACTCATAAAAAGGCCCTAAAATGCTCAAGTTAGCAACAACCCAGGTTACTTGCTCAACATCCCTATCCTTTTTCTCAGACCCAATTAGTATTTTTAAAGTAAAACACCTCTTATGAATTACAAGTATTCTATCATCTAACTCTTTTTTCTTATAAGGAAGATACAACCCATCCAATACGCTATTCAGAAAATCAACATAAAAACTATTATGTTCAAATGTAGAACGGCAGCGATCAAGTAGACGATTAAATTCTTCGGAGCTGTCCATATCCATACCCTCTTCAAAACCTATGTTCTTGGGATAGTAGAAGTCAATATAAGATTTAAGGTATTCTTTTATTTTCATTACTAATCTCTATTTCTTCGGACCTGGTCTACTTTCTAATCTAAGAATTTAATGAATGACATAGATTGCTTCGTGCCTCGCAAAGACGCCAACCTCCTACCTCAACCAGCCGCTATGATCCGATTACTCAATCGATGAAAACGATAAAACAACACCACCGCAGTGATACTCAGACCAATGAACAGCCCGTACCAAACTCCTTTTTCAGCAAGACCAAACTCAAATGCCAGTACATAGCCTAATGGCAAACCGATCACCCAATAAGCAATTAAGGTGATCAACGTTGGAAATTTGACATCTTCCAATCCCCTCAACACCCCCAATCCTGCCACTTGTATTCCATCTGAAAGCTGAAACATTCCCGCTATCACCAGCAAACCTGCAGATAGGGAGATCACTTCCTGATTATCGATGTAAAGCGTAGGAAGGAACATCCGGAAGGAAATAAACAGAACAGCAGTCACCAGCATGAAGATGAACACCATCCCAAATACCACCATTCCGGCTTCACGCATTCCTTTCAAATTCCCTTTCCCAATCTGATTGCTGACACGGATCATACCAGCGGTACTGAGGCCGGCAACCATCATGTAGCTGATGGATGCAAGATTGATCGCAATCTGGTGCGCTGCCAAAGCATTCACACCTATCCAACCCATCATGATGGCAGCAGTACTGAACGCACTCACTTCAAAGATGTATTGAAAGCCCGTTGGAACACCAATTTTCAAAATTCGGTTGAGCATAAAAAACCGAAGTTTCTTTATACCAATCTGCAGATCAAATTTCTTGTAACGTGGAGACCTAAACACATACCACCCCATGGCCAATGGCATCATGATCCTTGAGATTAAAGTGGCCAATCCCGCACCATTTAACCCCATCTCAGGAGCACCAAGGTTCCCATAAATCAGCACCCAGTTGAGAAAGACATTGACAAGGTTGCAAAAGATAGTCACATACATGGCTTGCTTCGTCTGTGAGAGGCCTTCAGCAAATTGCTTGAACGTTTGGAAAATCATGAAAGGAAGTAAGGATGCAGTGATTATAAACAGGTAAGGAATCGTCAGTCTCACTACTTCCTCAGGCTGGTTTAAAAAATATAAACCATTTGAAAGCCCCATTAACACTACAGTCAATGCTAATGCAGTAGCAATATTTATCCATAACCCATGCTGAAACAGGTTACTAATACGCTTAGACTTACCTTTGCCTTCAGCAATAGAGATTAGCGGGGTAATTCCCATTGAAATACCCATACCAAACATCAGCAAAACAAAAAAGATACTATTGCCCAATGAAGCGGCCGCCAATGGAACAGCCCCCATTCGACCTACCATCATGCTATCGGCCACTCCCACAGACACCTGGCCAAGTTGACTTAGCATAACCGGTAAAGCCAGATTAAAGGTGACTTTGAAATGTTCTTTTATAGTCATAGTATTACTTGAGAATTTTTGCTGCTTTCAACAATCCGGCAACACTTATTGCATCTGTAATTTCCCCATCCATTACCATTTGTAATGCTTCAGAAAAGGGGAGTTTCTTAATCTTCAGTATTTCTGTTTCTTCAAATTCCGTCTCTCCCTGTTTCAATTCTTCCGCCAAAAACACAAATCCTTCTTCATCAGTAGCTGAATTAGAGGTGTGAATCCGCATGATATTTGTCCATTTTTTTGCCCAGAGACCAGTTTCCTCCTTAAGTTCTCTTTGTGCGCTTTCCAATATATCAGATCCTACCGGACCTCCCCCCATCGGAATCTCCCAAGAATATTCGTTTAAGGGATATCTAAATTGACCGACAAGCCAAGTGTTTCCGGCCTCATCAACAGGGATAATTCCAAGTGCTTTATTTTTGAAGTGTACTTTACCATAAATTCCAGGTTTCCCTGCAGGAGTAATGACTTCGTGATGTGCTACCTGAATCCATGCATTCTCATACACAGTATTTTCAGATTTGGTAGTCCAGGGATTTTCTTCCATATAATTTCTAAAAAAAAAGGGTGACCAAAGCCACCCTTATGTCATTGGTTTATATCTGATTATGCAGGAATAGGCATAACTTTCGAGTCTTTGAATGTTGACAGAATCACCATTGATTGCATAGAATCTACTTCTTTAATTTCTGATACTTTCTCCAGCATCAATTTCTGATAGGCAGTAATATCTTTGGCAATAATTTTCAGAATAAAATCACCTGTACCAGTGATGTGATGGCATTCAATCACTTCAGGGATCGTATTGATCTCACGCATGAATGCATCAATATTGCCCTTATTGTGTCCTACCAAACTTACCAACACAAAAGTACTTACACCTAAACCAATCTTTTCAGGGTCAAGTTTTGCGTGATAACTTTTGATAATTCCAGACTGTTCCAGCTTCTTCACCCGTTCCAGCGTCGGTGCTGGAGACAATCCTATATCTTTCGAAAGTTGAGCGTTTGTAATTTTGGCGTTTGCCTGAAGAATTTCGAGAATCCTTCTATCGATTTTGTCGAATTTTATTCTTACGCTATGATCCATGATCTCTTGCATTTACAAAATTTTATATGGCACAAAGTTAATATAATTAAGGAATGTTTTAAAACCATTCATCAGAATTTTAAACAGTCAATACGAAATTTTCTTAAAAGATCAGACCCTTTGAGCAAACAATCCTTCTATAATTCAGCATTAGCTGTGAAAAATTCAAATTATCTCCTGTTATCAAAACGTAGTACGAATCTTTTATGGTTAAAGTTTATTCTTTTTTATAAAGTTCCGGGCTTCTTTATGAGCTGGATGTTTACGCTTTGCATATTTCTTTACAGCCTTGAAGTATTTTTTTGCCGCAGCCTTATCCTTCTCTTCCGTGGCAATTTTACCCAACTGCACCAATGAATGCAGGTAATAGCCACTTTCCTGAGACTCTGATTCTTCTCCAAATGAGATAGTTTTGAGGTAATATTTTTTTGCCTCTTGCCTATCTCCTATCCGATCATAAAACTGTGCGATGAAGAAAGAAGCGTATCTACCACTATTGGATTCATACCCCGTCTGGCCAGAAGCAATCCGGTCCAAGATCTCCTTTGATTCATTAAGAGACTCCGTCCATCGACCGACTGTGTAAAGATGGCGGGCGTAAGATCTATGGAAATAAGGGTTATTTGGAAACTTGGAATGCAGGTATTCAGAGATCTGTAGCGCCTCATAAGGCCGCTTCTCTTCGGACGCATAGAGCCTGAACAGGAAATATTGCGCCTCAACTCGGGTATAGAAAGCTTCTGAAGCCACTTGCTCCAGTTGCTTAAGTCCAAGTTCTTTGCTGCCTTTTGGAAAAAGGGCCATCACAGGTTTGAGTAGCGGATAGTTTTCAGGAATCCACACAGAGAAGTAGTTGAACAAAGCATCTCCCAGTAACAATTCGGGATTAAATTCTTCTTCTCCCCTGCTCAAATCCATATATTTCAGTGCATTTCTACCCGCCCAAGCGGCTTTGGTCCAGCTTTTACGCTCTGAATACAATCTTCCCTGAAACCCATATCCTGCCGCCAGGAAGAAAGCCGCTTCTTTGTTAGTTTCATCGTCCTCAAAAATCTGTTCAGCTTTTTCCACAGCCCGGTCGAGATACTTTAAAAATGTGGCATCGTACCGCTCATTGGTCACATCTACTTCTATACGCCACCAATAGCCTAATGCCACTAAGAAGTCTGGCAATGGGTGATTTGGATACTGATGGGCAAGAACCGCAAAATCATGCTCAGCCGCAGTGAAATTAAAATCATACATATTATTGATGGCTTTCGTAATTCTAAATTGAAGGCCTTTATCCAATAATAGGTATCTAGGAGGTGCTGTATTCACAGAATCAGCCGGCAACTGTTGGGAATGACCATACCCTAAAGCAGTTAGCCAAGTAAATACAAGCAACACTACTCTTGAACGCATATAATTCTTCTCTTTTGAATGTCAAAATTAGGGCTATTCCCAAACAAAATTTTAGATTTGGTTAAGAATACTCTTAAAAATGGCTAAAACTCTTTCACCTGAAGCACAACGTCTAAAAAACTTAATAGATTTCGACAAGCGGCTTTATTTTTTCATGTTGGTTTTCCTTTTCCTACTGATCCGATACCTGACCAATATGCTGATCATTGAGGCCATCCCGGATTCTGAAAACCTTCAAAAGAATGGTGATTTCATGATTTTTCACATTTTCAATGCGCTAAATTATCTTTGGACACCCTTTGCATTGCTGTGGAAATTCACGGTGATTTCCTTTCTGTTCTGGTTAGGGGCATTTATGCTTGGCTATAAAGTCCCATACAAAGAGCTCTGGCAATTTGCCTTAGTTGCGGAGCTGATCTTTATATTTCCAGAATTAATCCGGCTGCTGGTTTATTTAAGTCCTGATTCAGGAGTGACTTATTTAGAAATTGATGCGTACAGACCACTCTCCATTCTTTCATTGGTTGGCCCAGAAAACGTAGCGCCTCAATACCATTATGTATTCGCTACACTGAATATTTTTGAAATATTCTACGGGGTAATCTGGGGCTACGGTTTTCATATGATTAGCAGAAGACCATTACTTGAAAGTTCTGTAGTGGTACTAGTAAGTTATTATCTTCCACTGGCTATCTGGCTCACTTGGTATGTTATGGTTTATCGTTGATGATTTTAAATTGTCGGCCTATTTTTTTGAACAGTTCACCAGTTCCACCTCATTCCAAAATTTCACTTATGCTAAAACTTGTTGTACTTAGATCAGCTGGTAGAAATGGATAGACCTGCCCAGTTTGGACAGGTCTATGTGAAACCCATATAGAAATTCCATCGGTTCCTAAATCAGCGCAGAAAAGTATGTTTGTACCTAGTATTCTGGCTGATAGAAGAACAATTTTTCAATTTAAAATCTTCAAATTTCTTCACCATCAAAACCCTAATCCCAACGCCATAGCAGTGGGGCTAAATGAAATGTTTGAAACTTTTGTGGCTTTTCCAGAAGTAAGGTCAATAGCATACACATCTGTAGAATTGCCAACTGTAAACACGCCATAAGCCATATTAGAAGTTCCCCCAATATCAAACCCATTATCTTCTTTAACATCAATTCCCAATGCTCCTATTTCTACCATCACCCCATCATTTGGTGGAGAAACTTTGTAAAGCAGGTCTTTTTGAGAATCCACAACGAATAAGCTTGTTTCGGTAGTTCCTGCAAAGTTTTCAGAATAGGCCGCAGCACTTACCTTTGGATTTCCTGGGTTCAAGTTCCCATCCGTAGCCGCTACAGTTCCCAAATCCGGGTGAAGCCGAAGATTTTGTCCTGTCTCTGTTACAAGTCTTATTCTGTCAACAGTTGGGTTAAAGTCAAACCCAATGTAAGATCCCATTGCAGCAGGCATTAAAGGTGTGCCTATAGCCGTGACCGCTCCATTGGAAGGATTGATACTATATAATTGGCTCATGTTGGATACTGCCACCAGCTGTCCATTTGCCGGACGAAAATCAAGACCTACTATTTTCTCCCCGTCTTTAAGCCCGGTGATATCCACAGCTAACGGACTTGGATTGGTAGGATCAAAACGATAGAGCTTATTTGCAGCATCAGTGGCATAAGTAATTGGATTTGTCTTAAAAGCCAAACTTATAACTGGTCCAGAAAAAGTCCCTACCCACATGGCTTTACCAGAAGATAGATTTATAGTATATAACCGGGATTCATCTTCGTTACGGACTACTGCCATTGCCACAGAATTATCAGGATTAATATCCATATCTCCAATACCGGCAAAGTCTACGCCCAGATCTCCAACTTCTTCGAGTCCGCCATCATTGGGAGGCACTTGCTTGTAAAGCTTGTCCTGAGCGAAATCTATATCAAAAAGTGTCGTAGAAGTAGTTCCGGAGAAACTGTCGGAATATGCTACTGCACCAATGCGCGGATCCATCCCGCCATTAATTGATCCATCTGTTGCAACCACGGTACCTAATTCAGGGTGCAACCGAAGATTCTGACCAGATTCTGTGACCAATCGGATACGGTCTACAGTAGGATTAAAATCCAGCGAAGGATTTTCTCCTTGAAATGCCGGAGTAAATGATGCTGTACCCAAAGGGGTAGCTGCTCCAGAATTCTCATTAATAATATACAGACGGCTCATTGTACTGAGACCATAAAGCTGGCCTGTTGCAGGTCGGTAATCGATGGACACGATCATCTCTCCCATTGCTAAACCGGAGATCTCCATACTGCTCGACGGAGCTGTAAGATTTTGCGCGTCATACATTTCAATTTTGTTGTCGGAAGTAAGAGCCGTAAAGCTTACTTCTGGAGCTGTCCCGGGCAGTTCGATGTCAGGGATAACGTCCCCATCCTTATCATCACAAGAAATGAAAATCAGCGAAAAGAGCATACTGGTCAGAAATGTTGGAAAATTTAGTTTTGTTTTCATGAGTTGAGTAGTTGATTTGACTGCACTTACGCAGTCACCTACTCAACTGGATTTTCCGGAAGGATGAATTTTATAGAAAAACATTTCATGAATTAAGACTTCATAAATGGGAAAATGTGTATTGGGAAAAGTTTTTCGATTATTCTTTTCCTCCCCGTTCTGCTTTACTATTTATTTCAAAAAATCCTTCATTAAGATTTAAGGCACCATTAAAAGCACAAGGACAATCCTGCAAATGAAGAAGTAAGGATCAAGCTATCGGTTGGTGAGGAAGACGCCTTACGCATTAAAGCGTGGCTTTTATCGTATTATTGCAACTGAACATGCTTGTGTTCCCCACTGGTTGTCCTTCTTTCTGACGAGTAATATCATTTGAAATATTATCTTAAGAACATGAAATCAATCCTGGCTCAAAGGGCTATGCTGCCAAATAAAATCAAATTATAAACACATGAAAATAGTTGTTGCTACAGATTTTTCGGACAATGCTGCCAATGCGCTTGATTTTGCTGTTTCCCTGGCGGGAGAAAAAGATGGGGAAATCATACTTGTACATGCGATTGAAGCTGTTTATGATTTTGCATCTCAGGCCGCAATAGCATTAGATAGCATGCACAGGGATGCGGAGGCATTAATGGCTGCATCCATAGCGAAATATCAGGATGCGGGAGTAGAATTCACCTCTATTATTAAGGAAGGCACTGCTTCAATAATTGTCTCAAAGATTGCCCATGAGCTTGAAGTAAGGTTCATTGTGACTGGCACACAGGGAAGCAGCGGGATTTTAAAGACGCTCTTGGGAAGTACAACTATCAACCTGATCAAAGAGTCACCTGTTCCTGTGTTGGTAGTGCCACGTGAATCCAGTGCAAGTCAGGTGGATCGAATTGTTTTAGCTTTGGAATTTGCCAACAGGGAAGAGCAATTTATTGATTGGGTAGTAGAAATGAGTAAGCGCTGGGGAAGAAGATTAGAGTTTCTACATGTACAGACACATCGTGATTTTGAAGAGGAACCGGGAATAAAGAAGTTAGAGAAACTTCTGCTCCAAAATTATGCTGACACTCCTATGAAAATCCACACGTTCTATGCACCCTCGGCAGTCGAAGGTCTGGACCAGTTTTTAGAAGAAAATGAAAAGGTGATTCTGGTGATGTGCCATGAACATAAGAATCTTTGGAAGCAAATATTAAGCAGTAGTCAGACCATTGAGATGCTGTTCCACTCCAAAGTTCCAATACTTGTAATGCCTTGATCATGTTCGGTGTTCAGTGTTCGGTATTCAGTCCACGGATGTTGGGTGTGACGTGTTGGATGATGGATGTCGGAGTGGCTGGAGGACAGAAGACGGAAGATTAGGGGCGTAACCCTGACCTATTCGGAAAAATAAAGGTTCAACGGGGAAGTAGAGGGTCGTAGCCCTGACATCTTGGAAAATAAGGGTTCACATTGCTACGAATGTTGCGTGTTCGGATCGCAGTCAGGATACTTTGAACCAAACGTCTGAGTTACTGCCAACTACCACTGCAAACTGCGACTGCTTACGGTGACTGATCACTACAACCTTCTCACCTTGAAACTTTCCAACTTTACCACCATTCAACCTTCAAACTTTACCACCTTCTAGCCATTAAAAATATCAAACATCGGATACTGAATATCGAATGACAACAGATAGATTCCTCCCAATCAAAAATCTTCTCTATTTTTCTTTAGATTCATTCCAGATAATCCTATTTTTGCAGCTGGTCATATGACCTCACCAAAGAAATATGATACTAACAGCTGATAAGATTCCGCAGACCCGCACGGCAATAATCCAGGATATTTTAGATTCACCCTTGAAAATAAATTTGATGGAGCTTGGATTTTTGCCCGGGAAAACCATCACTTTACAGCATACTGCACCACTTGGCGGCCCTATGGCCTTCAAGCTTGATGAAACTATACTCGCGTTGCGAAAAACAGAGGCTTCCCTGATCGAGGTCCAACTGATCTGAATTCATGCTAGAATCAACGACTACCCCACTTGTAAAATCACCTAAAATTGCCATCATAGGAAATCCCAATGTTGGTAAATCCACCATATTCAATCAACTGACCGGATTAAGCCAAAAAATAGGCAATTACCCTGGAGTGACTGTTGACAAGAAGTCTGGCTGGATGCATTACAAAGGGGAAAGCTATCATATTATTGATTTACCCGGAACCTACAGTCTTTATCCAAATTCAGAAGATGAAATCATCGCTCACCGGGTTCTGAACGAACTCAATGAGGAAGATAAACCTGAATTTGTCCTGATGATAATTGATTCATGCCAGCTCTCCAGAGGGTTATTTTTGGCAACGCAATTAATTGATTTAGGATTGAACCTAGCTTTGGTACTGAATATGGAGGATGTGGCCACTAGGAAAAACATTTCCATAAAGAGCTTTGAAATTTTT
>Ga0307414_10000104_pt1 | contig 60113 bp, 59 predicted proteins | sample DK1Ometagenome_FD_203804 | JGI IMG/M metagenome (GOLD analysis project Ga0307414, IMG submission 203804) | Maize rhizosphere microbial communities from greenhouse at UC Davis, California, United States - DK15-O-3 | ecosystem: Host-associated > Plants > Roots > Rhizosphere > Soil | place: USA...
ACTTCTTGAAATAACCGAAGTGACAGAAAATTATCCATTTTACTTAATCAAATGTGGGAAAAGAACATCATCATGACGGAGAAGAAGAACAACTACCCGCTAATATCGCATTGTCAATAGTTCAATTATGGCTTTGGGAAAAAATGGTGTTGAAATTCACGAAAATGTGAAACCATTTAAGGGAGAAAAAGTGTTTTAAAAGAACTATCCAAACAATTTCAGGAACAGGTCTTTTAGATTATTTAAAGGCAAATGAAGTAACAGAAGTGGTAATCACAGCAATGTTGAGGCACATGTGTGTTGATGCTACCACAAGAACCGCTTTTGACTTTGAATACAAATGTACGGTAATTGGTGACGCCTGTGCCTCAAGGGATCTGGAGATTAATGGAAAAACAGTAAAAGCTGATGATGTTCATCATGCCTTTGTATCCGCTTTAGAATTTTTCTACGCTGAAATAAAAAATGCAGATGAATTTCTATCTGCATAACCGGATTCCATTGACCCACATAGCGTCATACCTGGGTGTTACCCAACGATCTTTAAGTAGAATCAGAAAAAATATCCGTTAGCATCACTTATTGCCAAATGGCAAGTCTAGTAAGTTTTTAATTTTTGTTCTTTGTCAGAGAAATTAAAAAAGAAAAAAAATGAACAAGACAATTTTTATTACAGGAGCCTCGTCAGGTTTAGGAAAAGTTACCGCTAAACTATTTTCAGAAAAAGGATGGACAGTCATTGCAACCATGCGGAATCCGGAAAGTGAAACCGAACTTTCACAATTACCCAATGTACATCTTTTAGCATTGGACATTAGCAAATCAAATCAAATTGCAGACATTGTTGCAAAGGCTGAACAAATAGCTCCGGTTGATGTATTATTCAATAATGCAGGGTATGTTCTGGCCGGAGCATTGGAAGCGACTTCGGATGAACAATTAGAACAACAATTTAACACAAACGTTTTCGGAACAATTCGTCTGACCAGAGCATTTCTTCCTTATTTTAGAGCAAGGAAAACAGGAACAATACTAACGACAACTTCTTTGGGGGCTTACATTCCGGATCCATTTATGGCACTCTATTCAGCAGGCAAATCGGCATTAGAGGGCTGGACAGCGGGAATGTCTTATGAACTGGACAGAATAGGTGTCAGTATTAAAACGATTGTTCCGGGATTTATGCAAACAAGTTTTGTTGGTAATGCACAAATGATACAACACAAAGCCGACTATCGGGAAGATTGGGAGAAAGTACTCAGTGCTTATTCCAACCCTAACGCTGCTGAGAGTGCAGATAATCCTTCTGACATTGCCGAAGTTGTTTATGAAGCAGCAACGGATGGAAAGAAAACTTTACATTATTTTGCCGGAAATGATGCGACAACAAGATATAAAGAACTAAGTTTGCAGGGAATAGATTCAATATTGGACACAAGAAAAAAAGTTTTTTTTGATAATTAAGCGATGGAAGAATTGATCAGCTATTTATTGCAATTCGGTCATTTTAATCAAAAGCAGATTGATTTGGTTAAAGCAAAAGCGCAAGAAAGATTTTTACCGAAAGGGGAGCATTTTTCCGAGGCCGGAAAGATTGCCAGGCATATCGCGTTTATTCAAGAAGGCGTTTTGATGATTTGCTATTACAATAATAAAGGCGAAGAAATTGTACATCATTTCGTAGATGAAAATCATTTTGTGGTGGACCTGGAAAGTTTCAACCACAAAATTTCATCTATGATCTACATTCGGGCGGTTACCGATTGTAAATTGGTTTCATTTACGTTTGAAAGTTTTAAAGAACTATCAGAAATCATAATGGATTGGGATAAGATCATCAATAAGATTACCATAAAAACCTTGCTGGATAAAGTAAATGTAGAACAGCCCAAGTTAAATACCGATGCCAAAACCCGTTATTTAGATTTTTTGAAAAACTTTCCAGATTTGGCTAACAGAATACCACTCGTCCATATTGCTTCATATTTGGGGGTTACGGCCACTTCTTTGAGCAGAATACGGAAAAACATCCGTTAAATCACCTGAACCAAGAATTGTAAACGTAAGCACCAGCGTAGGATCACTTTCCCTGCAAAATGATCCTAATTGGCCAGCCTATGATTTTGCAAAATACACAGTATATGGTTCATCAAATGCTGCTTTCAATATGTACACCATCCATCTGGCTTATGAACTGCGTGACACCGCCTTTAAAGTAAATGCCGTTTGTCCGGGTTATACAAATACTGATTTTACTTTCGGTAATGGTGGTGAAGTGAAAACTGCGGGAAACCGAATCGTAAAATATACATTGATCGGTCAGGATGGGCCGACAGGTAAATTCTTCAGCGAAGAAACTAATCCGGAAAAAGGCCAAATTCCCTGGTAAAAAAGGCAACCTCCAATAACAATTCACTAAGCAGCAACGGCTGAATTTCGAGTCCGGATGTTTAGGGATTTTAGTTATCTTAGTGCTTACATAACTGATTGTGTGACTTGAAATTCGCAACAGCTCTTAGCCAAAGCCTTCGCAGTGAGTTTGAAACGAATGAATTTAAAGAAGTAATATAAAGTAGAACGAAGTGCAAGAAATAGTAGAAAAAGACATAAGTACTTTAAGCGTATCCAACTATGTTTCCAATAAACCAGCTCAAAGAAACAAGATAGTGCTTCAATTCAACTTTATTAATTTTTTAGAGAAGGGTGAGAAGGTACTGCACTATGCAAATAAAGCAACTGTTGTTAAAGACTCCCACTTTGTCATCCTTTCTTCAAATAATTGCTTGATGACCGAAAAACTTTCCGTTGATAAGGAATACAGGAGCACCTTGTTTTTCTTCAGCAATGAACATCTAACAAGTTTCTTTCTCAAATATGAGATGTTTATCAACAGAATAGTATTACAGCAAGAAAAGCAAGAAGAGCCTTTTTTAGTATTTTTAAAGGATGAATTCATCACGAACTATATTTCTTCGCTTAATATAATTCAGCAAAAATTACCTCTTATTTCATCTCAACTACTACAATTAAAATTTGAAGAGCTAATGCTCTATCTTCTGGAAAAATATCCGCTGGAAATATTGTCTTTTAAAACAAAAACCCGGGAAACATATTCAGATATAGAAATACGAAAAGCAGTTGAAGAGAACATTACAAATAACCTTACATTAAGTGAATTGGCATTTTTATGCCATACAAGTATTTCTACTTTCAAAAGAAGATTTATAAAACTATATAACAACACACCGAGTAAATACTTCTTACAGCGAAAAATGGAAATAGCCGCATCGTTGTTATTGCAAAATGAAAACCCGGGTGAAGTTTTTTACAAGGTAGGTTACGAGAGCCATTCCAGTTTTTCGCAATCCTTCAAACAAATTTATGGCATAAGCCCCAAGCAGTTTCAACAACAAAAATGATTGTTTACCGACAGTTTTTGAACGATTAGCGGTAGTTACCTATCTCTTGTACTTTATACTTTTGTCTTGAATTTTAAACATAAAGTAAAATGACAAAAGAATACTTCACAACGTTGGCAAATTACAGCAATTGGGCGGACAACATCATTATTGAATGGTTACGTCAAATCAATGATGAACAATGGGAACAATCAATTGAAAGCAGTTTTAGCAGCATTAAAGAAACCACTATCCATATGGTTAGTGCCAAAAGAATTTGGGTAGACTTTTGGACAAAAATCCCCAATCCCGTTTATCTATCTTCTGAATTCAAAAGCACGAAAAATGAATTGATATCGATTTGGCAAAAAACATCAGCCGATTTGAAAAACTTCATTGAAAATTTCCCCGAAGAGGATTATGACCAGCCTGTCAGCTTTATTTATCCGAATGGACAAGTAGGTCAAATGATATTTTGGCAAACATTTCCACACTATGTCAATCACGCTACTTATCATCGTGGACAGTTAATAACATTGTTGCGACAAGCAGGCTTTTCTAACTTTTCCAATACGGATTTAGCCAGATATTTTTTACTTCAGAAATAATTTGCAGGAAGCAACAAAAAACTTCACAATCAACGAAGTATGAGAAAACAAAAAACAATTATTGCCCAATTAAGCATAAATAAAACGAAAACAGATCAATTTCTGAAATCCGCAGGAATTATAGTTAATAAGAGTAATGCAGAAAACGGATGCTGCGACCGAATATGCGGATAGCTTAAAGGAAGTAATTGATGTGATGATCAAATGGGGGCAAAGCCATAGAGAAGCCGCTAAACAAAGTTAAAGCTTCCCTATGGGTCTTTATACAATTTATTTTAACAATCAAATTGGAAATATGAGTAGGTTTCACAGTCAATAACATTACCATATTACTTCAGTTGGTAACCGGCAGGTCCATCCAGCTTTATTGTGGTACTGTAATTTTATTTCCCAGCTTGCCATAAGACAAGTTTTTATCACTAAAAAATAACCGTGATTGGCTTATATTAAGGGATAATTTTATCTGATTTAAGTTGTTGAAACAGATTAAAGAAAGAAGATGCTGTACTAAAATACTCTTTAAATCCAAGTGTGCGACTGTTAGTCATATCAGTTATTACTTCAATTGGACGACCTAAATCGAGGTCTGTATGCCAGGCAGAACTTACTTTGTTCAGGTCATTTTCTATCAACCCATGTTTTTTCACGATGTTGCTCCAAACTTCTTCTTTTCCCTCTAAAGTTTTAGTCAATGGTCTGATTTCATTTTCAAAGCCGACATAATCAATTGAAAACCATTCTGCAATTTTCCGCCACAACCAACTCCACCTGAATACATCACCGTTTACCACATTGAACGCTTTATTAAATGCTGAAGGGGTCTCTGATGCCCAAATAATCTGTTTAGCTAATATTCCAACATCGGTAACATCGGATAGCCCGTTCCATTGTGCTTCCGAACCTGGAAATACAAATGGTAAGTTCTCCTCTTTGCAAATAGAAGCATATACAGCTAATGTCGTTCCCATATTCATAAGATTACCAACTGCATTTCCGATCAAAGTGTGCGGACGGTGTACACTCCAGGTAAAACCGTCCCGTTTAGCTGCTGCATAGACTTCATCTTCTTGTGCATAATAGAAATTTGGGCTATTTAATCTCGGCTGCTCCTCTCGAAGCGGGGTTTCAGGAAGTACACCACTTTTAACATAGGCATCAAAGGGGCCTAAATAATGCTTTAATCCTGTTACCAATCCAACATGTTTGACGCTCTTTTTTTCGGAAATGACATCAAGTAAATTGCGAACCATGACACTGTTGACCTGGATATTCTCCTCTTCAGAATTTCTTCGCATCCAAGTTGTAAAAAATACATGTGTCGGACGTACGTCTACTAAAGCATCTGTTAAACTGTTGATGTCCAACAAATCTGCTTGTAGAGAGTTAACTCCCTCAGCATCTTTGCCCGTCCCTCTTGATAGGCCGTATGTTTTCCAACCTCGGTTTAATAATTCTTTTGTCAAATTATTGCCAGACATTCCACTTGAACCGACAATCAATGCTATTTTTTCCATATCTAAAATTATTATGCTACAAAATTAGCGTATGGACAATGACACAGACTTGACTTGAATCAGAAAATAGGCTTGATCTACATCAAGAGTTGGTTAAATTATTTTTCTTTTTATCCTACTGATTGTCTCTGGAGACAGCCCTAAATAAGAAGCTATCAAATTCTGTGGCAGACGTTGGCTGATGGATGGGTAGGTGTCAATAAACAGCGCATATTTTTCTTCTGCTGTATGTGTATTTGCGCTGATGAGCCTGCTGTCTTTGGTGGCAAGGCTGTTTTGATAGAGGATGCGAAAATAACGTTCCATAACAGGTACTTCCATCAGCATCTTTTCGTAATTCTCTTTTGAGAGGAGCAGAAGTGCTGTATCTTCGATCGCGTCAATATTTAATTTAGCTTCATGGTCAAATATAAAACCTGAAAAATCAGAAATCCACCAGCCCTCCCAGGCAAACAGGCTGATGTGTTCGTTACCTTTTTCGTCTACAGTATAGGATTTCAGTAGTCCCTGTACCACAAACGATATATACTTGCACATATCGCCCTCTTGAAGCAAGTACTGTCTTTTCCTTAATTTTTTATACTTAAAGAAGTTTATTACAAGCTTCTTATCTCTATCGGTAAATTGAATTTTATCCTCTATATGCTTAAATAAAACATTAAATAACTGTTCCATAACTTCAATTGTTATAAGGGATGATTTCATATACAAAGATAAAAAACTAAAAAGTGTGACATTTAAAGTCGGGAGATTTAAGGGATTTTCAATTGGGCCTCAGTCCGTTGTGTATGATGAAGATTGATGCCTTTAAATTTTAACCCGTATTTTTGTTTCCGCGATGTAAATCGGTACTTAATTTACCATATTCAAGACAGGTTACCTTTTTGCTGTCTTGTCGGTAATTTTGGTTTGCAGTATGGCCATCACTGTAATCAAGATGGGACCTTTGTTAAACGTTTTTACTGACCATGTGTACCGTATCTTTTATTCTAGCAGTCTTAGGAATTGTGAACATGCGCGTTTTTTATTTTGAAAATATCGGGCTCATTTTTATTCATCAAATCCTATCATCCGCTTAAAAAGGGATTGTAAAACAGATACAATTATTAGATAGTTGTCTCCTTAAGTGATTTGAAAAAGTTCTTCAAACACTTTTTTACTTATATTGAATATTTTAGAAATATGTGTTTGAAAAACAGTTTTTTGATTTTTATGGTTCAAGTCCAGGACCGCCACATGAATTGTATGGAACGCATATTAATTTGTCATTTACAAAACATAGCCTAGTACAATCTACACCTCCCACAATTGTTTTTAATTCTGCTTTTTGAAGCTTTTTTAAATTTTTCATGTAAATAATATTTTATGTTGTAAACAAATTTCGAAAATAACTATTGTATAATGATTAAAATTAACAAATTTTAACTATAAAGAATTAAGACTTCATCAATTTGACTGCTTCTATTAAAGGGTGAAAAATCCTAGATTCTAAAACCATTGATATAGAATCAAGATCAGCAAATGGTGATGTCATAGGAAATCATGGGCAGTTTGACTATTGGATACTAAAACTAAATGCATCAGGAAGTATTCAATGGCAAAAATCACTAGGAGGAAGCTTAGGTGACGGAGCAAATTCCATTCAACAAACTCAAGACGGAGGATATATTCTGGCAGGATATTCATCATCTTCGGATGGAGATGTTACAGGAAATCATGGTTCTACTGACTATTGGGTTGTAAAGCTAAACTCATTAGGAAATATACAATGGCAGAAATCATTGGGAGGAAGCAGTGTTGATGAAGTGTAAGTCCCCCCGAACGTTGGACAGAATTACACCCTTATTTCTTTATGTAAAACTATAAAATATTTCATCCTGTTATTGTTGGTGTTGAAAAAATTTGATGGAAGGGAGGAAACTCTGTTTTGGGATTAGGGTTGGGTGAGTTTTCCTCTTTCAACAAATATTGTATTTGAGATAGATTTCCCAAGCTTTCATGAGGTCTGTTATTGTTGTAATGCTCCATCCAATCAGAAGTTATTTCCCGTACTTCTATCAAATTATTGAAGATTCTTGCATCCAAAACCTCTGTCCTATAACTTCTGTTGAACCTTTCAATAAAGCATTCTGAACAGGTTTCCCCGGTTGAATGTACCGGATTTCAATTCTGTGTTTATGGCACCAATTCGTAAAAACAGAACTCGTAAACTCGTGACCATTATCTGTTCGTATTGCTTTTGGTTTTCCTCTTTCTTTTACAATCCATTCCAATAGATCGGTCATATGCATCGCTCCGATGGAAAGCCCGGCTTCAATCCAAATCGATTCTCTGTTATAATCATCAATAATGTTCAACGTTCGGAATCGTCTTGAGTTAAACAAAGAATCACTCATAAAGTCCATACTCCAAACTTCATTGTATTTTTCAGGAACTTCCAAGTTTTGTCTTTCTCTTGAAGCAATTCTTCTCCTCCTTTTTCTCAAAATATTCAGTCCTAGTTTCTTGTAAACTCTATATACTTTCTTATGATTCCAACCAAAACCTTCATTACGAAGACTGTGAAACATTTTCTTGAATCCATAGCTGGGATGTTTTTCAGAATGCTGGTTCAGGCAATCAATGACATCCGTATCATCTTTTCTTTTGGGATGATAGTAATAGCTGCTTCGCTCCAAATTCAAAGATTTACACGCCTGCCGAATGTTCATCGGATATTCTGAAACCAGATAAGCAACCACTTCCCGTTTTGTGGCAGGCTTTACCACTTTTTTGAGAGTACGTCTTTCAGTGCTTCATGTTCCAAACTAAGGTTGGCAACATCTTTTTTAAGCGATTATTCTCTGATTCCAGTTCTTTAATTTTTGCCAGTTCTTTGGTAGAATTAATCCCGCTGAATTTCTTTTTCCAATCGTGCAAAGTCTGATAATGAAATCCATATTTCCGAGACAATTCTTTTGCTGTTTGTCCCGACTCATACTCCTTTAAAATAGCCAAAATTTGGCTGTCTGTAAATTTGCTCGTTCTCATAACCTAAAATTAATCGTTTTTTGTTAATAATTTTAGGGTTATAAAATGTCCAGTTTTTAGGGAGACTTACAAATGACTTACAATAATCGTTTTAGAAAATGTTTCTAAAATATTGATAATGGATTTGATTAACTTATGATTAAAATTATAATGAAACTATATTGATAGAGATTAATGATAGTTTAAAAAACCTTATGTAACTATTCATTATTTTTTTTATTATTATATCTATAATTGGTGCATCAAGAGCTAATTATATGATTAGCCACTTTATACATTTAACGGCCAAAGTTGATTATTCTCAACAAATATAACCTTAATTGTTCAGAGTAGGGGAATTCTTAAACGAATAAGGTCATTTACTTGCGAATTAACAAATAGTTTTTATGGTGTGTCATTTGTATAACTGAATATGAAGAAACTTATTGAATTGTTCCTGAGCCACAGTTTTATTGCAGATAACAGTCTGAAATAACATAAAATTATAATATTCTAGTATATAAAAGGTGACATACCCATTATTTGAAATATCAGACCGCTGCTTTCTCATTTTGTAGTTCTTTTATAAAATAGGACGGAGTGATGCCGGTCTCCTTTTTGAAGGCATTCAGAAATACGCGGGGAGTAGAATATCCGCATTCTTCGGCGAGGTAACTTATCTTGTATTTCCTGTAGACAGGATTTTCGTACAGTTTGTTAATGATATAATTAATTTTAAGCCCGTTAATATAATCTGCAAAATTATTGTCTCTGTGTATTTTAATACCTTCGGAGAGGTATTTCGTGTTGGTGTCAAGATGATGTGCAAGCCAGGCCACACTGATATCCTTCCGGAGATACTTCTCAGATTTTTCAAATTTTTCAAGTTTGTTAAGCAGGGATTGTGAAATATCGTCCGTTATCGCCGGAACAGGTTTGGCCTCTTTATTTTTTACGTATTTATCTAACGGGATGTTTTCTTCCTTGCGGCCTAATTTAGTGATGAGAGCATTATATTTTTGATGAAAGCGCTTGTTTTGTCTTCTCCAAAAAATGATGGTAATGATACCTGTTACTAAGGCCAAAGCGCCTGTGATAATCCATTGCTTTTTAGAATTTTCCCGATGTTCCTTATCAGAGTGCTTAACTATCTTTTTTACAGTATTATCAGTAGCATGCTTTTCCATAAAACGAATACTGTCTTTAAGGGAAGTGTACTTATCCATATAGAATTTCGACTTTTCCTTATCTCCAAGCCCCAGGTAATCAGAAGCTAGAATTTCATATGAATCTACCTTGTTATATGGATTGGGAAATTGTTTTTCCAGATTCAGGGCTCGATTACCATACTGGATTGATTTTTGGTATTCTTTCTTTTCCATATACAGCCAGCTGAATTGATTCAGTACCATTGTTTTCTCCGTCTGCTCAATATTGTAGTTTTTATTTTCATAAACTTTGGATGCAGCCAACAGATGATGCTCCGCCTTATCAAGATTTCCTTTTACACGGGGCTCCTCTAGACAATATATTGCTATTCTTACGTTAATAAAGGCAATAGCTCTATCTTTTCTTCTTTTTGGTATTCCTTTACCGTCATCAGTTACTTTTTTCGTGGCTTCAAGACTTTTATGAAGAAAGTACAATACAGAATCTTTGTATTTTTTTTCTCCATATCGTTTTGAATTACTGTAATATGCAGTCATATTTTCATAATAAGTACCTCGAAAATAATGTCTTTTATTTTCACTATTGATATCTTTTGTATAACGTATCGCTGTTCTCAGGTCCTTAAGACCAGCGTCATCAAGACCGAGCGTAAAGAAGGTTAGGGCAGTTTTCCCATATATCTGAGATATTACTCCGGTTGTGTCTTTTTTACTTTGTGCTACTTTTTTTAGCTCATCTGCTAAATCGATTACCTGCTCATTCTTGCCTTTTCTCGTATATACAGTCATTAATGAGCTGCCGGCTTTCAGAATTCCTAGTTCAAAACCTATTTTTTTAGACTCATTAAGTAATCGAAGATATTCCTTTTCTCTGTAGTCATCTTTTTTATTGTCACTAACTTTAGTAAGTTGTTTCATGATACTAATTTCGGCTGACTCGTTTTGTGCTGAAACAAAATGAAAAGAGAAAAATAAAGTAAAAAGATATAGGGATTTTTTCATTGAATTAATAGTTCTGTTTATTAAATAAGTAATTTATTCTTTAGGTCTATCAAATATTCACTTGCAAAGTTATAAGATAAATGCTGAAATATGTCTCAATTTGAGGATAATTTAATTCGCAAATTTCTTATCAATAATTCATTGGATGTACTAATTTAGCATCCAATTTATTCAGAACTTAAATCAAGAAAAAGAAGGAATATATTAATTCCGTCTATGTAAAGCACTTTCAGAAAAGACCGTTTTACCTCTAACAAAGTAAAATAAATGAGAATGGAGAAATCTACCTAATTCATTAATGATAGAGAATACCTAAACTATAGAAATTAGGTTTAATAAAAACCGACCTTGTTCTTTAAAAATATTATAAGAAAAGCTAAGTTATGTGATCTTTCAATCATTATTTTTATTTTTGTAATTGATTTACAAGGAATTTATGAGTAAATGAATGCAGTAAGCACCATTACTAAATCGTTACCGATCAAAATTACTGACATCGTAAACCATTCTATTTAAGCTACTTTTAGTAACATTAATCTTTTTATCCAAAAAGAGGGCATTGATAAAAGGGCTTTTAAGAAATTTATCAATGAAGAACTTACGCCAACCCTTGCAAATTTAGGTGTTTTGAAAGAATTTACGAAACAAAGCGTATATGCCTTGGAAACAAAAACAATGGAACACGCCTGATGTAGAACACGACAATGCCAAAGAAGTGCGGTTTCAGACTTCATTGATATTAGGTTTTGCATATAACGATGCAATGGAGACATTTTTCAAAAGCGATGATGTAAAAAAACTGTCAGACAGATTGGCTCTTTTCTGTTCAGCCATTCACGCCTACGAAATACAGGAGACGTTAACATTTGTCAAAGACGGGAAAAAACTTGAGCAATACGAAAAGTAGGGTCAAGTCAATAAAAAAGTAAATCAAAAAAGCATAACTATGACAAATGAATTCAAAGCATTACTTGTGAAAGAAGAACAAGGAGCATTTACAGCAAAGGTGGAAACACTATCTACGGCAGACCTACCGCAAAGCGAGGTTTTGGTAAAAGTGGCGTATTCATCTGTCAATTTCAAAGACACGATGTCCGCAATCGGCAATAAAGTGGTAACCCAAAAATTCCCGCACGTTCCCGGTATTGATGCGGTGGGAGAAGTCGTTATATCGTCCGGCAGCAAATTTAAAGCTGGAGATTATGTGATAGTTTCAGGCTATGATTTAGGAATGAATACCTGGGGCGGTTTTGGCGAATACATCAGTGTTCCGGCTGCGTGGGTGATTCCTTTACCCCGAGAACTTACACCATTGGAAGCAATGAGCTACGGTACGGCTGGGCTTACCGCCGGATTGTCCATATACGAACTTATCAAGGCAGGTATAAAACCTGAAAACGGCAAAATTGCTGTAAGTGGTGCAACAGGAGGTGTAGGCAGTTTATCAGTAGCTATTCTCGCAAAATTGGGTTATGACGTATTAGCCATTAGCGGTAAAGAACAAAGTGATTTCCTAACCAAAAAACTGGGTGCAAATTCCGTTATTTCTCGACAGGAATTTGTGGAAAAATATGATAGCAAGCCAATATCATCCACAGAGTTTGCAGGGGGGATTGATGCCGTAGGCGGAAAAATTCTTTCCGGAATATTAAAAGCCACCAAATACAACGGAGCCGTTACCTGCTGCGGGTTGGTCGCATCACCAAAAGTGGACACCAGCATTTTCCCCTTTATTTTAAGGCATGTGAAACTGATTGGCATAGACTCCGTGGAGCAATCAGTGGAATACAAAGAAAAAATCTGGCAACTTCTTGCTGATGAATGGAAACCTACTGTATTGACAGAGGTGATAAAAGAAATCAGCTTGGAAGAATTACCTGCGGCATTAAACGAAGTCCGTGAGGGCAAAGCTGTAGGACGTTATGTTGTAAAACATAAACAATAAACAAAAACATCAAACAATGAAAGCATTTACAATAAATCGTTACAGTAAAGACGATAAACTTCAGTTGGTTGAATTACCGGAACCCACTGTGCAGGAAAATGAGGTATTGGTACAAATCCATTCCGCAAGCGTAAACCAATTAGATTTGAAATTAAAAAGCGGAGAGTTCAAGTTATTACTTCCGTACAAATTTCCATTGGTCTTAGGTCATGATGTATCAGGGACAGTTGTTGGTGTCGGCGCAAAAGTCAGCCGTTTCAAAATTGGCGATGAAGTATTTGCAAGACCTGCCGACTTCCATATCGGGGCATTTGCAGAGTTTATTTCAATCAATGAAAATGATGTTGCGCTGAAACCCAAAAATCTTTCTATGGAAGAAGCGGCCTCTATCCCGTTGGTCGGTTTAACCGTTTGGCAGGCATTCGTTCAAAAGACAAAACTTCTGAAAGGACAAAAAATATTTATACAGGCAGGTTCCGGTGGTGTAGGTACTATTGCCATTCAGTTAGCGAAACACATAGGTGCTACCGTAGCCACAACCACGAGTGCCAAAAATTTTGAGTTGTTGAAAAGTCTTGGTGCTGATGTTATGATTGATTACAAAACACAAGATTTTGAAACCATACTGAAAGATTACGATGTGGTATTGAACAGTCAGGATGAAAAAACACTTGCAAAGTCCATGCGGATATTGAAGCCGGGCGGTAAGCTCATTTCTATTTCAGGGCCTCCTGACACTGCCTTTGCAAAAGAAATCGGTTTATCGTGGTTAATGAGAACTGCCATATACTTTTTGAGCAATAAGGTTAGAAAACAGGTTAAAAAATATAATACTCATTATTCCTTTCTCTTTATGCATGCAAACGGTAGCCAATTAGAAAAATTAAGTTCCTTAATTGAAATGGGTACTATCCGTCCTGTCATAGACAAAATATTTTCTTTTGAACAAACCAATGAAGCATTATCCTATGTGGCAAGTGGACGGGCAAAAGGAAAAGTCATAATCAAAATAAAATAATTAGCCAATATACAATAATGACACAAAATTCTAACAGGTGGTTACAATACATCACTTTGCTTCCAGCACCATTGCTCACGGTAATAGATGTATTTAGTGCAGATCGCAATTCCGTCTAATAAGTAAAGTTTAAATGCAACAGACATTGAGTATTTGTATCATAGACGGTTTGCTTTTCAGCATCTTCATAACAACAAATGACTTTGTCGAAGCATATCTTACAGGATATATGCCGAGGTAATTTGCTTGTTCATTGCATTTGTGTTGCGGTATTTTATAGAAGATTTAAAAAACACAAACACGCTCCTACATAAAGTAAGGACTGTTCCCCAAACAAATAAGCCCTTTCGCCAATGAATAAATATCAGATACAGCAAACAGTCCAATTTATACAACAAACGGTTATTCCAAAAGAACATTTCGTAGATACCAAGACTTCAAGTTAAACGAATGGAAAAATTTTACATGGATAAGCTGCATAAGCTGGAAACAGTGATTAATGAATTGGAAATAGAAGCCGATTGCCAATACAACGGTTAGAAGCTGTCATACAACTGATTGTTGATTGAAAAGAGGGTTCAGAAACACGGCAGAAGAAATCCGATTCTTCAAATATCAGAAGCCCATTATTGTTGCAAAACTGATATACTACAATGCCATATATAAAATTGAGACAAGGAAACCTTACGGGGCAAAACCCATAAGGAAATACCTGAACAAAGAACTGAAAAAGCTAAAAAAAGTTCTTTGATAACAACATTGATTTTTATAAGTATTACCGTAGCAACAATTCCTTCCTTGATGATAAAATGTTTGTGCGGGGCAATCATGATATAAAGTTATGGCTGGATACCTATTATTTACAGGCAGACCAAACGTTTTGTACCTCACATGATTACAAAGTAGCCAAAATTATGGCGAATGATTTGATACAGGTCTATATCGAAGACCAGCTTTATAGTACATCACAGGTAGATAAATCTATAAGCCAGCAAAAATAAATGGACAGGCAGCAAAGCCTCCTTGATAGAACTGATTTATGCCTCGCATTATCAGGGTGCTTTTAACAATGGAAACAACGATATACAGGTTATAGCCAAAGATTTTGAAAGGAACTATAATATTGATTTAGGCAATTTTTACCAAACCTATTAAGTAGTTTAAAATAAAACAGTTACATTATATAATATAGTAGTTAAAAAATAAAAATATTGTAGAAGGGAGAACTGCTATATTTAATATGAAGCTATTTTAGCAGTTTTTTTTGTTTCACGTTTTAGTTCATGATGAAAAAGCACCATATCAAAATCCTTTCGCAGGAACGTTATCTCGCCTCGGATATCAGAATACCTGTATTCAACATCTTCTGCGGTATAATCAGGTAAATCAAAGCTTTTTTTAAGCTGGAAGGTCTCACCATTCAGATTTATAGTTACAGTGTTTTTGGTATTGTTAATAACAACTTCCATGTCATCTTCGCCGAATTCATCATCAGTATAAACGTTTCTGGTGATATTATCGGTATTAATCTGGGTTATATCTGCAGAGGCTTTTGCCTTATCTGGCTGTTTACATGCTGTTATTGTAAAGGCAATCAGCCCTAATATGAGGCTTATTAAAGATCGATTTTTCATGGTAATAAATTTTTGGTTGTTTCATTTATATTATTGTTATCATTACGAGAAAGCAAAACTTAAAATCCGCTAAATTGTCCCTCAAATATTATTTATTAAAGATAGTATTATCTAACTTATGTAATCAACCATAACTAATAAATAAAAACAATAAAAAAAATAATTAACTGATTATGAGTGTAGTAATACACTAATGTGCTAATGTTATTCCTACCTTTTTTTAATTATATTTAGGTTGTAATCAATCTTATGAGTGATATTTCATAGATCATTCTATTAAATTGTTAGATGATTCTTTAATAACGACTTAGTATAGTAATTCAAAATATAATGATTTAGAAGAAGATAAAAGCCAACGAATCCTTGGACTCCTGAACTACTTTTTAAAGAAAGAATTGAGAAGGAGTTTGGCTATCAGTTTAATGGTGTTCTGTTAAATCTATATCGCGATCATAATGACTCTGTAACCTGGCACAGAGATAAAGAAAGCCGGTATGGCAAGCGTTCCGTTATTGCCTCAATCAGTCTTGGACAAACCCGATACTGTGATTTTAGGAAAAAAGACCATCATCAAAGCAAATACAGTCAGCCTTTACCTCATGGCTCTTCACTTATCATGAAAGGTGATTTACAGGAAAACTGGGAGCATCGCATTGCTAAATCAATACACCAATGAAAGAACGAATTAATCTGACTTTCCGCCTAGTATTTTAAAGAATAGTAAATGCAATTTTCTATTATAATTCGGAAGGCAGTGTCCGAGGTTTTTGGGGCTTAAAATGACTAGGTTACTAATTCGTTACTGATTTCCTTGGTAAAATGATTGTCCTGTTAAAGTCTGGCAAACTTCTGTCGGACTTATTGCCGACTAACTTCTCACGATATGCCAAGCCGTGTCGTGATGGTGTATTCACAGTTTTTTTGATAGGCAAAGATGTAATGCAAGGCATGGTATCGCGCAGATTTCTGGGCTTAATGTTAATAACTACAGTTATGTTTTAGCACAAGGGAGCGTATTCCATTATATTTTCAAAATAATTAAAACAAGAAAAAATAAACTATCTCAATTTTCTTTTCAGGTGATAATACTGGAACAATAACCCGTCATACCATAAGGCAAATAATAGTAGACTTGCCGGAATAAGGAGTGTTTTCAATTGAAAATACTGATATACAAGTGCTCCAAGTATTCCGCCAACAAAGAAACAGCTGATGATCATAAGCTTTAAAAAAATGCTTTTGTTTAATTGTATTCTTCTTCCTTTTTCCCCATGAAAAAGCAGTAGTGACAACTCGATTCCCAGATCTGTAAAGAGCCCTGTGAGATGGGTGGTTCTTACTACGGACTGAGAAACGCGTGTAACAAGAGCATTTTGCAATCCCATCGCAAAAAGCAATGCCGAAGAAATTATTAACGGTACGGAAGAACAATCAGATAAGAGTTCGGGTGAAAAGCCTACGACAAGCATGATCACAATTTCAACAGATAGGGGAATGATATAGGAGGTATGGGATTTATGTTTTGAGGCCCATTCCATAATAACCCCTGAAACAAGGGCTCCCAATAGGAAAAACAAGATATACAACAAATAAATAAACGCCATTTTATAATTCCTTACAAATAACTGTTCCGAAAAATAGGCAAAGTGCCCTGTTACATTTGTGGTTAGGGTACTTGCAGCAAGAACCCCTGTGATATTCACTAATCCCGCAACGCAAGACAGAATAGAAGCCAGTTTTAAATTATGGGAATATGTTCGTCCTTTGCCTTTGTGTCTAAACATGAATAATTCCTTTAGGTTAATTGTTAGCTATGAATTTTTAAGACAAATTATTTCTTCAGGCTATCAGAAGCTATAGAACAAAAAAAATTATCTATTAATATTAGCAATACGGATCATGCTTTCCAAATCTGTCAATTGTATTTTTCTTCCTTCTATTGTGATAAGATGATCCTCCCGTAAATCATGAAGTATACGGGCTAATGTTTCATTGGCTGTTCCTACCATATTGGCAAGATCTGTCCTGGAAAGAGTGATATAAACTTTATCTTCCGAACCATTTAATCTATATTTTTTATGAAGGATTAACAGGCTGAGTGCCACACGTTCCCTGACCGTTCGTTGGGATAAAACGGTCATGAGATTAGCCATTACACTGAATTCATGGCTAAGGCTTTTGAGAAGCAATGTTGAAAATACTTTTGACTGATCAAGAATTTTCAAAAAATCCTCTTTGGGGATAAAAGCAACGGCAGAATTTTCTATGGCCTGGGTTGTATCTCCATAGGAATCATTGCTTAATATCGCTGAATATCCAAAAAATTCTCCAGCATTATAGATATAAATAATCTGTTCCCTCCCGTCATTATCCGCCTTATATTTTTTTACCTTACCCTCTTTTAAAAAAAATATTCCATTAGGAATAGTCCCTTCAGTAAATATGGCTTCATTTTTACGGTAATTTTTAACCTGCATTACCTTTTGAAGCATTTCCTTATCATATGGAGAAAGTTCCTCAAAAAGATATTGACTATTAAAAATAAACTTTGAAATCATGGTTTACTAAATTAAGCAATTTTAAGACAATATAAATTTGACTTAAATCAAGTTTAGGAAAGGTATACGTCATTTATTTTTCCATGTAAAGCCACTACTTTTGTGAACATAGCAAATCTGCATCGATTTATGGAATATTTAAAATCTCTAAGAAATATTGGAATTCTACCGGATAAAGAAGTTTATTGGAATTTATCCGAGCCACAACTGATATCTCAGACATTAAAAAAAAGTCAGGGGATTATCACAAGGTCAGGAGCTTTGGCTTGTGATACCGGTGAATTCACGGGACGCTCTCCGAAGGATAAGTATATTGTCATGGATGACACAACCAAAGACTCCATTTGGTGGGGAGAGGTTAACCAACCTTTTTCTCCTGAAGACTTTGAAAGGTTGTATGACAGCGTTATAACCCATCTTTCAGCCAGAGATATTTATGTTAGGGATGCCTACGCTTGTGCAAAGCCGGAATATAGGTTGAACATAAAAGTTATTACTGAGACTCCATGGTCAAATTTATTTGTTAACAATCTTTTTCTAAGACCTACCGCAAAGGAATTGGAAACCTTTCAGCATGAATGGCTAATCCTTAATGCTCCTGACTTTAAAGCAATTCCTGAAATCCATAAGACCCGTCAGCATAATTTTACGATTATCAATTTCTCTAAGAAAATAATCATTATTGGGGGAAGTGGGTATACCGGAGAAATCAAGAAAGGAATTTTTACGGTATTGAACTATATCCTGCCATTTGAAAAAAATGTACTCTCGATGCACTGTTCCGCTAATATTGGGGCGGATGGTGATACGTCTGTGTTTTTTGGTCTTTCGGGAACAGGGAAAACCACACTTTCAGCAGATCCTTCGAGAAAGTTGATCGGTGATGATGAACATGGATGGGATGATGAAAGCATTTTTAATTTTGAAGGGGGCTGTTATGCAAAATGTATAGGTCTGAGTCAGGGAAAAGAACCGCAAATATTTTCGGCAATCCGCTCAGGAACCTTGCTTGAAAATGTACGATTTTTTGACGGAACGGATAGGGTTGATTATGACAACGTTTCAGTAACAGAAAATACTAGAGCTGCTTATCCGATCGACTTTATTGATAACGCAGTACATCCTTCCATTGGAAGAGTACCCAACAATATATTCTTTTTAACATGTGATGCTTTTGGGGTACTTCCTCCGATATCAAAGTTATCGGTCGGGCAGGCTATGTATCATTTTATTTCGGGCTATACTGCAAAAGTGGCAGGAACTGAAGCTGGAATTACAGATCCTCAAACTACATTTTCAGCGTGTTTTGGAAAGCCTTTTTTACCCCTTCACCCCACAAAATATGCAGCATTGTTAGGGAAGAAATTAAAAGAAAGTAACATAAAAGTATGGCTTATTAATACCGGCTGGTCTGGAGGGGCTTACGGGACAGGGGAACGCATACAGTTAGCTTATACCAGAGCTATAATATCGGCAGTACTCGAAAATAGACTGGAACATGTAGATTTTGTACGTGATGCTGTATTTGGACTTCAAGTGCCAATAGAATGTGAAGGGGTTCCATCAGAGATTTTAAATCCTAAAAATACATGGGATGACCAGGCAGCATATGATGAAAAAGCACAGTATTTGGCTTCGCAGTTTATACAAAACTTTACCTCTTTTGAATCTTTTGCTGATCAGGAAATACTAAGCGGGGGCCCACTAATAAAATGAGATTAACTCATAGAATAAAACATATAAATTAATAAAAGAACTATAATAATGAATATTCCTGAGAACCTATTGTATACAGAAGATCACGAGTGGGTTAGATTAGAAAATGATATGGCTTATATTGGAATTACCGATTTTGCCCAGCGTGAATTAGGTGATATCATATATGTTGAAATAGAAACCCTTGGGGAAATTTTAAAACAACATGGGGTATTTGGAACTGTTGAAGCTGTAAAAACCGTATCCGATCTTTTCTTGCCAATTGCCGGAAAGATACTGGAGATTAACCCCAAAATAGAAACCAACCCTGAGCTGGTAAACTCTGATCCTTATGGAGAAGGTTGGATGGTTAAAATTAAGGTTGCGAATCTTTTTGATACGGAAGGGCTTCTGAGATTTGATTCATATGCATCATTAATAGTGTTATCATAAAATATGAAAACTGTAAAGCTAAAGAAAACAGCCTTTAATGCCATGCATCATGCTCTTGGCGGAAAAATGGTGGAATATGCCGGATACGAAATGCCTGTCCAGTACAAGGGAGTCACCTATGAACATGAAATAGTAAGAAAGGGAATTGGAGTTTTCGATGTATCGCATATGGGGCAAATCTCAGTGCAGGGAAAAGGCTCTTTGGAACTGATTCAGAAAATCACCTCCAACGATGCATCAAAACTGTATCCAGGAAAAGTGCAGTATAGCTGTATGCCCAATGATATAGGGGGAATTATTGATGATTTGCTGGTCTATAAAATTAGCAAAAATGATTATCTGTTGGTCGTTAACGCGTCCAACATACAGAAAGATATGGATTGGACCAAAAGACATAATTCTTTTGGAGCAGAAGTAACTAATATTTCAGATTCAGTTTCTTTATTGGCTGTTCAGGGACCGAAATCGGTAGAAGTCTTACAAAAGCTGACGGATATTAATTTAAAAGAACTAGAATCTTATACTTTCACCATCGCTGAATTCGCCCATATTCCGAATGCTCTGATCTCTGTAACAGGATATACTGGAGAATCAGGATTTGAAATCTATATAGAAAATAAATATGCAGCCCATTTATGGGAAGCTATATTTGTAGCGGGAAAAGATGAAGGTATTGAGCCGATAGGCCTGGCTGCGAGAGATACACTGCGTCTTGAAATGGGGTATTGCCTTTATGGGAATGATATTAATGATTCCACTTCACCATTGGAAGCTGGTCTGGGTTGGATAACAAAATTTACCAAACATTTTGTTTATAGCGGATTCTTAAAAATTCAAAAAGATAAAGGAGTTACTAAAAAGCTAGTTGGTTTTGAAATTGAAGACAAGGGGATCCCTCGCCACGGGTATGAAATTTGGGATCATCATCATCAAATTATTGGAACGGTTACTTCCGGAACTCTCTCCCCTACACTCAAAAAAGGGATAGGAATGGGATATGTCTCTGTTGAAAATACTAAGCCTGGAAGTGAAGTTTTTATTAATATCAGAAATAAACCCGTTAAGGCTGTCGTTGTTGCAGTTCCATTTGTTAAAAAATAGATTAACTCGTTGTATGCTTGTTCCTAAAAACCTTTATTATACTGAAAATCATTTGTGGCTGAGAAAAATAGGATTATATGATTTCTGTATAGGTATTACAGATTTTGCTCAAAAGGAGATAGGAGAAATTCACCTGATTGAATTTAGCCTGCAAGAAACCATAAGAAAAGGAGATTCTTTGGGAGCTGTTTATGGAATCAATAAAACTTTTCAGCTCATAGCTCCCTGTGATTGTAAAGTTATGGAGGTAAATCAAAATGCAACTATAAAACCTTCCCATATTAACACAGATCCTTATAACTGCTGGTTTTTTATTCTTTCAACCCATATTTCAACGGATGAATTTTTAACGTATAATGATTATATAGAAATAACAAAATGATTTTTAAACAGCTTAGGCAGAATATTGATGTAAAGGATGCCGTTTTTAATGAAATATATCCTCCAAGTATACAGGCAGTAGCAGAAAAGCACTGGACTCCTGTTGCTGTAGCCAAAATGGCAGCAGAATACCTGGTGGAAAAGCCGGGAAAGAAAGTGCTTGATATTGGTGCGGGGGCGGGAAAGTTTTGTTTAGTGGGTGCTGCTTCTACTACTGGATTATTTTATGGAGTTGAGCAAAGATCTTCCCTGACTAAAATATCAAGGAAAATAGCAGACAGGCATAATATCACGAATGTAGAATTCATCAATTCCAATATCAATGAAATTAACTTTTCTGATTATGAGGCTTTCTATTTTTTTAATTCCTTTTTTGAAAATATAGATACTTCATCTCCGATTGATAGCACAATAATTCCTGATAGTGAATTATATCATTCTTATTCAGATTATGTAAAAGAACAATTAAATAAAACTCCTGTTGGAACCCGCTTAGTTACGTATTGGAGTAAATGGGACGAAATCCCGGGGAACTTTGACTTGGTAGATTCTGCCTGCAACGGATTTTTAAGCTTTTGGAAAAAGGTATCTTAGTTCGGTTAGGAAAAATAAATTCACAAACTCCATTTTCTCTGTTAAAAAGCTACCTGAAACCATGAGTTTAAAATAGAATAAATATAACTGTAGAAAACATTTCAAGAGATGAATATAATAGATAAAATAAAAAACCGTCTTGGTCCTTTGGGAGATCATGCTCATTATGCACACGGATATTATGCCTATCCCAGGCTTGAAGGAGAGATTAGCAATACTATGTTTTTTAATGGAAAGAAAAAATTGGTCTGGAGCCTGAATAATTATTTGGGTTTGGCTAATCATCCTGAGGTAAGACAGGCAGATATTGAAGGCACGAAGCAGTATGGCCTTGCTTACCCGATGGGAGCAAGGATAATGAGTGGAAATACCAGATTACATGAAGAATTTGAAAAAAAAGTAGCCGATTATGTTCAGAAAGAAGATGCCTTTTTACTAAATTATGGTTATCAGGGGATGGTGTCAATTATTGACAGTTTGGTAGACCGAAAGGATGTAATTGTTTATGATGCTGAATCTCATGCCTGTATTATTGACGGAATACGTTTGCATCTGGGAAAACATTTTATTTTTAAACACAATGATATAGAAGATTGTGAAAAGCAATTGAAACGTGCAGAGAAAATAATAGCTGAAACAAAAGGAGCGATATTGGTGATAACAGAAGGCGTTTTTGGGATGCGCGGAGATCAGGGAAAACTAAAAGAGATTGTTGCTATGAAGAAAAAGTTTACCTTTTCTTTATTGGTAGATGACGCTCATGGTATTGGTTGCTTAGGAAAGACTGGAGTAGGTACAGGTGAAGAGCAAGGGGTACAAGATGGCATTGATTTCTATTTTGGAACATTTGCGAAATCATTTGCCGGTATCGGTGCTTTTATAGCCAGTACAAAAGAAGCGATCTTATTTTTGAAGTATAATATGCGGTCCCAAATATTTGCCAAGACATTACCAATGTCCATGGTATTCGGAGCTTTGAAACGATTGGAGTTAATGCGTACCATGCCCGAACTGAGAGAAGAGCTTTGGAAAATAACGCACAGCTTACAAAAAGGGTTAACCGACGCAGGCTTTGATATTGGTAATACAAATTCTCCGGTAACCCCGGTTTATCTCAATGGAACTATAGAAGAAGCGACAGCGTTGGTTCGTGATTTGCGAGAAACCCATCAGTTATTCTGCTCTATGGTGATATATCCTGTTGTACCGAAAGGGATGATTATTCTACGATTGATTCCAACTGCTGTTCATACGTTGGAAGATGTAGAGATGACAATTGCTGTATTTAAAAGTATTAGAACCAACTTAAATTCTGGTTATTATAAACAACCATCCGGAAATACTAATACTCTTGAAGTGAAAACAAACTAAGCAAACGTCTGTATATTTTCAATTAACAAAATACTATTTTATTAATTGAAATACATGGTCTGAATATTTAGCATCTTAAAACTTAACTTGTATATAAATGAGGTATGCAAGTATCTATGTAATCATCTTATTTCGAGGCAATTTAATTTCATGCTCCTGCGGATAAGGTTCTCTAAAGGTAAGGCTTACATCTTCCCGAAGACTTCTTTGGACTTCTTGAGATTTTTTTTTATCCATAGAATACCGGGGATCAGGAATGAGCGGCATTTTTGCCATTTTTGTGATGGTAATTGTGGGAAAATGATAATCTACTTCGACAGTACCTAATAAAAGGTATATGCCTCCTTCTTTAAAGGGGAACTTCGCAAGGCTGTCCGGAAAATGGGCTGTATCAAAATATTGCCCTTCCGCATCAATCCATGTTCCGAAATACATATCATCTTTTTTGCCGGGATTATTTTTCTTTTTAATAGGAACATGTTTTCTTGAAATAAGATAGGCCAGCATTTTAACCTGCCTTTTATGATAGGTAAGGAGATCCCTGACCATGACGTGACCTCTGTATTTAATTTGCAACAGATCGAATATGGAGAAGGAAACAGGAAAACCTAATATCTCAATTTCGTCAAAAGCATCTTCAAAGCGATCTCGTTGAATTTTAGGAAGCTTGTACTCCTTTTGAGGCTCCTCAAATAAAGAAATTATTTTGGTTTTATATTGATTTTTAGATAAAAGGAATCTCGCTTCAATCAGCAATTCATGCTTCTGCTTTCCGGTAAACCTGAAAGCTCCGACAAAAATAAGTGTCTGTAAAGTTTCGATGCCGATAGAGACTCGTCTGACAAAATCTTCAAGTGATTTATAATCTCCGTTTTTCCTCCTTTCATTGGGAATAAACTGTTTAAGTGTATTTTCCATCTTTTCTATATGCATCAATCCTAAATAGACATCCGTCCCGTAGACTGTAGTTTTCAATTCGCTGAGATTTATACATGGATTATGAATAGTGGCTCCTGACATTTTGGCTTCGTGAATATACACTTCTGTCCTGTAAAACCCTCCGCCATTGTTGATTGCGCAAACCATAAACTCAATAGGGTAGTAGGCTTTCAGGTACAGGCTTTGATAGCTTTCCACGGCATAGGAAGCCGAGTGCGCTTTACAGAAAGAGTAGCCTGCAAAGGATTCTATCTGTCGGTAGACTTCTTTTGACAGTTGCTCGGGATGTCCTTTCTTTTTACAGGATTCAAAGAAGTCATCCTTTAATTTTTGTAATGCAGACAAAGACCGTCCCTTACCACTCATCGCCCTTCTCAGAACATCTCCGTTGGAGGCAGAAATACCTCCGAAATGTAGTGCAATCTTAATCACATCTTCCTGATAGACCATAATGCCGTACGTTTCCCCCAGCTCTTTTTCAAATACCTCATGAAAGTATTCAAAGCGGGTGGGATTGTTGTGCCTGAAAATATATTCCCGCATCATTCCACTCTGTGCGACTCCCGGACGGATAATGGAGGATGCTGCTACCAAAACTTTGTAATTCTCACATTTCAGCCTTCTCAACAGCCCCCGCATAGCAGGAGATTCAATATAAAAGCAGCCAATGGTTTTTCCAATACTGAGGAATTCATTGCATTTTGCTTCACCTTTTGACAGGGTTGTGTCTCTAATATCAACGGTAATCCCTCTTTTTTCTTTAATTAATTTAACGGTATCATTGATCGTACCCAAACCCCGTTGAGAAAGGATATCAAATTTCTCCAATCCGATTTCTTCTGCCGTATGCATATCAAACTGAACGATCGGAAAGCCTTTAGGCGGCATTTCCAAGGCTGAATAATTGGTGATGGGTTCTTCAGAAATAAGAATGCCACAGGAATGCATGCTTCTCTGGTTAGGGAAATTCCTCAAAAGCACTTCATATCTGTAAATCTCCTGAACGATTGAATTCTGATCATGAGATGCTTTAGGTTTTTTAGAAAGTTCATCCAGTTCATCTTTAGGAAGACCAAATGCTTTCCCCAACTCCCTGAATCTGGATCTGCTTTTAAACTCGACATTGGTTCCGCAGAAGGCGACATGGTCTTTTCCGTATTTGTTGAAGATGTATTCCAAAATTTCATCCCGGTTCTGCCAGCTCCAGTCCAGATCAAAATCAGGCGGTGTTTTCCGGTTAAGATTCAGGAAACGTTCAAAATACAGATCCAGCTCCAAAGGGCAAATATCGGTAATTCCGATGCAGTAGCTTACAATGGAATTGGCTCCGCTTCCTCTTCCGACATGCATAAATCCCATGCGATTGCTGTATTGAACGATATCCCAGGTAATGAGGAAGTAACTGCAGAAATTGAGCTGGTCGATGACCGTTAATTCTTTATCCACTCGTGCTTTTGCTTCCGGATGATCGGCGGTATACCGTTTCTCCAATCCCTCATAAGCCAACTTTTTCAAGAGCGTATAATCATTTTCTTTACTGCCTGTAAAATGTTTTTTATTCTTCGGTGTTTTAAAATCAAAATCAAAACTGCAATGATTGACAATGTATTTTGTATTCTCAATAATTTCAGGATACCTCTTATATTGAGCTAAAAGCTGTCTCTTGTTAACAAAGGTTTCACTCCTTTTACAATAATCATTCTCTGTAAGCTTGGTGATCAGGGTATTGCGATCAATGGCCCTTAAAATTTTATGCAGTTCATATTCTTCATCCGTTGTAAAGGTGACAGGATGAAAGATGACCATTTTATGAATCAGCTTTTTCAATTCAGGTTGTATCAGGAAGTTGAGTTCATCCTGTCTGATTCCTATGAACTCATAATCAGATAATATTTCAGGGGTATTTTGTAAAGGATAAATAACAAATGTATTTTCAAAAGCCGGATTGTGTTTAGGAATCGAGATGTCATCACAATGGTATGCGGTCAAAAGCCTGTTAACTTCTGCAATACCATTAGGGTTTTTAGCCAGGCAGATGTAGTACAATTCGCTTTCAACCCGTATTTCAACCCCTGTAATCGGTTTGATATGATATTCTTGGCAGAGTTTGTAAAATTCGTAGATTCCGGTAACGGTATTGATATCGGTGAGTGCGAGCGTTTTGATATTGTAGTCAGCAGCCTGCCGGACTACCTCTTGAATAGAAATAGTTCCATAACGAAGGCTGTGAAAAGAATGGCAGTTCAGAAACATCGTCTATTATTTTAGTAATCCTGAGGCTCTCCCTACGCTGGAAGAGCCAAACCTGTTTTTTATCTTATCCATTGACTGGTATAAAGCAATCAGTTCTTCCGTATCTTCAAAAAGATCCATCTGGTGGCAGCCGTGGATCAGGCCTGTAAATTTTATGCCGATCAGCCGTATTCTTATTCTTCGTGTATACAGCTTTTTAAAGAGTTCAAGAACATATTTCAGCAAGGTATGGTCCGTTGAGGTGTAAGGGACCCGGCATTGTTTGGTCTCCGTGTCAAAATTCGAATAGCGGATTTTGACCACCACGACAGACACCAACCATCTTTCCGCCCTAAGCTGATAGCATAGCTTTTCGACCATTCCGGAAAGAATGCTTCTGATGTTCTGAATATCAATCGTATCTTGAGCAAAAGTATCTTCCGTAGAAATTGATTTTCTTTCGGAATAAGGAATGACAGGGGTTTCATCAATCCCGTGTGCTTTTTTCCAAAGTTCGCTTCCGTTTTTCCCGATCAATTGCTGCAGAACATCCACAGGCATTTCTGAAAGGGTTTTTATGGTTTTAATGCCCAATCTGGAAAGAAGCTGAAAGGTTACATTGCCCACCATAGGAATTTTCTTTACCGACAGTGGATTGAGGAAATACTGAATATTCTTTGCAGCCACTTCAAATCTTCCCGTCGGCTTGGATTCTCCGGTCCCGATTTTGGAAACGGTCTTATTGGTGGAAAGGGCAAAACTGATCGGCAGGCCCGTATTTTTCTGAACAGCTTCCGCAATTTCAGAAGTCCACTGGTAACATCCGAAAAATTGGTCCATTCCGGATAAATCCAGATAAAACTCATCAATACTGGCCTTTTCCAAAACCGGCACTTTTTCCTGGATCACCTCTGTGACCAGATGAGACATATGGGAATAATGTTCCATATCGCCTTTGATGACCTTAGCTTCAGGACATAACCGTAAAGCCATTTTGATGGGCATGGCGCTTCGGACGCCAAAATACCTGGTTTCATAAGAACAAGACGCCACCACACCACGGTCTCCGCCTCCGATAATGACAGGCTGTTTCTCCAGATCGGAGTTTTTCAGCCTTTCACAGGAAACAAAGAACGTGTCCAGATCCATATGTACAATTGCTCTTTCCATATTGCAAAATTAGATTCAAATTGTATCATTTTTATTATATTTGCAGATACAATTTGTATCAATGTCAATTTTTTCAGATAACATCAGGTTTTTAAGGAACAAAAAAAACTTATCCCAGCAAAGCTTTGCAGACAACCTCGGGATAAGCAGGGTGCGTTATTCCAAATATGAGGACGGACGTTCGGAGCCTCCTTTTGAAGTATTGATCAATATATCAAAATACTATTATGTAAGCATTGACTTATTGTTGACTCTGGACATCAGAAAATATCCGTTGGATAACATGGTCAATCTGCCAGATAATAAATTATTACTTCCTGTAATAGTTGATACTGAAGGGAATAAATTTATTGAAATTGTTCCGCAAAAAGCATCTATGGGTTATCTGAACGGATTCAGTGATCCCGAATATATTGAAAGCCTGCCCAGAATGCAGCTTCCCTTTTTAAGGCATGGTATATTCAGGGGATTTATGGCAGATGGTGATTCGATGCCGCCTTTCGCTGACGGGACCTGTGTCATTGGTGAATATGTTGAACAGCTGAGCGATCTCACAACAGGTAAGGAGTATATGTTCATTACCCTTGAAGGCTATACCTTCAAAACTTTTGTAAAAAAAAACAAAAACACGCTAACGGTTGCTGCAGATAATACATGGTACGGCTCGTATGATATTCCTTTAGAAGATGTTGTTCAGATATGGCGGTATGTGAGAGGAATTCTTCCTCCGGATTATAAACCACACTATTTGCCGGATCATGCCAACTTGAAAAGTCTGGTCGATGAAGCCAAAAGAAGCATCAGTAATCTGGAAAACAGTATTTTTAAACTGGATAATAAAAAAACTTCCCCGAAGGGAAGTTAAAAACACAAATGATGAAAAAAAAAATTTCCTCCTAAATGAGGTACTGTAAATATAAACATTTAAATTGAAAAAAGTGAGCCAGCTGAGTTTATTTGATGCGGAAGAATTTTATGAATTTCCAAAAGACCTTTTGGAATACAGGGAGCATTTTCTAAGCAGGGAAGAAGCTAACCTGTTGAAGGGTCAGTTATTACACAGCGCTCCCTGGAAACAGCATACCCAAAAGATGTATGATAAGGTGCTGCTCACGCCACGCTTAACAGCATGGTATGGTGATGTTAAATCTTATGGGTCAGAAGATCACCAATCAGATGTAAATCCATGGACTGTAGAACTGTTATCTTTAAAAGAAAGAATAGAACAGCAATTTGGGTATCAGTTTAATGGTGTGCTTTTAAATCTTTACCGTGATCAAAATGATTCAGTTGCCTGGCACCGGGATAAAGAAAACCGGTATGGAAAACGTCCGGTTATTGCATCCATCAGCCTTGGGCAAACCAGAAACTTTGATTTCAGAAAGAAAGATCATCATCAGAGTAAATACAGCCTGCCACTTCCTCATGGTTCACTCCTCATTATGAAAGGTGGCCTCCAGGAACATTGGGAACACCGGATTGCTAAATCAACAGTGCCGATGAAGGAAAGAATTAATCTCACTTTTCGTTTGGTAAATGAAGTCGTATCTAATTGGTAATATGAGTATATGATTATTATACGAGGTTCATCTTATAAAAGCAATGCACGTGTTGGGATGACAAATAGTGTTTGTAAACAAATCTGCTATCTATTTAGATTCTGTTGTCTGCTGTATATGTAAAGGATATCTTTTAATACGTCTTTACTTAAGAAATGAGACTAATTGTGAAGAAATTTTAGTTAATTATGTAAAATGATTCTTCTAATTATCAATACTCCATTTCAATATAATATTGTCAAAAACGGTCTTCTTTTAATTAGGATCTATTTAAAAATCTTTTTAATTACATTTCCGATTTCTACAAAATCATCATGATTTCCTACGAAACGTTTTTCCAATTTGTTTTTTCCATAATCGGAATACGGGAAAATAAGAAGATAATTATTGCGCTGAAGGTTTTTATTAAGTAGCTCAGGAATGAGCCTCATTCTCGGAATATAAGATTGCATTCCTTTTTTAGCCATAAAAACAATGAGAGCCTCATCTTCTTTTAATTGAGCGGCAGTATCTTCACCGTCTTTCCATGTATTCATAATAATAAACTCGGCTTCGATATTGGCTTTTTTAATGATCCTCTGCAAAATATCAATAATATTTTCGGGAGCGTAAAAGACAACTGTTGCTCCGGAATTTCTAGCAATATTCCATACCCTTAAAAGCGAATGAAAAAAGCCGGCTTCCTTTTGTGCTTTTTCGGGAATCATTACTGCATATTTTTTAATAGTAGAAATAGGCTGTGCTGCATAATATACAAATATATTGACATCGTCATTCTGCAAATAACCATTGTACAGATTATATGTAAATGATGGTGAAAAGCCTTTCTTTTCTTCTAAACCGATGATAAGATCTGTGATTTTCTGTTCTTTGATAACGTTATTGACACCGTTGATCACATCATTATCATATCTTTTTAACGCCTGGAGTTTTACATCCGCCGAAGCTGCGGTATCGGTAGCATGATGCAGAATCTTTTCAGCATTTTTGACGGAAGATTCATTTTTGTCTTCATTAATAACATTCAGCGCAAAAAAGTCTTCGGTGTTTGAATGGGCTTTGAATAATATTCCGAGATTTACCATCCTTTCCACTGTTTCTTCGTAGTTGATGGCTAAAAGGATATTTTCCTCTTCATGGTTATTTCCTGAAACGGTATCTTCATTGTCTTTTTGAGCAATTTTTTGAGCGCTTGCCATTGAAATAAAAGATGAAACGGTACACGAAATTAATATCAGAAGTATACTTCCATTTAATACATGTTCATTGAGCAATCTTACAGGTTCGCCGGTTTCAGATTCAGAAAGAATAATATTGTAACCTACCATTACAGCGGCTAGAGTTGCTGCTGCTGAGGCTGAGCTCAGTCCAAAAATAAGTTTCCCTTCTTCTTTAGTGAGCCTGAATGTTTTCTGTGTGGCAATTGCAGAAACATATTTGCCGCCAATTGACGCCACAAGCATAATCGCGGCTACTTCTAATGTTTCCCAACTTTTAAAAAATACTTTAAAGTCAATCAGCATTCCTACACTGATCAGAAAGAACGGAATAAAAATAGCATTTCCGACAAACTCTACACGATTCATGAGTGAAGAAGCGTGTGGAATCAGCCTATTCAGAGCCAATCCCGCAAAGAATGCTCCGATAATAGCTTCTACACCAGCCAGTTCTGCTAGTAGTGCAGCAAGATAAATCATAACCAAAACAAAGATGTACTGAGAGATTTTATCATTTACTTTCTTGAAAAACCAACGTCCAATAATCGGAAAACCCAAAAGAACGATAAGTCCGAATATTATAAATGAACCTGAAAGCCGGACCCAGAAAACCGTTCCCACTTCACCTTGCGACATTCCAACAATTATTGCTAAAACCAAAAGTGCAAGCACATCGGTAATCATTGTTCCGCCAACTGTAATATTTACAGCGGTATTTTTTGCAATTCCCATTTTACTTACCAAAGGATAAGCGATAAGTGTATGTGAAGAAAATAAGCTGGCAAAAAGTATAGAAGTAAGAACTGAAAAATTTAAAACATAATGACCTCCTAAAAATCCTAAAACAAAAGGTACAATAAAGGTATATAGCCCAAATGTCAGACTTTTCCATTTGTTTTTTTTAAAATCGCCCATGTCGATTTCCAGACCCGCAAGAAACATGATGTACAATAATCCTGTGGTTCCTGTTACAACAATGCTGCTGTCTCTCGATAAAACATTGAACCCATTGGGACCAATAATTGCACCTGCAATGATAAGACCCAACAAATGAGGAACTTTAATTTTATTTAGTAAAAGCGGAGCTGCCAGAATAATGATCAAAACCATTAAAAATTTTAAAACAGGATCTTCAAAAGGAAGGCTCAGATTGTGTAAACTAAGGATCATAAATCGTTTTTTATTTTACAGAACGGGTAAGCTCGACCGAAAACTTTGCCATACATTTGTTATCAACAGTTACAGTGCGGGTTCCTTTCATTTTAGTGTCGGATATATCATTGAGAAGGATACTCATCTCTACTTTTTTCTTTGCAGAAGAATCTGTTTTATAGTTGAGTTTTATTTCATTGTGATCAAATTCACCGGAATATATTCTAATCAAATTATTATTGTTGATTATTTTGGCTACAAGTTGGGTAGAATCACTATCAAATTCCCAGTTATCGATTCGTTGGTCACCGATGGCATAGTCGCTGCAGTTTGATTCTGTACATATTACTTTTCCGCTCCAGGCTCCGGAAATTTCGGCAGGCCAAATCAGAATCTTAACTGAATCTTTTTCAGCAAAAATGCTATCACGCATTTTCAGTAAAGCTTGATATTCAGATTCTTTTTCGGCAAATAACTTTTCTTTTCCTAATAATTTATTCTCTCTTTCCGTCAACTCTTTGATCTTATCTTTATCGTTACAGCTTTGGAGAACTATAAATAATAACAAAATAATAAATGGATATTGTTTGGACATATGGCAAGATTATTTAAAAAATAAAGGTAAAAGGTATAAATAAAAAATTATAAATAAAAAAATGATAATTTAATTGGCAATTTAAATTATAAGTAGTCTTCATAACAGAAAAACCCAGCCGAAGCTGGGTAAAACTAATAACCATGAAAACTCAATTAAACATGAGATTCGCTTCTCTTTTGAGCAATAATCGAGCCGCAATAATTTGGAAAACTCAAAACATATGTTATAAGATGTTACGAATTCATTTTCAGGTACTGCCTATATTAGCAACAAAAGCTTCTCAATTCACTTTTTGCTCAAGGATTTCTATGTTCATGATGCAATTCTATTTTGTCCATATTAGGAATTCGAGAATGCTTTCCACCCAACCTTTATGTTTGTCTTTTTGCTGTTCATCTAATTGTAAGCAGTTCATCGAAATGATCGAGAACAATTTCCATAGCTTAAAGCTGCCCAAAGATTATGCTTCCTTGCTTAACATTACACCGAACCAGTTAAACTTTGTATGCCAGCAGCAAATTAATTTGTCAGCTGGAGAAATCATCAGGAGGATTATACTTGAAGCAAAAAGGCTTTTGGTAAGCTTTGATCTTTCAATTGCCAATATTGCTGAAACACTGAATTATTCCGAACCCTCTTATTTCGTAAAATTCTTTAAAAAATATACATCATTTACCCCTGATGCTTTTCGGAAACAGTATTATAACAAGTATTAATGGTCTTTTAAAGTTATTTTTCGGGATTAATTAGTGAGGCAGAATAGGATATTCAGCATATTACTTAGTTTCAGTTGATTCATTCAGCATTTAAACTATTATAACAAGGAATGTTTCTCTTCTGTGGATTTTTGAGATATAGTTTTGTAAGTCTAAAGTTTTTATATATGTTTGGAGCTAACTTTCATACCCGGGTAAAAAATGATTTCTGAAAAGCGTCTAAAAAAATATAATTGTCGTACGATACATTACGATAGCGGAGACTTTATTTATGAGGAAAACACGATCTGTCACAATTATTTTCAAATTATTTCCGGAAAAATTAAACTTAATAATTATAGTGAGGATGGTAAAGAATTCATTCAAAATATATTTGAAGCACCCCAAAGTTTTGGAGATGCCTTACTTTTTATAAATGAAAGATATCCTACTAATGCTGTCGCCTTAACAGAATGTAGTATTATTGAGATTCCCGCTAAAGATTTTTTTGATTTATTAAAAGAATATCCGGAATGTGCAATAGAAATCAGCAAAAATCTTTCAAAAAGGCTTTATTACAAAATGCTGATGTCTCAGCATATCTTTTCTAAAGATCCGAATGTAAGGCTTAAAGCGCTAATGGATTATTTTAAAAATACCCATAATGTATGCCGGGATTCAGATAAAGGATATTTAATTCCATTAACACGTCAACAAATGGCGGATCTTACCGGCTTACGTGTGGAAACCGTTATCAGGACTATCAAATCTATGGAAAAAAATCATTTGCTTACTATAAAAAAACATCTAATATACTACTAAATACGGAAACTTGGTATGATTGAGATCGTATCATTACAATTTTTGCTCATTGTAATTTTAAGAGAAATAAAAACAGATTTTTTCTAAAATTAATATAATGAACGAACTTCTCCGTGAACCCGGTTTACAAATCACTATTTTTCTTCTCTCTATTCCTGTAATTTTTGCACTTATCCTAATTTTAATAAAGGTAAACCGGATGATTTCGGTTACAATTAAAAGAAATGAACTAATAAAAATTTATGAACATCTTGACCGCCTCCAGCCGGGGGAAATCTCTGCATTGGAAGAGAGAAAAAAAGAACTTGAATTTCAGCTTTCAGGAAATGAGCTTTCAAAAAACAAAGAGGTAAAGGATCCGCGGGGACTGATAGATCAGGCAAATGAAATACATGACATTCGTTTCCTGCAAACTAAAAGAGAAGAGGGAAGAAACATCATAATTCCAAATGATGAAAAAAAGCTGATTCTTTGGTTTTTGGGCTGTAGCATATTCTGGCTTTTTGCAGGGACGACGGTCGGGGAGTATCTAGGAATTAAATTCGTTGCGCCAGATGCTGATCATATCAGCTGGTTAAGCTTTGGAAGACTCAGACCCGTCCATACAAATATAGTTTTCTGGGGCTGGGCATCTATGGCGATGGTTGGCTTTTCATATTATGTCATACCAAGGGTGGGAAATACAAAAGTTTTCAATCTTAAGATAGGCTATATTACATTGATATTGATGAATTCCGCTGTTTTTTTAGGCAGTATTTGTCTGATGGCTGGGATCAACAACAGTGGTGGTGAATACAGAGAATATATTTGGCCGGTCATGCTGCTTTTTGCAGTGGGAATTATTATCAGTATTTATAATCATATCAGTACCATTGCATTGCGTAAGACAGAAGAAATCTATGTTTCCAACTGGTATATCGTTTCGGCAATGATGTTTGTGGTTGTTATACTGATCGTTGCCTATCTTCCGTTTTGGCAAGACGGTTTGGGAGAAACAATCACTCAGGGTTACTTTATGCATCAAGGAGTGGGAATGTGGTTTATGTTCTTCAATTTGGGATTAATGTATTATTTTCTTCCACAGGAACTTAACAGTCCGGTATATTCGTATAGTCTGAGCATACTTGCATTTTGGACGCAGATTTTGTTTTATACCCTTATTGGAACGCATCATTTTATTTTCAGTGCTATTCCGTGGTGGATGCAGACCATTGCTATTGTTGCCAGTGTTGGAATGGTGATCCCTGTCGCAGCAGGCAGCATTAATTTTATGATGACCATCCGGGGATCATGGCATCGTCTGAAACTGAGTTATGTACTACCTTTTTATGTGGTTTCTATTCTCTTTTATTTTACGGGCTCAATGCAGGGAACGGCAGAAGCTTTCAGGGCGACCAACCTTCTGTGGCATTTTACCGATTTTACGGTGGCTCATTCACATTTAACGATGTATGGGATTATTACATTCATGCTATGGTCTTTTACTTATACTTTAGTTCCGAGGCTCACTTCATATGAGCCACCAAGTATTACTGTAGGCTTACATTTTTGGCTAGCATTGATCGGGGTCTTGGTATATACCGTTTCTTTAATGATTGGTTCTACAGAAAAAGGAATGATGTGGATGGAAAAAAAACCTTTTATAGAAGGTGTTGTAAAAATGGTTCCTTTCTGGCTGTGGAGAGCAATTGGGGGTACGATGATGTGGATTTCGCATATCGTTTTTGCATATAATTTTTATAGAATGATCAAACCAAGAAAAGAAATAAGGCTTCCTCAAACTCCGCAAGAAATTTTAGCAATAGTTAACACAAAACAACAAGGATCATAATGGATTTTTTTAGCAATCATAAAAAACTGTTTTCGTCGGCATTGGCTTTTTTCCTTTTTCTTACATTGGTTATCTGTATTTTGCCGGCATTTAACAATCAACAAATATACAAACCATTACCTGGAAGCAAGGCACTTACAGAAGATGAAAGTCACGGAAAGGAAATCTATATCCGGGAGGGTTGTGTGGGTTGTCATACGCAGCAGGTAAGAAATGTTGATATGGATCAGGTTTTCGGCAGCAGACCGAGTCTGGCCATCGACTATGCCCGTAATAAAAGATTGAATCTTTTCCAAAATACCGCCACTCTAATGGGAACGGAACGAACAGGCCCTGACCTAATGAATATTGGGAGCAGGCAACCAAGTAAGGAATGGCAATATTCGCATTTGTTCAATCCTAGATCGGTTGTTCCTGAATCGGTAATGCCTTCATACAAATGGATGTTCCTGATCAAGGACGAATTGGAAAACGAAGATATAGAAGTAAATGTTCCAGCCAAATTTAGAGCCGGAATCAAAGGGAAAATTATTGCTTCCAAAGATGCTCAGGATCTGGTCGCCTATTTATTGAGCCTGAAACAGACCGAATTGCCAAAAAGTATTCCCATAAGAGAATTTTTATATAAAGCAGCGAAAAAAACAGAAGGAAATTCAGGAATCGATAATCTCCCGGACGGAACAACCCTGTTTACTACAAATTGCGCGACCTGTCATCAGGCGAACGGAGAAGGTTTACCTGGCGCTTTTCCATCATTAAAGGGAAGTCCTGTCGTTTTGGGCGACAACTTGGAACTTTACATTACGATTATCATGAAAGGATACGATCCACGTCCTGAATTTGCAGCCATGCCGGCAGTAGGCGATAATGCAGGATTTACTCCTGAAGATGTGGCCGCATTAATTAATCATGAAAGAACAAGCTGGGGAAACACAGGAAAACAGGTGACGGCCGATGAAGTGAAAACAATTATGGATAAAATAAAATAATATGAAAAAGATAAAATTAGGATTTTTTGTTTTTTTACTTTTGACAGGGTATGTTCAGGCTTGTGACGCCTGTAAGCTTCAACAGCCTAAAATCACGCAGAATCTAACACATGGTACTGGCCCCGAGTCAAACTGGGACTGGGTAATTGTGTCAAGTATTGGGATAATTACACTTGGAACTTTATTTTTTTCTTTTAAATTTCTGGTCATCCCAGGGGAAAAAAACAGAAAACATATCAAAAATACAATATTGGATTTCTAAATCTTGAAAAATGTCAAAACATAACGCCACCGTTTTTTTATACATCGATGATGAGGAGAATCCCATTGCTGAACTTCAGACCCCGATCGTTTTCAATCTCGATACGACAAAATTGGCCGATGGGAAGCATACCCTACGAATTGTTAGTAAGTTTGATCATAAAGAGGGATTAAAAACGGTACCTTTTATCGTTCGAAATGGCCCCATTATTCATATAGAAGGTCTTTCTAATGACGAAATAGTCAATGGTACATTACCTTTGATGCTCAATGCCTATGATACGGGAAAAAACCAAAGCTTCATTATCAACGGAAGTGAAAATCCGCGCACGATCCCGGTTTGGGTTTGGGTAATTGCTCTGGTATTTGTCGCTTGGGCAGCTTTTTATATTGTAACGAATTTTAGTCTTTAGATTAATTATATTGTTAGATTAATTTTGCCTTGTCAGGATGTACTCCTGACAAGTTTTTTGTGAAATGTATTGGTATAGAAATTAAAAGGAAAGAATTTATGAAAAGCCGTCATCATATAGTTATCTCTACTAGGGTATCCGCAGATGTCATTTAATGTATGATAGAATCGATAACTTACCCCCCCATCCACGGTATATCCGTACTCTAGAAAACCATTATATTTAAACACGTCAAGTTTTGTCGTTATCTACTAATATTTTTGCTTCAGCATGACAATATTCACATTAATTTATATTAATAAGATGATGTTCTTCGTTAAAAAAAGTTAAATTCGCAACCAAAAATAATTAATAACCGAATTATGAAAAAATTCTACATCAGTGCATTTCTAATATGCACTTCTGCTGTATTCTATTCTCAGGGTGTGGTATGGCAAAAACTGGAAGATCGTAAAGCTGGGAGACAGCCAGATTGATCAGCTGATCGAAAAGCAGAATATCAAGATTTACCCTAATCCTGTTTCGGATTATGCTTATGTGGAAATAGGGTTTGAATTCAAAGAAGCTGATATTGTTATCTACGATATGGGAGGAAGACAATTGCAAAACCTGAAAACCAGGAATAAGGTGACCAAGATCAATACCCAGAACCTGATTCAGGGAGCTTATTTGATTGTGATAAAAACAGATACCAATAAAACCGCTAATGCTAAAATGATTAAAAAATAAGATGAAAAATTATACAATACTACCATTCCTAACAATACTATTGCTTGGTTTCGGTACTGTTTTGAGAGCACAACAGCAACAATTGAATTATGGTGATTTTCCACAGCCGGTACCGTCGGTATCGTCTCTTTCTTCCTACCAGGAAGCTCCTGTTGCTATGGCTACAGGTATTCCTGCCATAAATATACCTATCTCAGGACTTCCGTCAAGTGATAATAATATATCCCAAAATCTCACGATATCCTATAATCCCAATAATGTCAATGATGATCAATATATAAGTGATGTTGGCTTAGGTTGGACATTGCTTTCAGGCGGGGTCATTTCCAGAACAATTGTTGAGGGATTAGATGAGCAATTTGACAACAGCAGTGCAGGCAACTATAATAAAAACAAGTTTAATGATATCTATTATTATAATCTTCCTACCGGAGTTAGTGGAAAATTTAAAATTAGTAGACATTTAGATGACACCTTTTCTGTTAATAATCTAACGGCAAATAATGTAAGAATTGAATTCGGACGAACAAGCAATACAGCAACTTTGATTTGTTAATTCGTTCACGATAACAGATGATAAGGGCTATAAATATATTTTCAATGACTATAGTAGGGCTTTATACACCAGCACGGGAAAACCATATATGTCTGCTTTCTTTTTAACCCATATTAAAAACCCAAAAGACGTTGAATTGTTTTTTTATGAGTACCAAAAAGACAACAGATATATCAACGGGACCTCCGTCTTATTGTATCAAAGCTGTAAATTGAAAAAAATTAACAGCTATGGATTAGGAAATATCAAGATCGACTATAATTTCAATGCAACTCTTGAAACAACAATGAATGATGCTTATTCGATCTCTACAATAACAACAGAAAATATTTACGGAAGGACAGTAAGCCAATACAGCTTTGAGTATAATCATACATTATTTACAGGAAAAAATATCAGAGTATTGTCTAAAATTAAAAAAAGTGACCTAAGTAATCTAAGTGCTCCACCGATTGAGACGACAAAATTCGAATATCATACACTTCCGACATCAATTGACGATTCCTTACCATCTGCTGGTTTTTATTGTAATGCGGGTTTTATCCATACACCCTATCCAAATGATGCGGTAGTAGGAATCTTAAAAAAAATTATCAATCCCTCGGGAGGTATTACCGAATATGTATTTGAGCCTAACGAATATTTTTTTGATAAAAATGATCCAAGTTATTTAGCAAGCTTAAGTGAATATGTTGACCCAACTATTCAATATATTTCATACAATAGTTATTTTGATTTTAATACAGCTAACGGAAATCTTGCGATGTGGAACTTATCAGGAGATCCAACAAAAAAGAAAAAAATATACATTCACTTTTCTGCGGCAAAGAACCCGCCTTCCGGAGGTCCGGATCTTGATCCCGGAGATGGTCAGTCACCTCTTGCGACATCTTTTAAAATTGATGGCGTTTCCTACGGTTATGGTTGTAATGCGGAGTCGACTCCCACTTCCAAAGCATTCACTGCTTCTATGGAGTTATACCCGGGCCATCATTCATTTGAAATACTCGGCTGGAATGTTTCAGGAAGTATCTCTATATCAGAGCTTATTACAACACCTCCGCCCTACAAAAATATCGCTTATGGCCATGGGATAAGAATAAAAGATATAAAGACTCTTGTTTCAGCTACGGACCCAAATCCTGTAACTATTTCGTATAAATATAATCTGTTTGATAATACTAACAGTTCTAGTGGGAATAAATTTTATAATGAAAGCTTTAATAACTTGGGTGAATATATCCTCTATAAAAATGTACAGGTGAGTAATGCCAATAATGAGCAAGGCTATCTCAGGTATATCTATAAAACTCCGGCAGATTATCCTGATACAAGTGAACAGATAAATGGTTCTTACTACAACGTGAAGCACTTTTTAAATATAACGAACGGTGGACTGATCGACGAAAAGAAAGCATATGACATATCTAACCAAGTAGTAAATAAAACAAAATATGATTATGTTCTGGAAGATATGAATGCAGGAAATTCTATACTATCCAGTTTGGGTTATATCCGTACCGGTGTTATTAAAAATTTGCTACAAACAGAAACAAGTTATCTGAATAATACGCCGGTTCTGACAAACATAAAGGAAATGGAATTTGCAAATTTTAAAGGAAGCTTCCAATTAGCAAAAATTAAAACAACAGCTCATGACGGCGATATTTCGGAAAAAATGTTCACCTATGCGAGCCACCTTGCTTTGGAAGGACAGACTAACGAATATGCATCTCTTTGGAATGCTAATATGAGAGGCATACCTGTAAATATTATTGAGAAAAGGAACGGGAAAACTATCTCCTCAATTGATTTAAAATTTGCCAATGACAGTCTATACCCAACATCAGTAGTTTCTAACAACCCCAACGATAACACGGCAAAAACACTCATCAAATATGATGTATACGATGAGCGGGGTAATGTAGTTCAATATACAACCAATAGTGATAGTAATCCCGGGTCAGGATTTCCTACAACTATTATCTACGGATATAATAAGACCTTACCCATATTAAAGGCTGAAGGAGCAACATGGAATGATGTCAAGTTTATTCCAATGCCGTTTGATTGGGTTGGTTTAGATGTCAGGAGTAATCAGGACATCAATGATAATTCGGAAAAGCTGTTACTAAAGGCTCTCGATGAATTTCGTATACAGCCGGGGCTTAAAAATTTCATAATTACTACTTACACTTATGACCCTCTAATCGGAAATACAACGGTCACGGGCCCGAATGGCATGAGGGAAGTTTACAAATATGATCCAAACAACAGGCTTAAATATGTTTTAGATGTTAATGGAAACATCATGCAGGACCTGAAATATAATATTAAGCCACAACCTTAAATAATCGAGTTATGAAAAAAATATTGTTTTTTATACAGATACTGATGGTTGCTTTTTTCTCAGCGCAGAATTTAACACAGTCAGAAAATTATATATACAGCAGGACTTATCTAGAACCGGTAACCGTTGATAACCCTACTGCTAAGCAGATTCAGAGTGTGGAATACTTTGACGGAATGAGAAGGACTATACAAAGTATAGCTGTAAAAGCGTCACCCAATGGAAAGGATATCGTTGTTCCTGCACAATACAATAGCAGCGGACAACAGACAAAGAGTTATTTACCATTACCTGTTGATACTCAAAATGGAGCTCTGCACAATAGTGTAACGGAAGCTTCAATAAACTCTTACTACAGCGTAGCTAATGCTTTTTCTGAAGTTTCGCTGGAAAAATCCCCTTTAAACAGGATGCAGAAAACCGCATCACCGGGAACTGGATGGGAACTGAGTGGGACTCATACAAAAAAATTGGAATACCAGGCCAATGCAGCCGGTATTGTTAGGAGGTTTAAAGTGACTAGTACATGGAATCCGACGACACAGATCAATGATGTTTCTATTACAGTAGCTCTGAATAATAGCAATACTACAAACGGTTACTATAATGCCAATACCCTGATGAAATTGGTAACAATTGATGAAGATAGCAATGAGTCTCATAAATATATCAATGGGAGCGGCCAACAGGTTCTTGTGCGACAGATTAATAAAAAGCCAAATGGAAGTATTGAAAATTTAGATACTTATTATTTATATGATGAGTTTGGAAATCTTTCGGCCATTATTCCCCCCAAAGCAGCTGTGTCGGCTTTAGCACCTGAAGTATTGGATAAGCTCTGCTATCAGTATAAATATGATAAGTATAACCGTCCTGTTGAAAAGAAAATTCCCGGAAAAGGATGGGTTTATATAGTATATGACAAACAGAACAGACCTGTACTGGCACAGGATGCCAACCTAAGGACCACCACCAATAATTTTGGAAAGCAAGGCTGGGTATTTACCAAATATGACATGTTTGGAAGAATTGTTTATACAGGTTTTGTTAACAGTTTGGCTACGAGGGCATCTATGCAGACGACACTCAATAATATGTCTATCAATGCCAACAATAATGAGATGCCAACCACAACATCATTTGCATCCAATGGAATTGATATTTATTATACAAGGAATGCCTTTCCTACAGAAAACATGACCATATTGGAGGTACATTATTACGATGAGTACCCAACAGGGGCACAATCACGACCTGCGCAGGTACAGAATCAGGCAACATTACCTTCTGCGCACACTGAATTTACTGCCAATGGTTGGTCTTCAACGAGGAGTACAAAGGCACTTCCTACGGTAAGCTTTACGAAGAATATAGAAGATGACGGGTGGAATTCGGGAGTGGTTTGGTATGATACTTTGGGAAGGCCAGTAGGAACTTATAAAAAGAATCATTTAGGCGGATTTACGCGTACAGAAAGTCTTTTGGATTTTACTGGAAGGATAAACGAAATGTATACCTACCATTCCAAAAACACTTTATCAACTCAGGTTACTGTAAAGGATAGATTTTTATACAGTCCCCAGCATTATTTATCCAAGCATTACCAGCAGATCAACTCCAATCCTGAGGAGCTGCTTTCGGAATATGCCTATAATGATCTGGGGCAGATCATCAATAAAAAAGTAGGGAACAATTTGCAGGATATAGATTATACTTACAATATCAAAGGTTGGCTCACGGGTATCAATCCTAATAATACAGGGAACTTAGGAAGCAAGCTCTTCGCTTATAAAATAAAATACAATACGGTAGAAGGAGCGGAGTCGCCCAATAATGAATACTCTGACCTAAAGGTAAAGCCTAAATTCAATGGCAATATTTCCGAAGTTGACTGGAAAACATCCTCAGATAATATCCTCAGGAGATATGGGTATTCTTATGACGGCAACAACCGACTGAGAGCAGGATTTTATCAGAATGACACCAACCCATACCTTAAAGAGTATAACGAAATTCTGGATTATGATCTTAACGGGAATATTTCTTCGTTAAAAAGAACTGCTTCTTCATTAGACGGTAGCCCTCAGGTCATTGACAATCTTAGTTATCTATATAATGGGAATATTCTTACGAGCGTTTCAGATACCTCTCAGAACTATGGAGGTTATCCTGCCTCATCCGGGAATCTTATAGCTTATGATGATAACGGCAACATGACCAGCCATACTGATAAGGGAATTAACAAGATAAGTTATAACCATCTGAATTTACCATCATCGGTCATCTACGATGCTACTTATATTGTACAGGATTTCTTTGGAGGATCGATTGAGAAGAATGTTACTTCCAGATATACCTATAGTGCTGACGGAACAAAGCTTAAGGGAGAATATACTTATTTTGCGCCAAAAAGTCTGACGGAACTTACCAGAATTACTGAGTATTTAGATAATTTTCAGTACGAAGGCAACGTATTGCAGTTTTACGCCAACGAAGAGGGATATTATGACTTCGTACAAAATAGGTATATTTACAACTATAAAGACCATTTAGGGAACGTAAGGCTTAGTTATTACAAACAGACAGATGGAACCACCAAAATATTGGAAGAAAACCATTATTATCCGTTTGGGCTGAGGCATACCGGATATCACTCGCTTGCTGGCACAACGTACCGCTATAAATACAACGGAAAAGAAGTACAGGATACCGGCATGTACGATTATGGCTGGAGACAGTATATGCCTGAATTAGGCAGATGGAATGGGATGGATCAGCTTTCAGAATCGTACCACGCTACGAGTCCGTATGCTTATGTAATGAACAGTCCCGTGATGTTTATTGATCCGGACGGAAGGTATACTTCGCAAATGCAAGGTATTAGAGATTCGATGCCGAACATTTACTCGGGATGGGAATATGTAGATGGGATCAACTTCGGAGATTGGAATCAATTCCAAAGCGGTAGCCAGTTCAATGCTTTTGTCGCTTATATGGCTGCGAATGGATCTGGTGGAGGTGGTGGAAGCTCTTCGGGCGGAGGGGGTGGTAGTATTTTTAGTGGCGGATCATCTAGTCTTGTTTTCAATGATGGCTTAAAAGAAATGCTTTTACCGGAACTTATGCTTAATGGGAAATCTGGTTGGGGTAATCAAATGTGGAATCATTACAATGATTTTATGAATGGATGGAATACACAAAATGCTGGATGGAATGGTTTTAATACACAAATTAATTCCAATTTTACTGGCAATATAAATGCTGGAGATGTGGCACCATATTTAACAGGTCCTGCTCTTACAGCTTTAGGCTGGGATAAAATTCCTAAAAGTGTTCTTCCTAAAATTGGAATGAGAGGATTTGTTCCTCCTGGAGCAAATCCAAATACCTCAGTAGCGTCAATTGTGTTTAGAAAAGTAATACCTAAAAGCTGGCCTAGAGTTTCATTTTTACCTAAGGCAACTTCACTAGGAGGACAACTTGGAAGAGTTGTTCCGATGGTAGGTATTGCAACAACTGTTTGGGATTATACATATAATTTTGCCCCTTGGCTTGCGGAGCAATGGATGGATATTTTACCCCAACATCCCGATGCTTATCCTGATGATAGGGGTTGGATGATGGAAGCAGGTGTTTGTTTTAAAGAAAGAACTTTGGTTTTAGGTAAAAGTGATTTCTACAAAATAGAGGAAATAAAAGTAGGTGATTTTGTTTTATCGTATAATGAAAAATCACATAAAACAGAAATTTCCAAGGTTGAAAAGACATCTAAAAGATTAACGGATGAAATTCTCGAAATAATGATAGGGAAGGAATTAATCATCGTCACAAAGGAACATCCTTTTTATGTAGCAAACAACACGTGGGTAAAAGCTGGTGATTTGAAAATAAATGATGTTATTAAAACGAAATATGGCTTTGAGAAAGTTATTAGTAGTAATATTATACAGGAAAAACTGGCTGTTTACAACATTGAAGTTTCAGGAAACCACAACTACTTTGTTACAGCCAGTCAGATATTAGTACATAACAAAAAGATTAAATCTAAAAAGAAGAGATATGGAAAATAATACTTGGAACAAATTGATATCTTTTATTAATGAATTTTGGCCATTTAATAACAATATAGAGCTAAAAAAATCGACTGCGTTATGCAAGGATCTTGGGATTGGAGGAGATGATGCAGATGAACTAATCTATGAGTTTAGTAAAAAATTTAATATTAATATTGATGATTTTACTATATCAAAATACTTTGAAGGGTATTCGGAAAGTGTTTTTCTAACAAATATTTTTTCTAATAAAAAATCTCCAAAAGAAAAAGAATTGACCTTAGGAGATTTAGAAGAAGCAATTCAATCAGGAAGATTAGAGGATAGTTCAATCAACTAGATTAAAAGTACTACAGCCGAAAAACACTAATTGCTAGAGTGGAAATTGATATTTTAAGAATACTTACTGGTAACGGTTCAGATATGGAGTTGTTAAATTAACTTTATGACAGACAGCACGAAAAAGAAATTTATAATAAAAATAGATGTAGTTAACTATATCTATTTTTATTTTTGCAGGAAAAAAACATTGAAAAACTACCCGGGAATCTGTTATTATATACCAAGTGTTCACATGTGGAGTTGTTAATCGTCTAAATCCATTATGAGCAAACTACGAAACAAATGTCCCAAGTGTAATTACAGTTATTGTATCAAAGCAGGAAAAACAGTATTATATGAATGGTAATTCTTACATAATCAATGGACATCACAGAGTTCAAGCTGCTTTAAGACTTGGTCAGAATGCCCCTGTTAATTACTTAAATACTTCTGGAACTTATTCTAATATATTTGATTTGCAAATTGCAGCTTAAAAAGCGTCACAAAATCCTTTCAAGGTTGATGGAAGAATGTTACGAAAAATTTTAAACCGATAACTATGATAAAGAATTGAGTTATAATGGAAAAATCTTTGAAATCAAAGTGTAATATTAACCAATGTGATAAGAGGAGGAACTTGTCTTGCTTGTCAGTTTGAAAATGGCTCAGGTGTAACAGTGGGAAAGAACTGACTGCTTAATGGTGTGTCAGTAAATAGTGCTCAAGGATTAAGTATAAAAGATTTAGCAACAGGAATACCTAATGGGAAAATAGGAACAACAACTGTGGGTCAAATTGAGGCGTTTGGAGGAAAAGTTGTGGCTTCCCCAACAAGTAATAACCCATATCATTCTACTTTATCTGGCATAACAGCCCAACAAGCTGAAAAATTATTTAATCCAGTAATAAAAAATCCCGTAAAATAATAATTTATGACAAAGTTAGAGTTAAAAAATATTCTCGAAGTATGTAATAAGGCAACAGTTGCTCCTTGGATTTCCTATATTGAAGGGAGAGATTTTGAATCAGGTTCAAGCTTTATAATGACTGGAGAAAAGGAAAATAGAGATTATGATATAGAGTTTGTGAATATAAGACCAGAAGATCAAGATTTTATTGCTATGGCAAGAAATGTGATTCCGAAGCTAATTGATGAAATCATTAAACTAAATGCAGATGTCGAAAATAAGTAAGGGTAGTATCAGAGATTACTATGACATAAGGACTGATAAACAGTTTCTGCTATTTGGAAAGCAGCAAATATTAGAAAACTTGGACTTAATTTATATTCAAGAGTAATTCTTCTAATACAAATAGAGTTAGATCTTGCCGGAAATTTTCCTAGTGAAGACTGCGCTCAAACAATGGAAGAGGTCGTTATTGGTGCTCCGGTAAAGAGTAGCAGCAGTATGTCATCTACTACATGGACTGTCCCTCTTTCTTAAGTGACGTACTTGCTCATTTGAGCTCGGGGTCATCAGGTGACGGAGGCAGTGGCGGTCTTGGAGGTGGCGGCGGAGGTGCTGTTTCTGATGAGTGGGCTGAATACAGAAAAAAACTTGAAGCGTATAGACTCGCACAATCAAGAACAACGTTGTATGCTGCTATGGGTAATCCGATAGATGATTTGCACCTTGGTCTTGATCTAGCCGGAAATATTCCCGTTTTTGGAGAACTGTTCGATGGCATGAACGGTTTACTTTATGCGGGAAGAGGGCAAAAAGTTAACGCTGCAGCCAGCTTCTCAGCAATGGCTCCTATTGTGGGAAATGGTTTAAAGTATGGGATTAAAGGTATTGCTAAAACAGGTCCTGATGCAATAAAAGTATTCAGAGCTGTTGATCAAGCTGAACTAGCTTCAATAAAAAATACGGGTAAATTTTTAATAAAAAATGGAGGTACCGAAGCTAAGTACTTTGCAAATACTTTAGAAAATGCTCATGCATTTGGTAAGCAACTTTATCCAGATGGACATACCATTGTAGAAGGAATTATTTATAAATCAAATAATCCTATGAAATACTGGTCTCCAAATACAGATGGAATAGGTGCTTTCATTTTCAATCAAAAAATATTAAAAGCTGTTAAACCAATAATACCATAAATATGCTTTCTACAAATAGAAAATTTCACTTTATAGGGGAATTAAATATAAAAAAGAGTAAATTATTAAAGTCTTATGTAACCCCAAAAGACGATGAGGTAAATTGGATGTTTATTAATTTGGATAATAATAGATATAGTTTTGTATATGAAATTGAAGATCCTCAAAATGCCAAATATAATTTACCATTTCGTATAAAACTTGCTTTTACTTTTTATAATTTAATTGAAGATAAACTTGAATTAGATGGAATTTATTCTGTTTTAAGAGGTGAAGAAGAAATAGGAATAATTAAATTAATAGAACTCATTTAATACAATTTTTACCTTGCTATAGGAGAATTGTTCGATGGAATGAACGGTTTAGTTTATTTAGGGCAAGGAGATGAAATAAATTCAACAGCCAGCTTTGCATCAATGGTGCCGATTGTAGGAACTGGTTTGAAGTATGGCGTGAAAGGGATTGCGAAATCTTGATATAGTATTACGGCAACCAGTGTGAAGTCTGCATTATCGGATAGAATTGGAAAAAGAGGGTTTTCAGAAGTAGGTTATCAATTACAGAAACACTATGGCTGAGGTGGAAATTGGGGAGGTCATATTCCCGGAGGAGCAAGATTAAATCCTGCTACCTTTAATGATGCTGGCTATAAAACATTTAAGGAAATCTGGCGAGCTCCAGGATCATTTCAAAACGTTGGTGGCTTTATTGAAAAAAGATTACCAGATGGAAGAGGTATAAGATTTCAGGAAAACTGGGAATTTAAAGGGTTTCTTGATTAGTAACAAAAAATGTAGAATGATGTTAATTGAAATAATATTTAGAGGCTTATTCGCTACTGTAGATTATAGCTTTTTAGGCCCGTTCATTTTAAATTCAAAAGAGGTAAGATTTAATTCACCAGAGATGCCAAATTTAAAAGATTTTGGTGAGGTTAAAAGTATTCTGGATGAGAATGAATATGCTGATTTGATAATCAATACAGATCTATTTTATTTTGGAATTAAAGAAGTGTCAAAAGTTTTTATTAATTTTTGTAAGAATGGTGATCAAATTGAATTTTTAATTTTTTTTGATGTTACAGAGTTGAATACAGGTAGCTTAAAACTTAATATTGATTATTTAAAAAGCTGGGTTGAAGATTTTCAAATAAAGCATAGATTTTCTTATTTTATTTGTCAAATGGACAATGCGCAATGTGATGAATATTATTTTGACCAAAATGGACTTGGAAAATTATATTATGAATTACCGTGAAATAGTCTTAAATGGATAACAAAATAATATATGTTCAAATTAAAATATATTACAGAAAATAGTGGAGACTCAACTTTCGAAAATTACATATATTCAAAAGGTATATTAACCATATATTTATTTATGGGTGATTACGATAAAAAGATTATTATCAAGATTAAAACTGATTATTTATATTTTAATAATTATTATTTGGAAAAATCTGAAGAACTCTATAGAACATGCCGTATTGAGGTCAAAGAATTGCAGGAAGTACTCGAAGTTCAAAATAATATTTATGTACCTGCAAATAATTTTGGAAAATTTATGACAGAAAAAAAAATGAATTATCATTTGGCGTATGGGAACAAAGCTTCTGAGATAAAATACATATTCTCAATTGTTGGTTACGATTCTCTGGTGTCATGCGTTTTATCAGGATTGGAAAATATCACTATAGAAGAAGATATAAATAGTTTATGATAGATAAGCGTTGGTGGAGTTAATAACTTTTTAATTATTATAAATAATTTAAGCTTTGTTAACAGCGCAGAGATTTTGAAATAATAGATACGAAAGATTCTGTCTTCTGGGCGTTCAAGCTGCTTTAAAACTTGGTCAGAATGTCCCTGTTAATTACTTAAATACTCCTGGAACTTATTCTAATATATTTGATTTACAAATTGCAGCTCAAAAAGCGTCACAAAATCCTTTCAAGGTTGATGGAAGAATGTTACGAAAAATTTTAAACCGATAACTATGAACACATTAGATCATATTTTTATAGACTTTATAAAGAATTTTAAAACTGTATTATTATTTATAGAAGAACATTTTGGGGACAAAGATATTTTAGTTCGAAAAAATGCAGGTTTAATTCCAGAGAGGAATTTTGGAGTAAAGAATTCTGAAATAAAAGGATATGTTTTTCATGGCAGTGGATGCGGGTTTACATTAAAGAATAATGTTCTTGACATTGAATTTAATGAAAATAATATTGGATTTACGAATTGGAGTTTTTATTCTTATTCATTAAATATCAAGTCAGATATCACAAAACGTGAAACTGAACAATTTTTAAATGGAAAAATTGATAAAGAATTGAGTTATAATGGAAAAATCTTTGAAATCAAAGTGTAATATTAACCAATGTGATTTTGCATAGACTATTTGAAATTATAATATGTGTCAAAAAATTGTTCGATTATTATAGTAAGAGCATTAAATTCAATGCTCTTACTTCTATAGATAAATTTTGAATAATCAGAAGTAACAAAGAAAACATATATAGATGTAAGTGTAAATCCACCTATTCATTTTTAACTTACTTACACACTTTGTGGGACAGTGTCCAAAAATAGTTGCAAGTGCAGTTAGCAATTCCATCTCTCTTTAATACTGTATTTCAGCTCCATCTTTGAAGTTTAATTAAGATATTAATATTTCTTCTTCATTAATAGTTGCAATCTCTAATACATTAACTAAGGAGTACAGAACATATGCTAAACGACCTGACTCTGACATCCTATAATTAACTTTGTAAATCTTTTCATTTATACTAATTTTTTCAAATCTGGTAGAATGCTTCTGTATTTCCTTAATAGATGGTTCTAACTAGCAGAGAGAAGTGTTAGTAATGAACTCGAAATTATATCTTTTAATTCGGATAAAGAATTTCCCTTTATAGCTACTTTCTTGTTATCAGAAAATACAATATTTTCTGATGCTCGGAATCATTCTCAGTCATTTGGATATGTTTTTTTTAACAAAAATAAACAAGAGTAGGGATACCTACTCTTGTTTTGAACTTTGGTCCATAGTAAAATTCAGCAGCTTCAAACTGAACGCTGACTAGTTACTTAGATTTTGTTTCTACAACCAATAAAAAAAAAGCAAAACAATTAATAAATATTTTTTAAATTCACTTCTTTTTTGCAGCTTGGCTATTAAATATTAACTAAAAATACATCTCACCATTTTAAATATTTTCTATTTTTAAGGTTCCAACTCACAGAAATAGGGTTACTTATCAGTGATCCTTTAAAATTTATTGAATTATCATCATTTCTGATTATGCCTGTTTCATCATTAAAACCTTGAATATTTATTGTTAGAGTATAGTTGTTCTTATCTAGAATGTCATAATAGCTATATTTCCTCTTAGCGACATTGAACTGAAATGGATTAAATATTATAGAAATACGCAAAGTTTCTTTAGGCTTTATTTTAAGTATTTCAGTTTTATTTTCTTTTGGAGGGATATTTTCATTCTCATTAATATTATCTAGCTCCGTCTCATTTAATTCAAGTAATCCAATCTTTGGAGTTAGAGATCTTTTTTTATACATAATCCTAACAACTGGCTTAAAATCAACTGACATATTTGAATGACAAATAGACTGAAAGTCAGTAGTGTCAATGGGAATGCTATACACGCTATTGGACGAATTATAAATTTCTATTAAAATCAGTTTGTTATTGTTTTCAACGTCTGAAGCACTAATGTTTAGTGATAATTGAGATTTTATACTTATTGCAAATAATAACAATATTAAAGTGTATTTCATTTTCTTATGGTATTTTGTAAATTGAATCTAAATATTTGTATTTCTGTAAAAAGAGATTATAAGCTTTAGTACCGAAATCACTTTTTGGGGTATTAAGTCTTTCAGCATATCCATTTTTTACAATCGTAAGAACATTTAAGTTATTTCCACTTTTGGTTTTATACCCCAGATTGTTCATCCAGGTAAATGCCCTATATTCATTGTATAGTAAAATAGCATTTGTTCCAATATTTCCATATCCAAAATGCTCTCTCAAAGCTCTATTAATATAATATGAATCGTATAAGTGAAGCATTTCATGACCTAACGTAAATGCAAATGATAGAATATTATCTATTTTTTTCATATTGAAGGCAATGACATTTGAGTTATCTAAAAGCTGTCCTGGTGAATTTGTTCCACCATCCTGGAAAACGGCAGGTCTCTCTTTAGTAAAATACTTAAATATACCTGATAATGAGGCAACATTTTTAATTAAAGAATCCAAGTCTCCAAACGTAGCTTTGGTATTTAACGGATCTTTCCATCCTGCTTTTATTAGCTGATCCAACATAGAGAATATACCATCTACAGATCCCCCGCTTCCAAAATATCCTTGAAAAAAGATAATAGAAGCTTGATCAGTAACCTTTATTCCGCCTATTCCTCCACCACCACTGTTGGAATTTGGGTTTCCTAATCCGCCAAAAGGGCTGCCTTGTCCTAAAAACTGCTCAAACGAACCAAAGGTTGCGCTTCCACCTCCCATAATATATCCTAAAGCACCGTTTGTAGGTTGGGTCCATTCCCAGGTGTTGGGCGCCATTGCTTTCCTTCCGTCAGGATCAATGAACATTACGGGATTGTTTAAAGCATAATTATAAGGATTTACTCTTCTTGTTGTTTCTGCTAAAGGATCAGTCACTCCCGAGTATAAGAAGTATAAATTTTTTGTTCTAAAAAAGGTATCAACACTAAAATGATGTCATCACTAAATCTGATACACAACCGGTTTATTTAACAGGTTCGATTAAAATACTATTACTTTTGATTGTTCCGATAAAAAACTTGTATTTTTTTAATTTCTTTTTTTGTTTTAATGTAAGCCAATTATATGCATCATCTGTAATGCATAAATGCAGAGCAAGATTGTATTTACCAGACTCAAAATAATAATAGTCATACAAAATTGATTTAATTTCTCTACGAATATCTCCTAAATCTAAATCGACAGTATATGCATATTTTTCGTTTGGTTTTAAAAATAATAAATTCTTAGTGATATAATAGTTTTTTACTGTTTCCTTTTCAGTTATAAAATGATGTTTTTTTTTCCAGCCATCAATTTCTTTCAATTCTTTTTTCGCAATCTTCTCTAAAACCTTTATATATTTTTCTGCTGCTTCTCCTTCGGGCATATGTCCATGGGATGAGTTTGGGAAAAGATAATCATCAGTATTATCTTTTTTTAGCATAACTGTTGGGGCAAAAAACTTATATGGATAGTTTTGATCATCAAAAGTACCACAATATTCGGATTCATAATATCCTTTAAACCCATTCATGTCTAAAGGTATCATGTAATATTCATTTGAATTGTTTGTAACGTTAATTTTTAATCGGTATCTGTCCATATCAGATTCTATAGTATAATCAATATTGATCTGGCAAAAAGCAAAATTGATAATTAATATATTGAAAAAAATTAAATACTTTTTCATTTTTTTATTATTTTAAGTTATTATAAAATATAGACCATGCTGTATTTAAGTTATTTAAATTACTTTGAACAACATCAATTGCTGGTTGGGGATAACCAAAAAATATTCCCCCTGCGTTGCAAGCTGGACCATGTTTGCTATAAGTAGTATCAAAAGCATTCCTTATATTTGAATTTCCCATTTTCATTTCCCAGTTATAAGAATTGTATTCATGAAAAAATGAAAATGCATCCCTACTTGTAGTATTATTAGGAGTTGACTTAATTGTTTTGTAAAAATCATCTCTGAAATAATTCGTAATTGAATGGGTTACTTCATGTCCAATTATAAATGCATATTCAAGAACACTTGAAATATTTCTCATACTTATTAAAATTCTAAATCCTTCAGATTTGCCTTTGTATAGAAAGCTATTTGTCTCTCTAAAATCAGGTGTAACATTATCACTACCGGCTGCACTATTTAAAACAGAAATTAGTTCGGAAATTGCACCAGTTGTAATTATTTGTTTCCAATCATTAAAGTTTGCTTTGGTATTTAACGGATCTTTCCATCCTGCTTCTATTAGTTGATCCAACATAGAGAATATACCATCTACAGATCCCCCGCTTCCAAAATATCCTTGAAAAAAGATAATTGAAGCTTGATCAGTAACCTTTATTCCACCTATTCCTCCACCACCACTACTGGAGTTGGGATTTCCCAATCCGCCAAAAGGATTGCCTTGTCCTAGAAACTGCTCAAACGAACCAAAGGTTGCGCTTCCGCCTCCAAGCATATATCCCAAAGCACCGTTTGTGGGTTGGGTCCATTCCCAGGTGTTGGGAGCCATTGCTTTTCTACCATCAGGATCGATAAACATGACAGGATTGTTTAAAGCATAATTATAAGGATTTACCCTTCTTGTCGTTTCTGCCAGAGAGTCAATAATACCATCTGATACATTACCGTTTTATTATTTTTCCGTAAAGAAGTTAAGGTAATCATCCTCATTTTTTAAAGCTCGTGGTAAAAAATCATTAGCTATTTTATGAATATATTTCCATTCTTCATTATTTAATGAAATATTTTTTCCAACATTATAAATTTTAAATGATAGATTTCTATTATAAATACCAACCTCTAAAAATGGAGATATATCTTCATCATAAAAAACTTCCAAATAAGGATAATCAGAATTAATGTCTCCAATTTCTTCTACTCTAATATTACTTTTTTCATATACTTAATTTACCTTAATCCTCACCCGCAACAGCGGCGGGATTTTTACTTATAATAAATTTGAAAATATTATACATTAGAGGCCAGCTCTTTTCTTCAAGCGTTATTTTAAAACTAGCATTTTTCGTAATTAAATCAAGTTCTTTATTTATTGATTTATGCGAAGGGTTTGTCTTCAAATTAATAAAATCAACCTTTAGTAGTGATGATAAATTAATGTCTATATTTGGAAGAATCAATTTTTTATTTGTTAAATACCAGCTATATTCTGAAGAATCTATAAAATAAACAATACAATTTTCTTCATTATTTAAGGCATGAGGAATGTTTATTGGTTTCTGTCTAAATAGAAATGTTTTTTCAAATTTTATTTCATTTCTTTTGAACTTACCTTCAATTGCTGCAATATTCTTGGAGTTAGCATACTTATAATTTTTATATATTTTATAGCGTTTTTAGTTGTTTCATGCTAATAAGAGTCTCCAACCATCCACGAAATAATATTCATTACTGCTAATGTGAAAAGAGATAAAAAAAGTAATCATATTAGATTACTTTTTTATCAAAATACTATTTATTTTTTTGTTAAATCACTACCTATTTTTTTTAAGATATTAGATACCTTATTAAAATCATAGCCAATGACTTCTCTTTCTTCGTTTAATATTTTTTGTAAAAAATCCCAATCATCTTTTAAACTTCCAATAGTAATTTCTTGAGGTTCCTCGTATATGTTGTATAATTCTTCATCTTGAATGCTCCAATATAAATCATTATCTAATGAAAAAGACGAATTATCTAGCTTTTCTATTTTATTAATCAGTGCAAGTAAAATATTCTTTAAATCATTCTTTGTGATTTTAATTTTTTCATCCTCAAAAGGAGGTCTAATATGTTCTATAAATTGTTTCTCAATAGCACCAAATCTTTTAAAATTTTCTTTAGCACATCTTAATGAAATTGAGTTAGCTCCTCCATCATCATCAATATTTTCTTCCTGATAAAAATCTTTCTGCCAATAACAGACTGGACAAATATCAGCTATGCTTTCTATGGTAAAATAACCACAACAAGCACATTGTGTTTTATTATTCATAATTGTTTAATTTATTTATTCCATTTTGAAATTTGCTCAGACCAATACTTAGCAGGTTCTTTAAGTCTTCTAAAGAATGTTTCTACAACTCCATTTGGGCGCATAATACCAAATTCACCTGTTTTCATATTCATTCTAAATGTATAGCCGGATGAATTTGTGAATCCTTTAATGTTACCTCCAACTGTACTTTCCACTAATGAAATTGCTCTTTTATAATATGCGGACTTTGTTATTGCACCCCATTCATTAGCGTGTTTTCCAAAATGGCGTTCAAATTTTGAGAATCTATTAAATGCATCTGGTAAGGCTTTCAAACTTTTCAAACTTCCAGCTGGTCCAATAGGAGCATCCCCCATATAGGGTCTTATTCCTGATATTTTCCCATCAGCATTAACATTATATGTTATACCACTTGAGTCTGTCCAAGTTCTAGGTTCAAGCGTTACCCATATTTTTCCTAAAAATGTTTCTTTTGCGTCTAGTACTTTAGTCCCATTTTTTAAACTTAACTGCCCATCAGGACAGCAATCTTCCGTACCAAACTGCGAAAAATCAATATCACCAAAATAGGCAAAAGCCAGCGCCTGTTCATAAGTTACAGATTGCCCAATAGCTCCACCTATTCCGCCACCGCCGCCACTACTGGAGTTGGGATTTCCCAATCCGCCAAAAGAGTTTCCTTGTCCAAGGAACTGTTCAAACGAACCAAAGGTTGCGCTTCCGCCTCCCATAATATATCCCAAAGCACCGTTTGTGGGTTGGGTCCATTCCCAGGTATTGGGAGCCATTGCTTTTCTTCCGTCAGGATCGATGAACATTACAGGATTATTCAAAGCATAATTATAAGGATTTACCCTTCTTGTCGTTTCCGCTAATGGATCAATCACGCCCCATCTTCCGATATCCGGCATATAGAATCTTGCACCATAATCATACATTCCCGTCTCTTGCAACTCTTTACCGTTGTATTTGTAGTTTTGGTAGCCGCCCAATCCTCCTTTCTGAGGCCCTCCGATATGGTTCATCCCGAAAGCGTAGTAATTGTTGACATCCGTAATTTCAAGAGCGCCTGCGCTGTTTTTGGCATAAGAAACCCTGGCATTTCCCAGATGATCCCTGTACTGGTAAATATAACGGTTTTCTGTGAAACTGAAAAAGCCTTCTGCAGTAGGTACAAAATCCAGCTTCCATTCCGGAAGTATCGGTGTGGGATCAATGATTCCTCCATCTTTAGTAAAAGCCTGATCTTCATAAGCCACTTCCGTTCGGCACCAGTCGCAAGGCGCTATAGTCTCGGTGTAATTGTAATGGAAGCCATCTAGATAATCAGTCACTGTATTGGTAGTTGACTGGCCTCTGCCTCCACCAGTACTGTACGTTTTGCGAAGCTTTGCCCCGTCTGCCCTGTAAAGATAACTGAGGCCGAAATTATTTGCAGTACCGAAAGGATCGGTTTGGGTGATCGAATATGAATTAGGTAAATTCAGATAATTGTATGCAATACTGTTGATCCCTTTATCCTTCATATTGATCATATTTCCGTTGGCATCATAATCGATAAGATTATTCCCGCCTTCATATCCCGTATCGTTCAGTGAGCTTTCAATCACTCTGTCCAAACGGTTGCCTGTGTATTCATAGGCAAGATCATCCACTAAAGTTGATGTTGCTCCAAAAATCGGAAAAGCATTTCTTTTAAGGGTTTTGATATTTCCGTTCAGATCATACGTCAGGTTTTCGTTATAATTATTGTTATACGGGTTGGTCGTCAGAGGTTCCGTATAGATGGCATCCTTTAATTGGTTAAGATTGTCATATCCATAAGAATACCTTTTGAGAACCCCTTCCGAAGATACCTTCCAGTCAGCTTCCGTTACATTACCATTGAATCTTCCGGCAGCAATATTGGAATAGACAGGGTTGGTATACCGCATTTCATAACCGAATAACTTTGCGCCTAAGTTCGCAGGATCATTGATTTTGGTCATTTGCCCGAGGATGTTGTAAGCATAATCGATGCTTTGAAGAGGCGAGGCCAAACTCGTACCGCCTACTTTTTTGTTTTCCAGCTGAGAGAGCTCATTGTATTTATTCTGACTAAGAATCTCTTCAGGGTTATTGTCTACTTTATGCTTGTGAACGAGCAGCCTGTTTTGGCTGTCATATTCAAAAGTCTGCGTAATGATTTTTTCGGTATCCGCAGATAATCGTTTATGATATACTTTAGAGAGCTGGGGTACTCCTGCAAAATCCAGTAAAGTTTCTGTTTTGGTATAGCCTCCAAGGTGGTTGATCGAATAGGTTCCGACAGCTCTTGCTTTATCGTCATACCAAATATAGCTTTTGGTCCAGTTGTCATCTTCGATGTTTTTCACATAAGAAGCTGTGGGGAGGGTTTTGGTGTTGATATTTGCATTTGGATCATCCGTCAATAAAGGTAAATTCGTGACCGTAGGAGTAAATATCGGTGTATATGGAGGATAAGTATCGTAATAATTGACCGAAAGTATTTTTGCAAAAGTAGAAGGATAAACAGAGTTTGTATAATAAGCGGTTACTCCGTTTGCAATAAAACCTCCTGTGTTTCTGCTTTCATTCTGTATCGTGGCAGAATTGGCATTATTCTGTTCGGCGGCGCGTCCGGCGCTACCATAGTTTTGAGCACTTGTATAAATTCCGGAATATACAATTCTGCCATATTTGTCGTACTTATTGAAGATCCATTGTTTAGCTGTTCCCATATTGGCATCTTGAGACATGACCATCCTGTCTGCTTTATCATACACCATATATTCCCAGCCTTTTCCGGGAAGCTTCTTTTCTACCTGTCTGCTCCTGCTGTCATATTTGTATTGATAGCAGAGATTATCGAGAGTAGTTTGTGTAAGGGGCTGAGATAAGGCGAGGGGAGGGATCACATAGGCAAGCTGTCCGTATTTGTTGTAGACATAGTAAGTATCCGCATTTTGTGTGCTGCTTACTGCTTTTCTTACCAAAACGGTTTGTCCTTTCGCATTGGTAAATTCGGTAGTCGTATTTCCGTCTTCATCGGTAACGGAGGTTTTCATAAGCTGTCCCGCCGCATAATTCCCTGAAAGAGCAATGTCATTCTTTGTAGCACCGTTGAGCCAGGTAGTGGTCAGCGTATATTTTTTAACCTCAGTACCGTTGTTGACATGATATCCGTAGCTTGCGGAATGTCCCTGAAAAGCCGCTCCCGGTTTTGTGGTCGACAAAACTTTTGGCGAAGGCGAATTCTCCAACTGGGTATAAGAATAGAAATAAGGATCGCTGCCATACGTTTGTGAAGCATTGGATTTGGGATTGGTATATACCGCTCCGTTTTGGGTGGCAGATTGTGGAATAGGAAGATAAGATTTTACCTGTCTTCCGAAAGCGTCATATTCCGTCGGTATTACAATGTCTTTCCCTGAAGGCGAACCTTTGATGGCAATCACCTGTTTCGCTCTTCCCAAACCGTCCGAATACTGCACGGCTTCTGTTTTTTTCGTACAGTCTTCATTGAGGCAGTTTTTGGTGTAAATGTAGTTTTCACCTGTAGAAAGACCTGAGGTTTGTGCGTACACAGCAAATGAAAAGAGAAGAGAGAAAAGAAAAAAATATTTTTTCACTTTTATTTTTTCACTATTCAATAGTATTTTTTCATGTATTGTAGTCATCATTTGTTGAGTTTTAGTTTTGAGGTTTTAATACTGGCGACCAGCATGCTGATCAAGCCATCATTTTGCTTCACATGCAGGGTGAAGCTCTCGTTATTAATGTAATCTGTGCCATGCAAAAGCTCAAGCCAATACTGTGTTTCATTAGCTTCTTTTAAAGCAATTGAAAGCTTATGGATAAAGTCCGGTTTGCTTTGAGCAAATTCGGCTTCTCTTATCAATGCTCCTACAGCCGTTCCGCTGCGAAGCAATTGTTTAGATAATACAAACTCTTTATTTTCAGTCAGCTTTTTATAAAGATTCACAATGCCAATGCTGAAAACAAAACTCTTTTCCTTCAAAACATTTCTGCTTCCGGGATTCATTTTTAATTCTTCATTCATCATTCCCATCAGTGTTTGTAGTTATACCGGTTTTCTTTGATCACTTGTCCAGCTGCATTTTTTACTTTGAGCAGCCTTCCCGATGCATCGTATTCATACATGAGCCTGATTCCGTTTGAGCTTACAGAATTCGTCACTCCGATTAGCGGATCGAAAGTACTTACGGAAACGACGTGTGCCTGTAATTGGCTTGCAAGACGAAGGTTTTCCAAAGCCGTGAGTAGCGCCGCTTCATTAGTGGGATTATCGGCGTCTGCATTGGATGCAGCGATCGCAGCAGTAATGACGGGCAGCGATGATATGTCGTTGTATTTGGCTCCCACAATCTGTGCAATAGGCAAAGTCTGATAATACCCCCAAATGGTTGTCACGCTGTTGCCGGATTTATCGCTAGTCTGTACCAGGTTTCCTTTACCGTCATAAATATCAAAGGTTATCGGTGTTTCAGGAGTTTGATTCAGGTCGGTAACGACAACGGAAGTAGGATAAAAATGAGTGGTATTGTCAAACTTCGTGGTGACTTTTGACATAATAGTGCCATCGGTTTTAGTTTCTTTTTCCAACGGAACTGAGATTATATTTTTATTGATGAAACGAGTATTCCCAAGATCCAAAGCATACTTTGTCGTAGTTTCGGTAACAGAACCGTCCTGAGCGGTCGCTCTGGAAAAAGATGGCTGAAAATTGTCCGGGCTGAAAGTGGTTTCTGATACCGTCTGATATGAAGATTGATTCAGATAAGTTTTACTAATCTCTTTCGTGTACTGAAGCCATGAAGGTTTTGTTT
>Ga0307414_10000105_pt1 | contig 59546 bp, 53 predicted proteins | sample DK1Ometagenome_FD_203804 | JGI IMG/M metagenome (GOLD analysis project Ga0307414, IMG submission 203804) | Maize rhizosphere microbial communities from greenhouse at UC Davis, California, United States - DK15-O-3 | ecosystem: Host-associated > Plants > Roots > Rhizosphere > Soil | place: USA...
TCAAGCGTTGGCATCGTCAATGGAAGTTCGACCTGATCGAACGCGGCAACCCCGATTGGCAGGATATGTTCGACTTGCTGGCCTGATCCAGAAAAGCGGGACCCCGGATCAAGTCCGGGGTGACGACCAAGGAGGCGTCAAGTCTGTCGTCGTGAGCCGCCAAAAATCTTCGCGATGAACCAAGGGCAGTTTCCGATAGCCCACGCCTGAAACCCGCCATTCCGCACCCGGCAACGTTGCTGCCGCCCACGGAATTGCACCGGAATGTTGGAAATCGAACTTGACACAATTGACACTGAGGCGTGTTGAATTTGCAGGATAATTTACCTGTTGGATAGGAAATTGTTGGATCGGGATTTTCTAACATTTTCCGCTGGTTACGAAAGTTCACTTTTAGAAAGAGCCGGAAGCATCATAGCTTGGGGATAAGGCTGTAGGACAGAGGTTTTTGATGTCCGGTCAGCCGGTCAGCGCGGACGCTTTTTCCCTCTCCCCCCTCAACCAAACCCGCCTTGCTTCTCCGACTCCGACCAAAATCGGATGATGCAGCAATCCCCTGAAGGGAAGACGGAATGAACGTCCGCCATCGGGCGTTAAAGAAAGCACCAATCCGGCTGAAACTTTCGTTCACCCTCTCAATAGTCAAGGGGTCCCCCATTCGGAGTTCGTTCCGGCGCGGGAGCCTTTCTTTTTGCCGCAAATCCGCGTGGTTGATGCGACCAGACGACTTTGCCTGGACTTGTGCACCGCAGGTGTTTCGGCTGGGTTCGCGCTTGCAACTAGCAAGGGCTTATATTAGCGCTGTGCCCAGGATCGGGGCCGGCCATGTCCGGCCTCTTCCACATGGAGGCCAGCGTAGCAAGCCATGCCGGGTCCAGGGAGTTTTTCGTGAATTTGCAGAGTGCAGAGCTGAGGGCCGCCCAAAGTCTCGACGCGCCATTCGCCGCCGGCATTGGACGCGAAGCGGGCATGCGGGCCGATGAGCGCATCCGGCTGTTCCTCTATGGCGCGCTGTTTCTGACCGATATGATGGCTGTGTCGCTGGGCTTTGTCGGATCCAACCTGATCCGGCATGGCGGACTTCTGAGCCTTACCAATCTGGCCGCGGCGGTCGCGCTGCTGCCCGTGTTCGCCGGCATCGCTATCAACAGCAATGCCTATGGCATGGAGGCGCTGCGCAACGCGGCTTTCGGCATTTCCCGATCGGTTCTGGCACTGTTGTTCGCCGCTGCGACCCTGCTTTTCCTGACCTTTTACCTCAAGGCCTCGATGGAACTGTCGCGCGCGGTTTTTGGCATGGGCGTGGCGACGAGTATTGTCGCGATCGCAGTCGGCCGCACCATATTCGAGCGGATCGTGCTCCGGAATTTCCGCCAGAGTTTGATCAATGAGATCATCATTGTCGATGACGCGCCCTTTGCGTCGGGCGACCCCTATAGCCTGGTCTATCAGGCGGATTATCTGGGCCTTGCCCCCGATGTGCGCAATCCGCTGATGCTCGACAAGCTGGGACGGCTGATGCACAGCGCCGACCGCGTGGTTGTCGTCTGTTCCAAGGAACGGCGGGAGCAATGGACGCTGATCCTGCAGAGCGCGGGTGTGAATGGCGAACTCAATGCCCCCGAAATGAGCGAAATCGGCGTCACCGAGGTCGGGCGGTTTGAAGGCGGGCCGACTTTCAAGGTATCAGCGGGCGCGTTGAGCCTGCACCACCGGATCATGAAGCGTTTGCTTGACCTTGCCATCACGGTTCCGGTGCTGGTGGCGCTCTCCCCCGTGATGCTGCTGACTGCGATCGCGATCAGGCTGGAGAGCCCCGGTGGCGTCTTCTTCAAGCAGGAGCGGCTGGGGCGCGGCAACCGCTTGTTCCTGGTCTACAAGTTCCGCAGCATGCGGGCCGAAAAATGCGATGAGAATGGCGACCGTTCCACCGGGCGCGACGATGACCGGATCACCCGCGTCGGCCAATTCATCCGCCGCACCAGCATCGACGAACTGCCGCAGCTCTGGAATGTGCTGCGCGGCGAGATGAGCCTGGTCGGGCCGCGTCCCCATGCGCTTGGGTCGCGGGCCGGAGGAGCCTTGTTCTGGGACGTTGACCTGCGTTATTGGTATAGGCACGCCACCAAGCCGGGGCTGACCGGCCTTGCCCAGGTGCGGGGCTATCGCGGATCGACCGATCATCATAGCGACCTGACCAACCGGCTCGATTCGGATCTGGAATATCTGAGCGGATGGACGCTATGGCGGGATATTTACATCATCCTGCTGACGGTCCGCGTCATCATACACCGAAATGCATATTGATTGCCTTGCAATCACCGGTTGATTGACGGCTTTTCATCGCGACGGCGCAAGCCAGGCGATGAGGGCGGCAATGAGCACAATCTATGACTGGGTGACCATCGGCATATTCGCGGGATTGATCGTGCTGTTCCTGCAGCGGTCGACCGACGAAGGGCCGGAGGTGGACAGCATCTGGCACTATCTGCCCCCCAGCATTGGCTGCGCGGTGGCGAATTATTTCGGCAATGAGGGAAAGGATGTCGCGGCACTGGCGGTGCTGGCGGCGACGCTGGGCTTTGTGTGGCTGGTGCTGAAGCCCTTTGTGGCGCGGCGGGAAGGGTGAGGTTTGGGGTTCTTTTGGCCTAGATCGATTCAATGCCGTTCGTCCCGAGCGCAGTCGAGGGACGCTGGGTTTTGCGCAACTGTGTCTCGACTTCGCTCGACACGAACGGTTCTATCCAAAACGGCAAGCTCCATTGCTCCGGCTTTCGCAGGAACACCGGTTCGCCAATTACGGTCACAGGGAGGCGCGTTTGTATTGGTTTAGAATTCGCAATCGCAGGGCTCGCAGGGAGGACGGGGTTGCGGAGGCTGCACCCGGCTGGGCCGTGGGACAGCAGGGCGGGGAACGCCGCGCTCCGCGTGCCGCCCGGTTGCCGCGCTTCCGGGACCATGCCCGCGATCAGCTTCGCGAGCAGGGGCAGGGCAAATTCGATCGGATGCGGATCAAGTTCAGCGCGGTCTTTACGCCCGCGCAGCCCGTCATCCGGCGCGAGCGGTTCGCCGGGCGGACGGACGCGCTTGCCCGCTTGATCGGCGGGATCGAGGATCAACGGCTGCACGCGATCCTTTATGGCGACCGGGGGATCGGCAAGACATCGCTGCTGCACATCCTGGCCGATACCGCGCGGGAGGCGGGCTATGTCGTCCTGTATGAGAGCTGCGACGCGGGGACCGGTTTTGACGAGATGTTCCGGTCTGTGCTGGCGCAGATTCCGCAGCTTTATCATGGCGGCACCGCGCCGGTGGACGAGGCGGTCGCGGCGGGGGGCAGCCTGCTGGAGTTGGCGCCAGCGGGCGAGTTGTCGCCCCGGCTGGTGACCGACCTGCTCGCCGCCGTCGCGGGCGCTCGGGTCATCCTGATGCTGGACGAGTTCGACCGGGTGACATCGGCCGATTTCCGGCGGGGCATTGCCGAGCTGATCAAGAATCTGTCGGACCGCTGTGCCCGGGTGCAACTGGTGGTGGCGGGCGTGGCGGCGAATTTCACGGAACTGGTCGCGCACATCCCCTCCATCCGCCGCAATGTGCTGAACCTGGAACTGCCGCGCATGACCGACGCGGAGATCGAGGAAATCATCGCCATTGGGGCGGAGGAAAGCGGGCTGGGCTTCAGCGCTTCGGCGCGGCTGCAGATCAGGGCCATTGCCCATGGCTATCCCTATATTGCGACACTGCTGGCGCATCATGCCGGGTTGCAGGCGATCGACGCGCGGGCCGACGAAGTCTCGCTCGCCCATGTCGCGGCGGCGGTGGATGCGCTGGAAGCCTATATCTGCCCCCCGCCGCCCGGAGAGGAACGGCCGATGCCCGCGCCCGTCCGGCTGAGCGCCGCCAGCTTGTAATTGAGCGTCGGCTATGTCACATGCCCGCGCTGATGGAGACCCGGTGATCGGGCGCAGTGGGGGCGATGGGCCCGCTCCGGATAGTACAGGCAATGGGATGACTTTCGCCGGCAGGCTGGAAGATTTTGGCCAGAACATCGCGCTTGTTGGCGAAACCGGGGAGCGGCTTTCCTATGCCGACCTGGCGCGCCGGGCCGATGCGTTCGCGGCGCAATGCCTGGGGCCGGGCAGGCGGTTGGTGCTGCTGCAACTCGCCAATGATATTGAGAGTGTCGTCCGCTATGCCGGGGCCTTGCGGGCCGGGCATGCGGTAATCCTGACCGGCGACGATCCGGCCGGCAAGGCCGCGCGGATTGTCGAGACCTATGCCCCGGATGTCTGCATATCGGCGAGCGGAGCCGTTGTTTTTCCCAATGGGCGAGCGGCGGCGGGTATTTTGCACCCCGATCTGGCGCTTTGCCTGTCGACCTCCGGCTCGACCGGGGCGACCCGGATGGTGCGGCTGTCTGGACGGGCGATCGACGCCAATGCGCGCTCCATCGTCGAATATCTGGGGCTTGGAGCAGATGAGCGGGCGATCACGTCCTTGCCGCTGCATTACAGCTATGGGCTTTCCATCCTGCATTCCCATCTGGCGTGCGGTGCATCGCTGATCCTGACCGGACGCAGCCTGACGGACGCCGATTTCTGGACGCTGTTCCAGCGGGAAGGCGCGACCAGCCTGGCGGGAGTGCCGCATAGTTTCGAACTGCTAGATGCAGCGGGTTTTCCCGAAATGGACCTGCCGACCTTGCGCTATGTCACGCAGGCGGGCGGGCGGTTGCCGGCCGCCATGGTGCGCAAGTACGGGCTTTGGGCGCAGGAAAGCGGGCGGCGCTTCTATGTCATGTACGGGCAGACCGAGGCCGCGCCGCGCATGGCCTGGCTGCCGCCCGAACGGCTGCTCGACCATCCCGACTGCATCGGCGTGCCGGTGCCGGGCGGCTCGTTCGACCTGATCGATGAGGAGGGGCGAAGCATCGCAGGCGACGGCGTGACCGGCGAGTTGGTCTATCGCGGCCCCAATGTGATGATGGGCTATGCCGCCAGCCGGGGCGATCTGGCGAAGGGGCATGATACCGATGCGCTGCACACCGGCGATCTGGCGGAACGGCGCGGCGATCTGATCCGCATCGTCGGCCGCCGCAGCCGCTTCTGCAAGCCGTTCGGGCTGCGCATCAGCCTGGATGAGCTGGAAGCCGCGCTGGCCCAAAAGGGCGTGGCGGCGGCCGTGGCGGGGAATGACGGTTTGATTGCCATTGCCTGCCGGAGGCAGGGAGAAAATGACGCCTGCCGGGGGCAGGGGAATGGCGATTCCATAGCGCGGGAATTGGGGCAGGCCTTTGGTCTTCCCGCCGCGCTGTTTGACGTTGAATGGATGGACGAGTGGCCGCGGCTGCCCTCGGACAAGACCGATTATCCCGCGATCCTGCAGGCGGCCGAAGCGCGGCGGGAATTGCGGCCGGCGGCGGGCCGCGAGGCAAGTATTGCCGAGGCTTTCGCCGCGTTGCTGGGCCGGGCGGAGGTTTCGGCCGATGACAGCTTCGTGACGCTGGAGGGGGATAGCCTGTCCTATGTCGCGGCGGCGAGCGAGCTGGACCGGCGGCTGGGCTATCTGCCCGAAGGCTGGGAAAACCTGATGGTGGCGGAAATCGACGCGCTGGTCCCCAAGACGGCGCGTTCCGAGGTGCTGAAAGCTTATGATTCGGAGACGCTGCTGCGGGCGCTGGCGATTACCGGCGTGGTGGCCAATCATGCCGCGTCGGGCACCGAGTGGCATTTCGGCGGCGGCGCGGACGTGCTGATGTTGCTGGTGGGGTTCAGCCTGGCGCGGTTCAATTTCGCGCGATTGTCCGGCGGGCGGTCCTTCGATGTGCTGTGGTCGGTGATCCGGCGGGTGATCCTGCCCTATTGCCTGATCCTGTGGGCTTATGGCCTGTTCTACCGCGACATTCCGGCCAGCTCCTTCCTGCTGCTCAGCAATTTCGAGGGGCGGTTCCAGTCTTTCCTGACGCCCTATTGGTTCATGGAAGCGCTGCTTCAGAGCATGATCCTGATCGCCCTGCTGTTCCGAATAAGGCGGGTGCGAGCGGCGGCTGAAACCGATCCGTTTCTGTTCGGGCTGTGGTTCCTGGGCGGCGCGTTGGCGCTGAAAGTAGGGGCGTTCGCGATCTTCCAGCACAGCGCGTTGCAGAACATGACGCCGGATGCCGTTCTGCCGCTGATTGCCTGCGGGTGGCTGCTGTTTTTCGCCAGGACGCCCGTGCGCAAGATGATTGCGGCTGCGGCGGCGCTTGGTTTTGCGGCGCTCCATGTGTCCGCGCCTGCGCTCGGCGGGTGGGATTATGCGGTTGTCGGGCAGTATCGGCTGCCCTGGCTGCTGGCGGCGGTAGCGGCGTTGCTCTTTGTACCGCGCGTGCCGTTGCCGCCCCTCATGGCGAAGGTCGTGACCTGGGTGTCGGGCGCGAGCTTCACCATCTATCTGGTGCATGTGCTTCCCGTTCATCTGATGCGGTATGAGCTGCATGTGGATCATGCGCCGCTGATCGTGCTGGTGGCGCTGGGCATGGGCATTCTTGTCCACCGATTGCAGCCGGGGCGGGCAATCGCCGGATGGCTGGCGAGGCTGCGCGTGCGCGATGCGGTCGCGGCCACGGATTGATCGGGTGAAGACGGGTTTTCCGCGCCTCAAGAGCGAGAGCGACTTGCTGCTTCGGCTCGATTCGCTGCGCTTTCTGGCGGCCGTGATGGTGGTGGTCTATCATTTCCGCAATCAATGGACCTTCGCGTCTGGCCCCGGTTGGGCGATGACTCAGTTCGGCAACATGACCTTTGCGGTTGATCTGTTCTTCGTCATTTCGGGGATTGTCATCACCTGCGCCTATCAGGACCGGCTGGATTTCGGGACGTTCCTGAAGCGGCGGTTCGCGCGGCTGGCGCCGCTGCATTATGCAACCTTCCTTTTCTACTTCCTCGCCGGGTTCCTGGCGCTGCGGCTGGGCTATGATTTTTGGGAAATGGCGAAATACCGGCCCGAATGCGCGGTGCCGCAGTTGCTGTTCGTGCAGGCGCATGGGCTGTGCGCGGGGCACAGCTTCAATCATGTGAGCTGGTCGATCGGGGCGGAGATGACGGTGTATTTGCTCTTTCCGCTGTTCCTGAAACTGCTGGGCGCGCACCGCGCGCTGCCGGCGGTGCTGGCGCTGGGCTGGATCGGGATGATGGGACTGGTCGAGCCCTGGCTGCCTGGGGATACGCCATGGCACAAGCTGACCTTCGATCTGGGCGTATTGCGGGCGGTGCCGGGGTTTCTCTTCGGCATGAGCCTGTGGGCGTGCCGGGGCGACCTGGCCCGATTGCCCTTTGCCGATGGGTTGCTGGCGAGCGCTATGATCCTGTTTGCCGCGGGCGTGTGGGCGGAGGCGTCGCGGGAGGCGATGCTGGCGCTGACCTACGGACTTGCGGCCGTCGCGCTGGCGGCCGATCAGACGGGCAGGAAACGGCGGATTGCAGCGCTGATCGCGCCGCTGGCGACGCTGACCTATGGGATTTACATGCTGCATCCGCTGGTGCGGACGGTGGGCTATCCGATATTCACGAGCGCCGGTTTGAGCGGCAATGCCGCCATTGCGATCTGCGGCCTGCTAGTGATCCCGGCGGCCTATTGTTCCAATGTCTGGTTTGAACATCCGGCCCGGCGCTGGCTTTCGCGTAGCCGCTTTCGTTCGGTGCCGGCCAACGCCTGATCTTCCCATGCGCGGCCTGATGCCCTAACAGGCCGACGTCTGGGCAATCAGGGGTCGTCATGCAGGCTGGTACGCGCGCATTGCAGGTTGGGGTCATCGTTCCCGTGTTCAACGAGGCGGAGAATGTCGCCCCGTTGCTGGAGCGGCTGGCCAAGGCGCTGAGCGGCTATGTCTGGGAAGTGATTTTCGTCGATGACAGCTCGCCTGACGGATCGGCGGCGAAGGTGCGGGAATTCGCGCTGCTCGACCCGCGCGTGCGCTGCGTGCAGAGGGTGGGGCGCAGGGGGCTTTCGTCGGCCGTGGTGGAAGGCATGCTGGCCAGCGCCGCGCCGGTGCTGGCTGTCGTCGATGGCGACATGCAGCATGACGAAAGCGTGCTGCCCCGAATGATCGACAAGCTGCTGAAGGATGAGGCTGATATTGCCATAGGCACCCGCTATGCCGGGGAAGGATCGACGGGCGACTGGGACGAGCGCCGGGCGGGCATTTCGCGCGCGGCGACCTGGCTGACGCGCAAGGTGATCCGGACCGAGGTCAGCGACCCCATGAGCGGCTTTTTCGCGGTGAGCCGGAAGGCCTTCGAGGCGGCGCTCCCCAATCTGTCCAATGTCGGGTTCAAGATCTTGCTCGACCTGCTGGCGTCCGTGCCCTGGCCGCTGCGCACGGCCGAAGTGGCCTATACGTTCCGCAGCCGCGAAGCGGGCGAGAGCAAGCTGGACGCGAAGGTCGGGCAGGAGTTTATTGTCCTGCTGCTGGAAAAGATGTTCGGCCATTTCCTGCCCATCCGGTTCCTGATGTTCGCGGCGGTTGGCGGCTTTGGCCTGCTGGTGCATCTCGCCGTGCTGGGCCTGGCGCTCAACATTGGCGGGCAGGACTTCCGCCATGCGCAGTCGCTGGCGGTGTTTGTCGCCATGACGTTCAACTTCATCCTCAACAATGCGCTGACCTATCGCGACATGCAGTTGAAGGGTTGGCAGTTCGTGCGGGGGCTGCTCACCTTTTACGCGGTGTGCGCCGTCGGCGCGGTGGGCAATGTGGGCGTGGGCGAGATCGTCTATGACAGCAGCCGCATGTGGATATTGGCGGGCATTGCGGGCGCGGCGATCGGCGTGGTGTGGAATTATGCGACCTCGTCGGTGCTGACCTGGAAGCGGAAATGAGGGTTGGCGGTTTCGATATCAACCTTGGTCTGCTCATGCTGAGTGGGGCTGATGCCGGAATATATTGATCTTGACTCATCCCCCCTCTCCTTCAGGGGAGGGGCTTATAGGTTGGTTCAACCCGAAGTCATCAAAGTCTAATGACTGAGCGCTGTAATTCGGCGTCGCTTGCCGCCGTTCTGATGGCGGCGCTGATCACGATTGCGGTGCGTTGGGCCGGGATCGGCGATCTGGTCGCGCATGGCGATGAGCAATTCTACCTGCTCGTCGGCGATCATATGCTCAATCGGGGCGCTGTCCCCTATGAGGATATCTGGGACCGCAAGCCCGTGGGGCTGTTCCTGCTCTATGCGGGGATCAGGCTTTTGGGCGGCGAGGGCATTGTCCAGTATCAGATCGTGGCGCTTCTCGCCGTGGCGGCGACGAGCGGGGTCATGGCGGTCTGGATACAGCGCCATTCGGGCTGGATCGGCGCGATTGCCGCCGTGCTGCTCTACAATGGCCTGCTGGTCAGCCATCTGGGTTTCGGCGGGCAGGCGGAGGTGTTCCTGAACCTGCTGATCGTTGCGGCCGGGTGGCTGGTGCATGGCTTGATCGTGCAGGAGGCGGCTGGCCCGCGCCGATGGATCGTCACCGGCGGCGCGGCGATGCTGTTGTGCGGGCTGGCGATCCAGGTGAAGCCCACCGCCGTCCTGCCGGGCGGATTTCTGGGGCTGGCGCTGCTCTGGGGGGCGTGGCGGGCCGGGCCAGGATGGAGGTGGCTGGCTGGTCTTGGCGGCGTCTGGATCGTGCTGGCGCTGCTGCCGACGTTGCTCGTGCTGCTGACCTATGCGGCGATGGGGCTGCTCGATCAGTGGCTGTTCGCGAATATCTTTTCCATTTTCGAGAAGGGGCCGGATCGGGCCGCGGCCGTGGCGGGACGGGTCAACGATGTCGTGCGCGAATTCGGGCGGCCCTTCGTCATTGCGGCGGCGCTTGCGCTTGGCCAGTGCCTGTTCCGGCGGGATCGGGGTCTGTGGATATCAACGCTGTTCCTGCTGGGCTGGCTGCTGTCGGGTGTGGCGGCCTTTGCCGTGTTGAGCGCCGCCTATCCGCATTATGCGCTGGTGATGGCGCCGATGGGGAGCCTGATCGCCGGCTATGCGGCGCGCGGCAATCTGCCGGGCTGTGCCATGGCGGTCTATCTGCTCAACCTGTCGATGGACAATGTTGGATTATATGAGCACCGGTTGCGGGCGACTGGCCCGATCGCGCTGCAACTGCGCACGATGGCCAAGGCGATCCAGCCGCATCTGGGGGAGGAGCGGTTCCTTTACGTCTATCACGGGCCGGTCCTGCTGTACCGTCTGACCAACGCCTGCATTCCCACGCGCTTCGCCTTTCCCAATCATCTGTCGATCAGGACGGAGGCAAGCGGGCTGGGGGCTGATCCGGTGGTTGAGGTTCGACGGATATTGGCCACGCGCCCGGCGGTGATCGTCGATGGAGCGTTCGGCTTTCATCAACCCAACCGGGCCACGCAGCGGCTGGTGCATGTGGCGCTGGAGCGGGACTATCGATCGATCGCAGTGGTGCGGGATGGGCGCGGACGGGTGCTGGCCACGGCCTATGTTGATGTGCATTGAGTATGGGACGTTGGGATGGTGAACGGACGTTTGCCAAACAAGCAGTCGTCGTCCCTGCGAAGGCAGGGACCCCGCTTTCTTGTTTGAGATCAAGAAAAAGGCAGCGGGGCCCCTGCCTGCGCAGGGGCGACGGTTACTTTTTCTCCAACGGCAACTCCGACCTGGAATCAGTCATGCATGAAACAGGCCGCGATTATGCAGCAATAGGTTCCAGCAGGCCGTTGAGATAGTCGATCAGCTCGGCGGGATCCGTCGTCGCCATGCGGGGGGTGGCCTTGCGCGCGTCGGCGAGGGCGTGTTTCAGTTCCTCGACGCTATTGGCCGACCAGATGAGGCCGCGTGAGACGAACACGTCCGTAATTTCAGCCTGGTGATCGTCATAATGCTCGCCACGCTTGAACAGGCGCGGCATGGAAATGACGCGGCAGCCAGCCCGCAGCGCCGTGATCAGCGATCCGGTTCCGCCGTGGCAAACCACGATGTCGGCATCGTGCAGCAGCGTTTGCACCTGCCCGAAGGAGAGTGTCTCTACCACTTCGACGCCCTCCATGGGGGGCGGCTTGCCTGCACCCTTGCCGACCTGCAGCACGATCCGCTCGGGTATGTCGCCCGAAGCCTTCAGCTCCAATACGCTTTTCACCAGCCGGTCGAAGGGAAGGGTCGCGCCGACCGTGGCGAACAGCAGGGGCTGCTTTTCCGGGCGCTCGCCGTCGAGCAGTTTCAGCGGGTCGAATATATGGGTGCGGGGCCAATAGCCGGCTAGCGCCTTTGACTGAACGATCCGGTGATGGGCGAAGGGCGCGGTGATGCGAGCGAACAGCGAGGGGCGTTCAAACCGGGCGAAGGAATCGATGAGCACGATCTGCGCGCCCAGCAGCCGGGCCCAGAGCGTGGCGAAGAACATCGCACCAGCGCCCGTGGTGATCATCACCTCCGGCCGTTCCTTAAGGATGATCGCGGCGGACTGCCAGAAATTCCGAAGGCCGCTCCAGAGCATCTGGAAGGGGGCGCCGAGGCGGGCCTGTCCCATGGCGACATGGGCGACAAAGGCGCAGCGGTGCTGCTCGGCCAGGCTTTTGCCCAGCGCCGTGTCCTCCGTGATGAAGAATGCGTCGCGGCCGCGCCATGCCGGCTCCAGGTCGAGCAGCTGACGAACATGTCCGCCGCCCGAACCGGCGAGGCAGATCTTGGTCGGCGCTTGCTGCATGCTTCTGGCCTTCAGCCCCTCTCCGCGGGTCCGGTTCCTTGAATATGCCCGGCTCATTAGCAAGTTTGCGGCCATTTGTACTTTTTTCTGCAACATTCCGGATTCCCGTCGGAAGCCGCCAAATCGGCTGAGGTCGCTGCTGTCTAGCACAGCTTTTCCCCATATGGTGAATCGTCGAAACGCAATTGGAGGGATTGGCAATGATTACAAGCAGTTTGCGTCTGGGCCTGTTGGCGGCCGGACTCATCTGCCTTTCCGGCTGCGGCGAGGACAAGGCGGCGGCAGCCCCCAAGGGGCAGGTTGTGGCGACGGCGGACGGGATGGAGATCACCCAGCGGGAGCTTGCCGCCGAAATGGACCTGATGACCGGGGCGGCGGCGGAGGATCCGGACAAGGCGCGGGAGGCGGCGCTGCAACAGATCATCGCGCGCAAGCTGCTGGCGCGGGAGGCACGGGCGCGCAAGCTGGACGACAATCCCGACTTCGGGCTGCTGAAGCAGCGCGCCGAGGAGACTGTGCTGGAGGCGATGCTCCAGCGGGCGATGACCCGGAACCTGCCCGCGCCCACGATTGAGGATGCGCGGCGCTATATGGCGGATAATCCGGACCTGTTCGCGCAGCGCAAGTTGTTTTCGGTCGAGCAGATCCGGGTGCCGCTGGCACGGGGACAGGCGCTGATCGACAAGCTGAAGCCGCTCACCGGCCTGCAGGATGTCGAGGCCTTGTTCGCACGGGAGGCGGTGCAGTTCCAGCGGGACACGGGCACGCTGGACGCGATGCAATCGCCGCCGGAGTTGGTGAAGCAGATGCTGGCGCTGCCAACGGGAGAGATTTTCATCCTGCCTCTGCAGGACAGCCTGACGGTCAACCGGATCATCGAGATACGGACCGCGCCCGTGGATGAGGGCGAGGCGGAACGGTTCGCGCTTCGTTATCTGCGGCAGAAGGGCATTTCGGATACGCTGAAGAATCAGCTTGCGGAAGTGATGAAGAAGCACAAGGACAAGATCCGCTATCAGCGCGGTTTTGGGCCCGCCGTGGCAGAAGCGGGCCGGGAGGCGCGGGACGCAGGTGGCTGAGGACAGGCAAAGCGGGGCAAGGTGACAGGCGGGACATTGAAAATCGGCTTGCTCTGGCACAGCGGCAAATCGGGCAATCTGGGGGTTGGGGCGCTGACCATCGCCAATATGGCGATCGCGCGGAAGGTGGCGGAAGAGCTGGGCCTTGTTCCGGAATTCACGATCATTGGCGTTGCCGACAAGGGAAGGGCCTATATCGGTCCCGGCGAAGCGCGGCTGTATGACGTCAACAGCCGACGGCTGATCGACCCGCGCGAGACCTTGGCCGTGATCGGCGGGCAGGATGTGGTGCTGGATATCGGCGCGGGGGATAGTTTCGCGGATATTTATGGGCTGAAGCGCTTCCTGTTCCTGTGGCTGAGCAAAATGATGGCAGTGGCGGCCAGCGTGCCGCTGGTCCTGTCGCCGCAGACCATCGGGCCCTTTGCGCGCCAGCCATACCGGACGATGGCGCGGTGGGCGTTGCAGCGGGCCGATTGCGTGGTGGCGCGGGATCATCAATCTTTCGACGTGCTGAAGGAACTTGCGCCCCGCGCGCGGGCTTTGCAGTCGGTGGATGTAGCCTTCGCATTGCCGTTCGAGGACCGTTCGGCCGAGCGGGCGGGGCCGATCTTGCGCCTGGGCGTCAATGTGTCCGGGCTGCTGCTGGCGGAGGCGGAGAGCGGGCGGAACCGTTTCGGGCTGGATGCCGATTATGGCAAGCTGATGCGCGGCTTTGTAGGCGCGATGTCGGCGCGGGACGATGTGGAGGTGCATCTGATTTCCCATGCCACGTCCACCCATGACGGCGGCGATGATGACGGGCAGGCGGCGGACCGGTTCGCGGCCGAGTTCCCCCGCGCGATCAGGGTGCCGGACTTTGCGGGGCCGTGCGAGGCGAAGGCCTATATCTCCAGTCTGGACTATCTGGTGGCGGGCCGGATGCATGCCTGCATCGCGGCCTATTCATCGGGAACGCCGGTGATGCCGGTTGCCTATAGCCGCAAGTTCAGCGGGCTGTTCGGGACATTGGGGTATGATTTTCTGCTGCCGGTGAAGGGGCTGGGGACGGACGCGGCGATTGCCTTCCTGATCGAGGGGCTGGAGCGGCGGGATGAAATGCGCGCGGCGATCGGCCGGGGCATGCAGAAGATCGAGGCTCTGCTCGACACATACCGGGATGAGCTGCGCGTGCAGTTCGCGGTGGCGGGGGAATTGGCGGGGTTATGACAGGATCGCCGACTGTCGAGCGGGTGTTGCGGGACGATCTGTGTTCCGGCTGCGGCCTGTGCGCCGGGATTTCGGGCGGGGCCATTGTAATGGGCGTTGAGGCTCCGGGCTATAACCGGCCGCATGTGGTGAAGCCCGTAAGCGCGGCAGTCGAGACTGTGATTGCGGAGTGCTGTCCGGGAAGCCGGGTTGCGCCCTGGCGGCGCGATGTGCCGGACTCGCCCTATTGGGGCCCGGCCGAGGCGATCCTGACCGGATATGCGTGCGATGCGGGGGTTCGGTTCGCGGGATCGTCGGGCGGGGCGCTGACGGCGTTGCTGCTCTTTGCTCTGGAGAGCGGACTGGTCGACCGGGTGGTGCAGGTGAATGCCGATCCGGCATTTCCAACGCGCAACCGGATCGTTGTTTCGCGGACGGAGGAGGAGGTGGTCGCGGCGGCCGGATCGCGCTACGCGGCCTCATCGCCGCTTGCCTCCATTTTCGAGGAAGTGGAGAAAGGCGGAGCCTTCGCCTTTGTGGGGAAGCCCTGCGACATTTCGGCGCTTCGGCAGTTGGCGAGACATGATGCAAGAATTGATAAGCAAATCCCTGTAAAATTGTCTTTCTTTTGCGGCGGTGTTCCCAGCCATGGCGGCGCGGACCGCATATTGGCCGAGATGGGGCTGGCGGGCGCGCCGCTCGCCGAGTTCCGCTATCGCGGCAATGGCTGGCCGGGGCTTGCCGCCGCCCGGACGACAGATGACCGGACTGGGCAGATGAGCTATGAGCGCAGCTGGGGCCATCATCTGTCGAAGGAAGTCCAGTTCCGCTGCAAGATCTGCCCGGATGCCGTGGGGGGCGCGGCCGATATCGCCTGTGCCGACGCCTGGTATGGCGGGGAGAGCGGCTATCCGCAGTTCGAGGAACAGGATGGCCGCAGCCTCATCATGGTTCGCTCCAATGTGGGGCGGACTTTGCTGGACAAGGCGGTCGCCGCCGGGCGATTGAGCGTCGAGAGGTTGGCGGAAGCGGAGATCATATTGATGCAGCCCGCGCAGGCACGGCGCAAGCGGCTGGTGAAGGCGCGCTTTGCCGCCATGCGGCTGGCGGGGCGGAGACCACCCAGGGTGGAAGGGGTGCTGGTGGATGAAGCCTCGCGGCTGGCGGGCTTCAAGGAGAAATTGCGGAACTTTGCCGGGACGTTTCGGCGGGTGCTGGCGAGGTCCTGAAGGGGCTGGGACTGCTGCCTGAGCGGGGCCAATCACGTCATTAATACAGGGATTATGGGATGGCGATTTCAGGCCAGGGGCGCCTGTGCGCGGCCTGTATGGGCGGCGCTCTATCATTATGTGCGGTGGTTCCGGCCGCAGGGCAGGAGCGGGAGGAACGGTCCTTGGATGTGCGGGTGAGTGCTACGGCAGTGCATGACAGCAATGCGGCGCGATCCGGCAAGGCGCAGGCGGCCGCGCGGGGGCTGGCGCGGAATGAGATGGAATTTCGGCCGTCGGCAACGGTGTCCGTGGTTCTACCGTTGGATTACAGCAGTATATTTGCCGATACCCAGGTTGGATATGAATTTCATTCGCGCAACAAGCGGCTGGAAAGCGAGCGGGTCGCGGCTACCGGCGGCGTGAGGCTGCGGATGCTGGGATGTGTCGTCGAGGCGTCGGTCAATTATGCGCGGCGGCTGAGCGATCTGGCCGATGATTTTTCGGCCTCCCCCGGCAATGTGGAGCAGATTAGCGGCGCGAGCGGTGACTTGCGATGCAGGCCGCCTGTCGGTGTATCGCCCCTTGCCTCGATTTCCTACAAGCGGTCGCGGAACAATCTGGCGGCGCGGCGGCGATCGGACCTTGACAGCATGACGGTGACGGGCGGCCTTGCCTATGAGCAGCCGTCGCTGGGCCGGCTGTCGGTGATCGCCTCGCTCAGCGACCAGAGCTATCCGCATCGATTGCTCACCGGCTCCCGCCAGGACGGCATTCAAACGGTTTCTGGGATGCTGCGGCTGGAACGGCGGGCCGGAAGTTTGCTGAAGGGCAGCCTGTCGGCGGGCTATATCCATGTCGACCCGGACCTGCCCGGCGTTCGCGGGTTTGAGGGGCCGGTCTATGGCGCGGAGCTAACGCTTGCGCCCGGTGGTCCGGCGGCCTTCGCCCTGGCGGCGGAGCGGACCGTGGAGGCGTCCAACCGGCTGGACGTCAGCTATTACCGGCAGGACCAGATCAGCCTTTCGATGCGCTACGCCCTCCGTCCACGGCTGAACATGGACTTGCGGGGGAGCTGGCGGCGGCGGCGCTTTGCGCCTTCCCCCGCCGTGACTGACGTGACCCCGCCGGGTTCCGACCGGAATTATGCGCTGGGCGGCGGGCTTCGCTATGTCCTCAACCGGCGGATCGAGCTGATGGCCGACCTGGATTACCAGCGCCGGAATGCGGCAATCGACCTGTTCGATTATGACGGACTGCGCGCCGGGCTTACCGCCACTTATCGGATGTGAGGGAAGCGTTCATGCATTTTTGTAGATCATTATTGTTCTGTTTCATGATGTTGTTGTGCATTCCTGCAGTCCACGCGCAGGATGGTTCCGTGCCGCCGTCCGGCGTGACCGATGCCGGTTATGTGATCGGCGTCGGCGATGTCATCGAGGTGTCGCTCGTCGGCGTGGCGGACTATCGGGCGCGGGTGAAGGTACAGGCGGACGGGACGGTGATGCTGCCTTATGCCGAAAGCGTCCGGGCTGCCGATCAGACAGCGCTGCAACTGGGACGGGAGATTGCCGGCCGGCTGGCGCGGGGCGGCTATTATGTGCGGCCGCAGATCATCGTCGATATTGTGTCCTATGCCAGCCGTTACGTGACTGTGCTGGGCGCGGTGGCGAGTCCGGGGCTGGTGCCGGTGGACCGGGCTTATCGGGTATCGGAGATATTGGCGCGGGTCGGCGGCACGCGCGCGGGCGGGGCGGACCATGTGACGCTTCGCCGCGCATCGGGCGAGGAAATGAATCTGGACATCGCGGCGCTGGTGACGGGCGGCGATGCTCGAGATCCGGAAGTCCGGCCGGGCGACAAGATCTATGTACCCGAGGCCGAACCCTTCTTCATTTACGGGCAGGTCAACGCGCCGGGCGCTTATCCGGTGCGGGACGGCATGACGGTGCGGCAAGCGCTGGCGCGTGGCGGCGGGCTGACGCAGTTGGGCACCGAAAAGCGGGTGAAGATCATTCGCGGCGGCAGGCCTTTGAAAGGGGCCGGGCTGGAGACGGTCGTTGCGGCCGAGGATGTCGTGGTCGTTGGGGAGCGGTATTTTTGATGGGCCGGACAGTATGAGCATTCAGCAATTCTTCGCGATCCTCTGGGCTCGGCGGGCCTTTGTCTTTGTGACGCTGGCGGGGGCGCTGATCGGGGCGAGCCTGGTCGCTTTTCTGGTGCCGCCCCGGTACGAGGCGACGTCGCGGCTGATGCTGAATTTCATCAAGCCCGATCCGGTCACGGGCGAGGTCATTTCGTCCAATTTCGCGCGGACCTTCACCAAGACGCAAAGCGAACTGATCCGCGATTATCGGGTGGCGGGGCAGGTGGTGGACCGGCTGGGCATGGCGGGCGACCCGGTCCTGCAGGCGGCGTTCGCGAGCCTGCCGCCCGAGCGGCAGACCGATTTCCGGCGCTGGCTGGCCGATTCGATCATCGCGCGGACGGAGGCGGATCTGGTGCCCGGCACCAACATATTGGAAATCAGCTACCGGTCCACCAATGCGGAGATTGCGCGGATTGTCGCCGATGCCCTGCGCGATGCCTATATCGACAGCAATCAGGCCATCCGCCGGGAAGAGGCGCGGCGCAATGCCGTCTGGTTCGAACGGCAGGCAGCCGAGACACAGGCGAAGCTGACCGAGGCGGAAAAGGCCAAGGCGGCGTTCGAGAAGGAAAACAACCTGGTCCTGCAGGAGGATAATAGCGACATCGACAGCATCCGGCTGGCCGCGCTGGCGGGGGCGAGTGCGCCCATGCCGCCGATGATCCCGGCGATGGCGCCTGCAGGATCAGCGGCGGCGGCGCAATTGGCGCAGGTCGATGCCGCCATTGCGCAATCGGCTGAGCGGTTGGGGCCAAGCCATCCCCAGATGCAGGCGTTGCGGGAACAGCGGCGGATCGTCGCGGCGCAGGCGGCGCGTGAAGCGGCGGCGGCCAATTCCGCCATGGCGTCGGCGGCGCAGGCCAGCGGAGCGGGCGCGGCGATGATCAGCCGGGAAGTCGCCGAGCAGCGGGCGAAGGTCATTGGCCAACGCGACAAGCTGGGGGGGCTTCGCAAGCTGAAGGATGAGGTGGACCTGCAGCGGGCGCAGCTTGCCAAGCTCAACGACCGGATCGGCGCGTTGCGGCAGGAAGCAGAGGCGGGGCAGACGGGACTGACGCTGCTTGGCAATGCGGTTGCGCCCGCGTCGCCCTACTTCCCCAACCGGCCGCTGATCCTGATCGGGGCAGGGGTGTTGGGGTTGGCGATCGGCGCGCTTTCCGGGCTGCTCATGGAGTTGCTGGCGCGGCGAATCCGAAGCGTTGGGGATGTGGTGAATGGTCTCGACGTGCCGTTGCTGTGCGTGATGACCGCGCCGGAGGAGCGGCAGCCGCGTGGCTGGGTGGCGCGGGTGCGGGCCTTTTTCTGGCCGCGATATGGGGTGGCGGGGTGAGGGGTGGAAAGTGGAGCAGGATCGATTACTCCCTCTCCCCTTCAGGGGATCGTTACAAAATCACAATTTTCCGTCATTCCCGCGAAAGCGGGAACCCATCCATCCCCTTGGTTCAATGCCGGAATATGCCGCGACATGGGTCCCCGCTTTCGCGGGAATGAAGATGCTTCCGCAACAGAAAGGTCGCACAAATGATGGACACGCAGATCGTCGAAGCGCCGGATGGGGCGACATGGGAGGAAAGCGGTAGCAAAGCGAAAAGCTTTGCCCTGTCGCCGGACATCATTCTGACCTCCGACCCCGCTGGTCCGCGCGCGGAAGCCCTGCGGTCTTTGCGGACGCAGTTGATGGAGCGGCAATTGCGGCGCGGCAAGCGGGGAATCGCGGTTTGCGGGCCGGGCGGGGGCGTGGGGGTCAGCTTCATGGCGGCAAACCTTGCCGTTGGCTTTGCGCGGGCGGGCGCGAACACGCTGCTGATCGACGCCAATATGCGCCAGCCGGCGATTCATGATTTCATCGTACCGGACCGGCCGGTGAGCGGGCTGGCACAGTGCCTGTCGCCCCATTGGGACGGCTATGCCGGGGCCATTCAGGCGAATGTCATGCCCAATCTGTCGGTGCTCTATTCCGGCGGGCCGGATGGCGAAGCGCTGGAGAAATTGTCCGGACCACGATTTCAGCCGCTGATGGCGATGTGCATGCGCGACTTCGATTTCATTATCGCGGATACGCCGCCTGCCAATCTTTACGCTGATGTGCTGCGGGTCGCGGCCGCCGCAGGGCATGGGCTGATCGTGCTGCGCAAGCATGTGAGCTTCGTTGAGGATGCGGATGCGCTGGTCGGGCAGCTCGGCGCCAGCCGGGTGGGCGTGGCGGGCATTGTGCTCAACGAATATTGACGATGGTTGAACTGGCCGCTTCCCGGGGATTTGCCCCCATTCGTGCCGATGGCCGCTGGTTTGCGCTTGCGGGGCTGGCGGCGATGGCCGGGCCGACGCTGGTTTCGCTCGCGCAGGAATCCTGGTCGACCGAAGCAGGTGCGCATGGGCCGATCGTGCTGGCGACCGGGCTGTGGCTGATCTGGCGGCGCTGGGATGAATTGTCGCGCGATGGGAAGCCGGGTCATCCGCTGATCGCCGGGGCGCTGTTCCTGGCGATGCTGCCGCTTTATGTGTTCGGGCGGGCCTATGATTTCCTGTTCGTCGAGGCAGGGGCGCTGTTCAGCGCCTTGGCGGCGCTCTGCTATGGCCGGTTCGGGCTGGCGATGCTGCGGCGGCACTGGTTCCTGCTGCTCTATCTGGCCTTTCTGGTGCCGGTGCCGGGCTGGGCCATGGATCAGGCGACACAGCCGCTGAAGGAATTTGTGTCGGCGGCCTCGGCGGACCTGATGCGGGGCGCGGGCGTGCCCGTCTTTCGCGAGGGCGTGACCCTTTATATCGCGCAATATCAACTGCTGGTCGAAGACGCCTGTGCGGGGATGAACAGCTTGATGGGGCTTATCTCCATCAGCCTGTTCTATATCTACGTCCTGCGGGGCGCGGAGTGGCGTTATGCGCTGTTGCTGGTCTGCCTGATCGTGCCGGTCGCGGTGCTGGCGAACATGGTGCGGATCAGCGTCCTGGTGCTGCTGACCTGGGGATGGGGCGACGCGGTAGCGCAGGGTTTTCTGCATTTTAGCGCCGGATTTCTGCTGTTCGCATTGGCGCTGCTGCTGATTTTCGGGATTGATGCGGTGCTGGGGCGGCTGCTGGGCCTGCGGGAGACGCAGCTGTGAGGCGGCGGGATGTGCTGATCGGCGGCGCGGGGATCGCCGCTGCCGGGGCGGCCTGGGGGATGACGCCGCGCGCGGCGCTCAACCTGTTGGGCGAGGCGAAGCTGGCGGACATAGTGCCTGAGCGTTTTGGCCGCTGGGTGTCGGAGCCGAGCGACAAGCTGGTGCAGCCCAAGACCGAGGGAAAGCTCGCCGACCGGCTCTATTCCGATACGCTGACGCGCATTTACACGCAGGCGGAGACAGGCAGGGCGGTCATGATGCTGATGGCCTATGGCAGCACGCAGAGCGACCTGCTGCAGCTTCATCGGCCGGAAACCTGCTACCCGGCCTTTGGCTTCCGGATCGAGCGGAGCGCTGCGGTGCGGTTGGATATCGGCGACCGAGCCTTGCCCGCGCGGGAATTGCTGGCGGTCGGGCCGGCGCGGACTGAGTCCATCCTTTATTGGACGCGGGTGGGGGATCAATTGCCCACCAGCAATGAGGAGCAGCGGATCGCGCGGTTGCGCATGGCGATGGCGGGCTATGTGCCCGACGGGTTGCTGGCGCGCTTTTCCATGGAAGGGCGCAAGGCGGGAAGCTTCGGGCAATTGGGGGATTTTGCGCGGGAATTGCTGGCGGCGATTCCATCGGCGCGAGTGGGGGCATTGATCGGGCGACATGTCCTGGCGACGCCAGAATGAAAAAGGGCCGCCGTTTTCGCAAACGGCGGCCCAATTCATATCATGCCTCCCTGTAGGGGAGGGGCTAAGCTTATCAGAACTTCACGCCCGCCCTGACGTACCAGAAACCGCCATTATAGCCGAAGGGCGAAGCGTCGATATACTGGTTGCCATTGCCCGGCAGGCCGGTGTTCGGGTCGATCGAACGCAGGTCCTTGTCCGGATAATTGTCGAACAGGTTTTGGATACCGGCCGACAGGCTGAAATTGTCGTTGAACTGATAGGTCGCCTCCACATCGGCGATGATTTCGTCGCCGAAGGTCTGGGCAGCGCCGCTGCTGGCGGTGACGGTGAACTTGTCATAATAGTTCACACGCGCCAGCAGCGAGAAGGGGCCGCTGGACCAGGTTTCGGTGACGTTCACGCGGAGCTTGGGCAGGACCTTTTCAAGATTGGCGACACGGTCATTGCTGACAATCGCCGGATCCCGGTCGATCACCTTCGTCTTGTTGTAGTTGACGCCGATGGAAGTGTTGAACGTACCGGCGCTATCGGTGCGCAGGACATTGGTCAGCACGGCATCGATGCCCTGCGTCCGGGTCTTGAACGCATTGGTCAGATACTGGACCCGGTTGAGCTCGTTCGCGTTGGTCACGCCAAGCGCGGCGAGGGCAACCCGATCCGCATCGCTCACAACAAAGGCCTGCGACAGACCGAGCCGGTCACGGATCCGGATGTTGTAATAGTCGATCGTAAGGTTGGTACCCGCTCCGGGCGTGATCACGATACCAGCCGTCAGGTTGACCGACTTTTCCGGCTCCACGGCCTTTGCCCCGTAATAGACAGAGGCAGGATGCGTGACGGAGAAGGTTCCGACCTGGATCGGCGACGTGCTGCCAGCAACGAAGGCCAGCGTCAAATTGTCAACATTGGTCTGGCCCGGCGAAGGCGCATGGAAGCCCGTGCTGGCCGCGCCGCGGATCGCGATTGCGGGCGATATTTCATAACGGGCCGACCCCTTGAAGTTGGACGTGCCGCCGAAGCTGCTGAAATGCTCGTAGCGGGCCGCGGCACCAAGGGTGAAGGCGTCGGTGATGTCGGCTTCCAGATCGATATAGCCCGCATAGCTGCGGCGCGAGCTCAGCCCCGCACGAGCGGGACCGAAGCCGCCGGAGCCATTGGAGCCGACCGATGTGAGGACTTCAAAGGTTGAGCCGTCGGGATTTTCCACGACCTGCCGCGCGAAGGGACCGGCATCCCAGGATGCCCGATCGCCCAACCCCACGTCATAGGCTTCGCGGCGCCATTCCGCGCCCCAGGCGATGTTCAGCGGGCTGGCGAGGCCGAGTTCGACCGGATAGCTGAAGTCGGCGTTGAAATTGGTTTCGCTCTGCTGGAGCTTGCCGAGGTAGAAGCTGGTCGGCGTGTCCGGCCCGAACGACGGATTGACCGTGTTGTCCAGGAAATAGCGGAGCTGGTTCTGCCCATAGGTGGCGGAGAAATCGTAATGGAGGTCTCCCCGCTTGCCCCGATAGCCGACCGTGCCCGCGAGATCGTCGATCTTGCCCGAGAAAATGGGGGTGTAGCCGTTGGGGAACAATTCCGCCAGGTTGAACGTCGCCCCGGTGGCATCACGATTCCCGTTGGGAAGCACATCGAGGTAATAGGTTTTGGCGAACATGTCGGTTCGCGCAAAATTGGTCGTATCGAACGGCTGACGGTAGTTGAAATTCTGGCGGCCGTTGCCATGGCCATAATTGCCGAAGAAATAGACCTCGCTGTCGCCCAGATCGAAGGCGCCGTTGACGAAGAGGCGCACCGCCTCCATCTCGGTCTTGCCCCACTTCTGGACGGGATCGGGAATGTCGAGGTCCGGCCGTTCCTGGCTCAACTGCAGCGCGCCGGGCCGCTGCGTGCCCCGGCTGGTGGGGCCGCTATTCACATATTCGGCGCTGATGTTGATGAAGCCGCTGTCGCCCAGAGCAAGGCCCTTGTTGAGCGCCAGCTGATAATCCTTGCCGTCGCCTTCATAATATTGGCCGTAGCGGGCCATGCCGGTGAAGCCGGAATCGCCCTTTTTGAGGCCGATGTTGATGACGCCGGCGATTGCGTCGGAGCCATATTGCGCCGAGGCGCCGTCGCGCAGCACTTCCACGCGCTCAATCGCTATGGCGGGAATCTGCGAAAGATCGACCGCCTGGCTGAGCAGCGAAAGGGCGCTGACATCGACATTGACGAGCGCGGAACGGTGTCGGCGCTTGCTGTTTACCAGCACGAGCGTCTGATCTGGCGGAAGTCCGCGCATGTTGGGCGGCCGGACGAAGGAAGAACCGGTGGAAATGGCGGCCTGGGGAACGCTGAAGGAAGGAATGACGGCCTGGAACAGCGCGTTGGTATCCGACGTGCCCTGACGGGTCAGGTCTTCGGCCGTGAAGACATCGATCGGGATCGCCGACTGGGTGACGGTGCGGTTTTCGCGCCGGGTGCCGGTCACAATGATGGCCTCCGTGGTTTCTACCGCCGGCGTATCATCCGCCGCCGCGACCGTTGGCGAAGCGAACAACGGAAGAGCAAGGGCAGTGGAAAACAAGGCAACCTTTAAAGATACCTTCATAGTTTATCCCCTTATTCAAGTTAAATGTAATTTGAACCATGACAGGAAATCATGGTTATAGTTCAGGATATATTGGTCTGTGAGAACAATAGATGTGATATGCGACAATATAATTATTAGATTGTGCTATTGCCGTGATAAGACAATACGTATGGTAATCCGACAAATTCTCTGAATCTGTGCAAAAAACGATGCCATAAATCTGAATTGAGCGCGCAATCAGCAGAAAGTTCCAACCGGTCCAATACCGCTCCCGTGTCGGCGCAAAAAGGCCATATAACCATATCGGTAAAAATGACTTGACAGTGTCACGCTGATCTGGCACATATCAGACATGCTGAAGAATTGTGAGTCGCGTTGATGGCGCGGCTTTGGGGCTCGGGCGTTTTGTTTCGGGCCTTTTTGCTGTGCGCGGCGCGCGGAAGGATGGGGGTATGGCAGAGACGGGGGTGAGCAAGAGTGAGCTGGTGGTGGGCCGCTGCTATGCCGGGAGCCGGACCGGACAGCCGCAGAAGCGGCGGGCGCCCGAGGGGGCTTGCACGCGGGAATTGCTCGAAAGGTTCATCGAGGTGCTGACCGATACCTGCAACGTCACAGAAGCGGCGCGCGCGGTGGACCGGACGACGGGGGTCATTTACCGGTGGAGGCAGAAAGACCCGGCATTCCGGGCGGCCTGGGACAGGGCGCTGGACGCTGGCTTTGCGGCGCTGGAGATGGAACTGCTGCGCCGGGCGCGCTTCGGGCAGGATGTGACCGAATATCGCACGGGTGAGGATGGCAAGGAGGTGCCCGTGAAGCGCGTGCATAGCTATTGCAACCGGCTGGGCCTGGCCGAGCTGTTCGCGCTGCGGCCCGAGCGGGTGAGCGTGGAGGCGGATGCGCGCGGCTGGCCCATGGCCTATTTGTACCGGGTTGGTGAAAATGTCGCGCGGCTGGCAAGCGAGGACGCGGCCGGGCGGACGGCGGTGGTGCATCTGAAGAGCCTGCATCCGCTCGACGATCATTACGGGCTGGGCTGCGTGGGCGCTGCGGCGGGCGCGGTGGCGATCCACAATGCGGCGACGGTGTGGAACAAGGCGCTGCTCGACAATGCGGCGCGGCCTTCGGGAGCATTGGTGTTCGATCCAGGGGAGCCGGGGGCGGTGATGTCTCCCGAGCAGTTCGACCGGATCAAGGCGGAGATGGAGGCGGGTTTCCAGGGGGCGGCCAATGCCGGGCGGCCGATGCTGCTGGAGGGCGGCCTGAAATGGCAGGCGATAAGCCTGTCGCCCGCCGACATGGATTTTGTGGCGCTGAAGGCTGCGGCGGCGCGGGAGATTGCGTTGGCGTTCGGCGTGCCGCCGATGCTGATGGGCCTGCCGGGCGATAATGCTTACGCCAATTATCGCGAGGCGAACCGGGCGCTGTGGCGGCAGACGATCTTGCCGCTTTCCGAGAAGATCTTGGGCGGGATCGCGCAGGGTCTTGGCCCGTGGATGCCGGGGGTGAGGCTGGCGGTGGACCTGAACAAGGTGCCGGCACTGGTCGAGGAGCGCGGGAGCCTGTGGGACCGGGTCAGCGCGGCGGATTTTCGGAGCCGCGAGGAGAAGCGGGCGATGCTGGGGGTGAGCCGCTTGCTGCGCGGGCGGCGGGGGACCGAATGGGCGATTGCGGGCCATGTCGGCGACGAGTCTTTCCTTTTGATCGAGGCCGATGCGCTGGTCGCGTTGCCCGATGCCTATGTGCGGGCGGGTTCACTGCTCACGATGCTGGCGCTGGGGGTGGGAGATGTGGAGCCGGCCGAGGCGGCGCTTACGGTTTCGGGTGAGGCGCTGAAGCCGCCGTCGCCGGTGCATTTGACGATTGAGGTCGATGGATTGGGCGACCGGGCGATTCGATGGACCAGGCGGAGTCGCTCCGGATGGGCGTGGGCCGATTATGTCGATGTGCCGCTGGGCGAAGAGGCTGAGCGCTATCGTTTTCGCGTGATGGCGGGCGAGATGGTGGTGCGGTCGGTGGAGATGCTGGCTCCGGAATATGCCTACAGCGCGGCGATGGCGGCGGCGGATGAGGCTGCCGGGGGTTCTGCGCTCACGCTGGAGATTGTCCAGATCGGGGCGCGGGGGATCAGCAGGCCGCTGGTTGGGGTGATTGAGATTTGATGGCGGGGGTGGGCCATTCCCCTCCCGCTTGCGAGTGGGCGCTGCGGCCCTGTCTGGGGGACAGGGCCGGTCGCCCACTGGGTTAGGGGAGGGTATGTCACCGCCATTTCCTCAACAGGCCCTCCCCCCAGCCCCTCCCGCAAGCGGGAGGGGAGAGATGTTTCGCAAGAGGAGTAAATCATGTCGGATGCAACGCCGCGTTACGGCTTTCCCTATCTCCATTCCGGGCAGGCGCAGAAGGAGGTTTACCATAATGAGGCCTTGGTGCTGGCCGATATGCTGGTTCAGGCTAATGCCCTGTCCGCTACGCTGTCCGACCCGCCGGCGTCTCCCCTCCCAGGGGAGTGCTGGATCGTCGGAGATACGCCTTCAGGGGGCTGGGTAGGGCAGTCCGGAACATTGGCCTGCTGGTCGGAGGGAGGGTGGCGATTCGTCGCGCCGCAAGGCGGGATGCGGGTGCGTGTCGAGGACGAGGACCTCGATTATCTGCACGACGGCGAGGGGTGGAGAAAAGGCGCATTGCGGCCCGAAGGACTTTTTATTTCGGATGTCCGGATCGTGGGCGCGCGGGAGGCGGCGATATCGCCGCCCTCCGGGGGGACGGTTGTGGATAGCGAGGCGCGCGCCACAATCTTAGCCATTCTAAATGCCTTGGAAAACCACGGGTTGATCGAAGAAACCGAATAGAGCGTTAAGTAAATTCGGGAAAAAACTGAGGCAATTTGGCAACATAAATGCAAATTGCACCCTTGCATGGAAACTTTCCAGCCATTAGATGGTTTCCGCAGTCCATCGTGACACTTTTGAAAGGGGAATACTATGCGGAAGCTCGCCCTCGCAGCGGCACTTGCCTCCACGGCGTTGGCCACGCCGGCCCTCGCCCGCGACAATGCGTGGTATATCGGCGTCGACGGCGGCGCCGTGATTGTCGAAGATTATGATTTCGATGTGGATGGCGTATCGGACGCCGCATCTGCGGAAAGCAAGGTCGGCTATGATGTCGGCGGCGAAATCGGTTATGATTTCGGCCCGTTCCGTGCGGAAGCGGAAACCAGCTATCGTCGCGCCAACCTCAAGGACGTTGTCGATGATACCGGCGCATTTGTTACCAGAGGCAACAATACGACAGCTCTGAGCTTCATGCTCAACGGCCTGTTGGACTTTGGTCCCGATGACGGCCTGCAGGGCTTTGTCGGCGGCGGCGCCGGTGTGGCGCGCGTCCGTCAGAACATTGAAGGCGTGGTTTACGACACCGACACGGGCTTTGCCTGGCAGGCTCTGGCCGGTATCCGGTTCCCGCTCTCCAGCAACGTCGATGCCGGTCTGAAGTATCGCTTCTTCAATGCGGACAATGTCGATGTTGTCGGCTTTGGCGGCGAAGAGATCGAAACCCGGTTCCGGTCGCACAGCCTGCTCGCGAACCTGACCTACAATTTCGGCGCTGCGCCGGAAGCTGCACCTCCGCCGCCTCCTCCGCCTCCGCCTCCGCCGCCTCCGCCCCCGCCGCCTCCGGCGCCGGCAGCGGTCTGCACGCCTGGACCGTACATCGTCTTCTTTGAATGGGATCAGTCGGACATCACGCCCGACGCCGCGACCATTCTGGACAATGCGGTTACGGCCTATGCCGATTGCGGGAACGCGAACGTCATGCTGGCGGGTCACGCGGACAAGTCGGGTTCGGCGTCCTACAACGTCGGTCTGTCGCAGCGTCGTGCGGACTCGGTTCGTGCTTACCTGACCTCGAAGGGTATTCCTGACGGCGTCATCAGCACGGAAGCCTTCGGTGAAAGCGCACCGCGCGTTGAAACCGCCGACGGCGTCCGCGAACTGCAGAACCGTCGCGTGGAAATTACCTACGGTCCGGGTTCGGGCATGTAATTTTGGCCTTTGGCTGAAAATACGGATGAGGGGTCGGCCTTTGGGCCGGCCCCTTTTTCTTTTTTCGTGATGCTGGCGGGTGGTTCTTGTTCGGTGCGATAGGACAAGGTTTGTTATGATTGGTTTTGGGTCGTTGCTGACATCGGCTCCTCCCCGGCACGGGGAGGGGGACCACCCGCAGGGTGGTGGAGGGGGCTATCCTCTTGGCGCAGCACCGTTGGGCGAACCCCCTCCACCACGCCGCTTCGCGTCGCGGTCCCCCTCCCCGTGCCGGGGAGGATAACGTTCGCTCATCCACCCAACCACTTCTGTCCGAACCCTGATATGACATTCCCCCTGGTCAGAAGGATAGACGCATGATCAAATTTATAGTCCCATGCTTGATGGCTTGCCCGTTGATGCTCGGCGCGTGCGCCAACATGTCGGATGGACCTGATGCGGTCAGCGATGCCGCGCCCCAGTCCGCGACGGCCGCGCTAGTGGCTTCAGACGGCTCTCCCCGCGGCATCGCGCGGGCGGTGGCCAGCAGCGACGGTCTTCGGATCACGATCGAGGGCGAAAATCTTTCCCCCGGATCGCACGGCGCGCATGTCCATATGACCGGCGCATGCACCCCTCCCGATTTTGCCAGCGCGGGCGGCCATTGGAATCCCACCGGACGGCAGCATGGCAGGAATAATCCGCAGGGCATGCACCTAGGCGACCTGCCCAACCTGATGATCGGTACCGATGGCCGGGGCATGATTGAAATCACGGTGCCGGGCGCGCAGATCACGGGCGACGCAAATGCCCTGCTGGATCAGGATGGAGCGGCGCTGGTCATTCATGCCGGGCCAGACGATATGGTGACGGATCCTTCGGGAAACAGCGGCGGGCGCATCGCCTGCGGCGTGTTCGCGGCGAGCTGACGCGGCCGGAGGGAATGATGGACCGCAGCATATTGTTCGTGTGTCTGGGCAATATCTGCCGGTCTCCGCTGGCTGAAGCCGCCATGCGGCAAGCGATGGCGGAGCGCGGGATCAACATGGGCGTTGATTCAGCCGGAACGGGCGATTGGCATGTGGGAAAGCCGCCTGATCGCAGGGCGCAGACGGTCGCGCGGCTCCATGGCGCGGATATCAGTGGCTATCGCGGCAGGCAGGTGGCGGCCGAAGACTTCCTGCGGTTCACTCATATAGTGGCGATGGACGCGGATAATCTTGCCGACCTGCAGGCAATGAGCCCGCCCGGCGCGACGGCACGCCTGTCTTTGCTGCTCGATCATGTAGAGGGCCGGGCAGGCGAGAGCGTTGCCGATCCCTATTTTGGCGGCGACGAAGGATTCGCGGCCACATGGGCCGACGTGACGGCCGGGGTGGCGGCACTGCTCGCGGCGTGGGAGCGAGGGTGCGACTATTGATTCAGGCTGTAGCGTTCCACAATATGGTAGACGGCGCCCTCTCGTCCGAGTTCGCTTTCGAACAGCCCGAATTGCCCGATGGTGAAGGGGGCGCTGGAAAGTCCGGCGTTCAGTGACAGAAAATCGTCGGGAGGACCGGATGACCGGTTGAGGCGCGCCAGTGTGATGTGGGGCAGGTAGGCGCGCTGGTCCGGCGGAACCCCGACGGCAAGGCAGGCCCGGTCCACCTTGTTATGCAGCGCCCGTAACGCATCGTGAGGCGCAACGCCCGCCCAAAGCGCATCGACCCTGCCGCGCCGTTCGAACATGCCGACGGAATTCAGCGTCAGATCGATTGGCGGGCCGCTGACGGAGCCGAGGGCGGCGGCGATGTCCTCGGCCCGGTGCCGGTCGACCTCTCCGATAAAGCGGAGTGTGAGGTGCATTTGGGCGTCATTTTGCCACCGCGCCCCTTCAATGCCTCCCATGATGGCGCGGAGTTTTTCCCGGATGGCCGCAGGCGGGCGGATGGCGACAAACAGGCGGTGCATAGGGATAATTAACCCAAGTGCTGGAATAAATCGACCGGCGTTGGTCCGGTTTTCCTTGAATCCGGCAAGCGATCCTACGATATTGTGGTCAAGTCGGCGATGGTGCCGGACAAAAATGGAGTGGTTTTCGATGGCTAACTGGTCTGACCCCCGGACGACAGCTACGGGTTTCGGCGCAACCGCCGCAACGCGGGCGGCCGAATTCGATGCCGGGCTGCGGTCCTACATGCTTTCGGTTTACAATTATATGGCGAGCGGCGTTCTGCTGACCGGCATTGTCGCGATGCTGTTCGCGCAAAGCGGCATGGCTGCCCAGATTTTGGGTGGGCCGGGCCTGATGAAATATGTCATCATGTTCGCGCCGCTGGCATTCGTGATGGTGCTGAGCTTTGGCATCAACCGGCTTTCGACCGGTACTGCGCAGCTGCTGTTCTGGGCCTTTGCAACGGTAATGGGCCTCAGCATGGCGTCGATCTTCCTGGTCTTCACCGGGACCTCGATCGCGCAGACCTTCTTTGCGACGGCGGCGGCATTCGCCGGCCTTAGCCTCTTTGGCTATACGACCAAGAAGGATCTGTCGGGTCTCGGCACCTTCCTGATCATGGGCGTCGTCGGCCTGCTGGTGGCGATGGTTATCAACATCTTCCTGCAGTCGACGGTGATGCAGCTGGCGATCAGCGCGATCGGCGTGCTGATCTTCGCTGGCTTGACCGCTTATGACACGCAGAAGATCAAGAGCATGTACGCCTATGTCGCGGGTACCGACATGATGGGCAAGACAGTGATCATGGGGGCGCTCAGCCTCTATCTGGACTTCGTCAACATGTTCACCTTCCTCCTGCAGTTCATGGGCAGCCGCGAATAAGCGGAGGGTTGAACGAAACAGAAGGCCCGGTGCTGAAAGGCGCCGGGCTTTTTTGTTGGGGTGGGGGGTACTGGCTGTTCATTATTCGTCATCCCAGCGAAGGCTGGGATCGCTCAACTCTTAATTGCGCGCAACTTTGAGCGACCCCAGCCTTCGCTGGGGTGACGCATTTAGAATGGCAGCTCACCGCCCAAATTCCGCCTTTGCCAGGGCCGCCCGCGCATCATCGAAACACCCATTGGCGGTTGAGCGCGAACACGGCGAAGGGGGTCACGAACAGCATGAAGGGGATCGGAACCCAGGTCGGCAGTCTGAGCCAGACAACGAAGATCTGCACCCAGAGCGCGTTGAGGCCGAGGCTGACCAGCGATACCAGAACGAAGCGGACGCCCCGCTGACCCGATTTGTCGCGCGTGCCATGGCCACGGAAGGTGAAGGCGCTGTGGAGAAAAAAGCCGAGCGCCACCGCGAAAAGATAGGCGATGCCGTTGGCGAGTTGCGGATGAAGCGACACAGGCGTCGCCAATAGCCAATAGACCAGCGCCTGCAACAGGGTGACGATCAGCCCCGCCGCGACATAGCGCGCCATTTGCGTCAGCAGTATGCGCATTTCCGGTTCCATGGCGGCAATTCTGTCGAGCTTCTTCATCGCTTTTTCCCGTTGCGCTTTATGTTCCGGGCAGTAATGCCGGACTTCCATGTTGGAAAGCGGTGCGCTGAAGAATTCGTCCGGCCGGTTCGGCCTTCGGTTAGCCACCCGGCTTGCCGCGTGGGCGCATGTGCATTGGAAGGCGTTGACCGTCCTTGCCTGGATCGGCCTGTGCGCATGGTTCCTGATCGAACGGTGGGGCGCTGTCCATTGGCTGGCGCTTAATGATACCGACGACAATATCCGCTTCGTGCAGGTGAAGGACTGGCTTGCAGGGCAGGGCTGGTATGACTTGCGCCAGTATCGGCTCAATCCGCCTGAAGGCGCGGATATTCACTGGTCGCGCATCGTTGACCTGCCGATCGCGGCGCTGATGCTGTTCTTTGGCGCGTTCATGGAGGTGGGGCAGGCCGACCGTCTGGCGGCGGGGATCGCGCCGCTGCTGCCGCTTTTGCTGGTCATGCTTGCGCTTGGCTTCGTGATGCGACGGCTGGTCGGCGGGAATAGCTGGATCATTGCGATCTTCGCGCCGCTGTCCGCCGCCATGGCCCTCTCCATGTTCATGCCGATGCGCATCGATCATCATGGCTGGCAGCTTGCCCTGACATTGATTGCCTTGGCGGGCCTCGCCGATCACCGGCCGATGAGGGGTGGGCTGGTTGCCGGAATCGCCAGTGCCGTGTCGGTCTCGATCGGCATGGAAATGATCATTTATCTGGCCGCGACCGGGGGCGTCATCGCGCTGCGGTGGGTGGCCGATGCCGGGCAGGTGCGGCGCATGCAGGCTTATGGACTGGGTCTGTCCGGCGGGGTCGCCATTGGGTTCCTGCTGTTCGCGAGCTACGCCAATCGCGCGCCGGTATGCGACGCGCTGTCGCCGGTGTGGCTTTCCATCCTGTCGGCGGCGGGCGCGGGCATGGTGCTGTTGTCGATCCTGCCGCTCACCAGTTGGCGCATGCGGATTGGCGCGGGCTTCGCGGTCGCGGGCGTGCTCGCCGCCGGGGCCTGTCTGGTCTGGCCGCAATGCCTGACCAGCGCCTATCAGATTTCGCCAGAGCTCGACCGGCTGTGGCTGAACAATATTCGCGAGGCGAAGCCGATCTACCGGCAGGCGGACTCGCTGGTGCGGCCGCTGCTGGCCTTGCCGATCGCCGGCATCGCCACGGCGATAGCGGCATGCATCATATACCGCCGCGAACCGGGCCGCTTCTGGCCGTGGCTGACGGTGGCTTTGCTATCGGCCTTTTCCTTCATGCTCCTCTTCTGGCAAACGCGGGCGGGGCCGGCAGCGCAGTTGCTCGCTATTCCGGGTGTTGCGGCCTTCGCCTATGTCGCGCTTCGAGCCCTGTTCTTCGGCAAGGGTTGGAAGCTGCGGGCCGCAGCACTCGCGGGCGTGGCCCTAATCGCCGGGGTTTTCGGCGCTTATGAGCTAAGCCCCAGCTTCTTCAAGGACGCCAATCCGGGCGCGCGTCGCACGGTTGTTCGCAGCGCCAGCGCCAAGTGCCGAACGCTCCCTGCGCTGCAGGCGCTGGATCAGCTTCCTCCCGCGACGATCTTCACCATGGTTGACCTGGGACCCAGGATATTGGCGGTGACGCACCATAGCGCCATTGCCGGACCCTATCACCGCAATGAGCGGGCCATTCTCGACATCCATCATGCGTTTGACGGGACGGCTGAGCGGTTCCGTAGCATCGCGAGGCGTCATGGGGCGGACTATCTGCTTATCTGCCCCAATTTTCCGGAAGGAACCGTCTATCAGGCGCGGAGTCCCAAGGGCTTCTATGCGCGGATCGTAAAGGGGAAGGTGCCGTCCTGGCTGGAGCGGGTGGAACTGGAAAAGGACCTGCCGTACCGATTGTATCGGATCGGATGAGGCGGCGCGTAGTGAGTCATTTCTGCCCTTCTCCCTTGACGGGATCGTTGCGAAATTCCTTTTTGCCGTCATCCCCGCGCAGGCGGGGATCCATCTCCTGAGCCAACTGCTTGATGCAATGATCCCTTGACTGGAGAAGGATACGAAGCCTGTCTCAGCAGGATAGTCCTGGATGCCCCGCGAGGATTCGAACCTCGATTAGCGGAGTCAGAGTCCGCTGTCTTACCTTTAGACGACGGGGCATCGGGGCGCTGCTGGCGGGCCAGTCGTGCGCTGGTTGAGGCCGGGCAAATAGTATCCGCCGGGCGGGGTGTCAATGGCGTAGAAGGCCGGTCGGCATCAATTTGGCCGGGGTTTCAGCGGCCATTATTGGCGATGATGTCCACCGCCGTCCCGCCGCCCTCATGCTTGGCGAAAGTGATGAAGTAGGCGCCCTCATCTTTCTGCCGGACGCCGCCGAGCACATGTTCCCCTGCCATCAACTGGTGCTCCGCGTCGAAGCCGGAGCGAAGCGCCTTGGTGTAATAGAAATCGATGACATTCTGCATCGGCTGATTGGTGACGAAACTGACGGCGCGCAGATTACAATGGTCGCTCTCCGCGCCGGCCGCCTCCATCAGCTTCGCCTTGGGATAGACGGGGAATTCCGCCGGAAGACGATTGGCCCAGGCCATGCCATATTGCAGATTGGCCTCGCAGCCGCCCTTGCGCCCCGTCCGTTGGTCCTGCTGCCGCGCCATCGCGCCCAGCGTTACCGGCTTTTCGGCTTCGCAACCTTTGCAGGGCGGCGCCTCAACGGCCTTGGGCGCGCGAAACAGCTTGCCGCCGACAGGCGCATCATATTGCGTCGCGACGACTTCCGGCGGCAGCGCGCCGGTGCCGGGCCGGTCGGCCGGCCGCACGGCATTGGCGTTGGAACGGCTCGCCAGTTCGGGATCGACGATGATTTGATCCTCCAGCGCGCCGCGCAGGGCCGGATCGCTGACATTGCCAAGGCTTTCGTCCAGGGACGACAGGTTCTGGTCGGCATCATCGTCCCGCCCGCAGGCCGAAAGCGCGAGCGGCAAGGCCATAGCGGCCGCAGCCAGGGTGAATAGCTTGTTGGCAATCATGCCGGCATACTCCTTCAGTCAGGGCCGATGGCATGCCATATTTGGGTTAAATTTCGGTTAGGAATCAATCGGAAGGCTAAGGCGAGCAACCGGTCGCACCGGCGCAACCCCACAAAAGTCTTGCCGGAATGAGCGGATCGGCGCATTTTGCGCCCCATGCTCAGCATATTGGCGTCCATCGTCGGCATAATTGCCCTGATCCTGATGATCCCCACGATCATTCCGTTTCTGGGATGGGCGAACTGGCTGATTGTGCCGATTGCCCTGCTCGGCGCGGTTATCGGATCCTTCTCCTCCAGCAATTTCGGCCGCAATTTCTGCCTCGTCGTGGCCGCCCTCGGCATCCTCCGTCTCATCATCGGCGGCGGCATCATCTGAACCCCTGTCAAGCGCTTGCACTGCCCGCTTGAACCCGCCATTCACCGTTTCTGATTTGTCCGGCCGGACAGATATATTCGCAGGATCTGCATGCGCCCCTCCGCCTCAGTTACTTCAGCGACTCCTTCCAGCCCGGTCGAGGATCGCCGCATCGGCATTGCCGCAGGTGCGGGCGCTTACTTGCTGTGGGGATTTCTTCCGCTGTATTTCCGGCTCATCGATCATGTCAGTGCTCTGGAAGTCGTGGCCAACCGTATCCTATGGTCACTGCTCCTGCTGATCGCCGTCCTGGCCGTGCGCGGCATGCTGGGGGATATGGTACGCCTGATGCAAAAGCCGCGGATGGTTCTGGCGCTGACGGCAACCGCCGCACTGATCGCCGTCAACTGGCTTGGTTATATCTGGGCCGTCAACAATGGCCATGTCGTCGCCGCCAGCCTTGGCTATTTCCTCAATCCGCTCGTCAATGTGCTGCTTGGGTCGGTTGTGCTGAAGGAACGGCTGAGGCCGTATCAATGGCTTGCGGTCGGGCTGGCGGCCACCGGAGTGGCGGTGCTCGCCGCCTCGGCTCTCGACACGCTCTGGCTCAGCTTGGCCCTTGCTTTGTCATTCGGCTTTTACGGTCTCATTCGCAAAATCGTGTCCGTTTCTGCCCAGCTGGGCATAGCGGCCGAAACCCTGATCCTGACGCCGCTGGCGCTCGCCTATCTGTGCTGGCTCGCCCAGCAAGGGACACTGGTCCTGGGATCGGATAGAGTGACCGACGTTCTGCTGATGTTAAGCGGACTCCTAACTACGGTTCCGCTCATTCTCTTCGCCGTGGCGGCGAAGCGCATGGCCTATTCGACGCTCGGCCTTCTGCAGTATATTGCACCGTCACTGCAGTTTCTTCTCGGCCTGTTTGTCTTTGAGGAAGAGTTGAGCACTGGGCAGTTATGGAGCTTCGGCCTTATCTGGGCGGGACTTGGTCTCTTCACCGTTGCCAGCCTGCGCCCGGCGAAGACGCACATTTGGGCGGAACGGAACGACCCAAAAGGATAAGGGCCGGGAAAACTCCGTCTGATGGAGGCACTGATTCTCGACAATGCAACATCGCTCGCTTATCGGAGTCAGTGTGCAGACAAACAAAGGAATTAAAAAGAGATGGTAAGCCCCAGCCACGTACTTGACCGCGTCCTCGTTCTGGAAATGGTGCGCGTCACCGAAGCGGCAGCCATCGCTGCCTCCAAACTCATTGGCCGGGGCGATGAAAAGGCCGCCGATGCCGCCGCCGTAGAGGCCATGCGCAAGGCGTTCAACGATCTTGCCATCGACGGCACCGTCGTCATCGGCGAAGGCGAACGCGACGAAGCGCCGATGCTCTATATCGGGGAAAAGGTCGGTAGCGCCATCGGCACGGGGCCAAGGATCGACATCGCGCTCGATCCGCTGGAAGGCACCACGATTACGGCCAAGGCCGGCCCCAATGCGCTGGCGGTGCTCGCCATCGCTGAAGAAGGCTGCCTGCTCAACGCGCCGGACGTTTACATGGACAAGCTGGCGATCGGCCCCGGCTATTCACCGGACCTCATTGATCTCAACAAATCCGTCCGTGAAAATGTGGAAGCGGTTGCGCGGGAAAAGGGCGTCGAGCCCGCCGACATCATCGTCTGCGTCCTCGACCGGCCGCGCCACGAAAAGCTGATCGCGGAACTGAGGGCCATCGGCTGCGGCATCATGCTGATCCCCGACGGCGACGTCGCCGGCGTGATCGCAACGACTGATCCGGACACGACCATCGACATGTACATGGGGTCGGGCGGCGCGCCGGAAGGCGTGCTGGCGGCAGCGGCATTGCGCTGCGTCGGCGGTCAGTTCAAGGGCCGCCTGCTGTTCCGCAACGACGATGAGCGTTCCCGCGCGCGCAAATGGGGAATTGACGATCTGGATCGGGTTTATGACCTGAACGACCTGGCCAAGGGCGATTGTATTTTCGCCGCCACCGGCGTCACGGACGGGTCGCTGCTGCAGGGCGTCAAGCGCCTGAGGGGTGGCAAGATGACAACCGAAAGCGTCGTCATGCGCGCCAGCTCAGGCACCATCCGCTGGGTGAAGGGCGAACACCGGATCTAAAGAATGTACGTCACCCCGGCGAAAGCCGGGGTCTCCCACATGCAGATGGAGTCGTGACGGAGATTCCGGCCTGCGCCGGAATGACGCAATATTGCTATCAGCAATCCCGGTCGATCGCCCGCCCGGCCAGAGCACCAACGCCCGCGCCGATGATGACGCCGGCAGTCTGGTCTCCATGACGGCCCGCGACTTCATTGCCCAGCAGCCCACCGGCGATCGCGCCGATGATGGTGCCGCCCGTGCCGCTATCGCACCGGCCACGATAATGGTTGCGGCTGTAATAGCGCCGGTCGCTGCCGCGATAATAACGGTCGCCACGATAATGACGCTCTCCACGATAATAGCGTCCCCGGTCATAGTCCCGGTAGTAATCACCGCGTTCATAGCGGTCACGCGCCTGTGCGGGCGCCGTGGGCACGATGGCGGCTGTGCTCATGACAGCCAGGGCGCTCAGCGAGAGCAGAAATTTCTTCATGGCCTGGGTTCCTTCTTCCAGAACGAGCTTCTCTTAAAAAAGCCGAACCTGAAGCCTTGCCTTCGCGACCCAGCTTCCTTCGACCATGCCCTTATGCGCGATTCGGCTTGAGTGGTTACTGAACGTGCATGTTATCCGGCGTTCAGCTTCGCCCTGGTCAAATTAATCATGACAGGCCGCGCGGTCGCGGGTTAGGGGAGGGGGGATGTCTCGCCTGCTGCTGATCCTGCTCCTCGCCATGGCCCTGCTGCCAGCGCCCCGATCTGGCAAGGACGCTGGAGCCTTGGCGGACACGCTACTGATCCGCGCAAAGCCGCTATTGCTCAACGCCTCGAACCCGGCTCAACGACGGATCGGACGCCTGGAATATCTGGCGGGATGGGAATTGACGAGCGATCACCCGACCTTCGGCGGCCTGTCCGCCATGACGGTCCGCCCGGACGGCAACATCATTGCTCTCAGCGACAGTGGCGACCTGTTCGGCTTCCGCCTTCCGGGCGAACAAAGGGGCATGCGCGAATTCATCGCGCCCCTTCCCCGCCGGAGCCATGAAGATGACTGGCCGAAGTGGAAGTGGGATTCCGAAGCCTTGATCCATGATCCGGAAAGCGGCCGCTACTGGGTGACGTTTGAACTGATTCACCGCATCTGCCGCTATGCCCCAGCCTTCGCCCGGGTCGAAGCCTGCGAGGAACCAGCCGCCATGCAGGACTGGCCCGGCACAGGCGGTGCGGAGGCCGCTGTGCGCTTGCCCGATGGGCGTTTCCTGATCTTCGCGGAAAGCGCCTATGGCCCGCGCGGCAGTACCCAGGTGTTGCTGTTCGACCATGATCCCGCCGATCCCGGCGCGCCGCCCGCGTCCCTGGGCTATTATCCGCCGCAAGGATACCGGATCACCGACGCGGTCTGGCTGGCGCCGGGCATGCTGCTGACCCTCAATCGCCGCGCCACGATCTACGAAGGCTTTACGGCCAAGCTGGCCATTGTGGACATGGGCGAACTCGCGCCCGGAAAACTGCTCCATGCGCAAGAGATCGCAACGCTGCGCCCGCCCCTGCTCGCGGACAATTTCGAAGCGCTGGCCGTGACGCGGGAGGACAACCGGACGATTATCTGGGTGGCCTCGGACGACAACCACAAATTCTTCCAGCGCACATTGCTGTTGAAGTTCGCATTGGGCGAAACGGAAGAGGAATGAGTTCTTGTTTCAGAGCGGATGGTTGGCGGAAAAGGGTGGGATGCGGACATAATCTCCCTCTCCCCTTCAGGAAATCGTTGCGAAATTCCTTTTTACCGTCATCCCCGCGAAGGCGGGGATCCAGCTCCTGACCTAACCGCTTGATTTTACGTCAGGAGATGGGTTCCCGCCTTCGCGGGAACGACGAAAATCGGTAAATGCACGAATTATGCAACGATCCCCTTCAGGGGAGAGGGCCGGGGAGAGGGAATATACGGCAGGAATGACCCAGCCACGCGTCACCCACGCACGAAAAAAGCGGCCCCAATGGAGCCGCTCCCTTCCAACCGCCCGCAGGCAGCTTCACAAAGCTTCAGGCCGCGACCTTCTGCTTCTTCACGATTTCCCGCTTCAGGCGGCGCGCGCGCAGCGACAGCTTTTCGTCGCCGGTCTTCAGCAGCCAGTTGTCCAGGCCGCCAACATGCTCGACCGAACGCAGGCCATGGGTGGACACCCGCAGCTTGACGCTCTTTTCCAGCGATTCGGAGATCAGCGTCACATCCTGCAGGTTCGGCAGGAATACGCGCTTGGTCTTGTTGTTGGCGTGGGAAACATTGTGACCCACCTGACGGGTTTTGCCGGTCAGCTCGCAAATACGCGACATAATCAAAAAGCCTTGTTCTTCGGGTTCAATCCGGAAAGACCGCGCCGATAACGGACATCGCGCGAATCGTCAACGGCTTTTGACTGTTTCGCGCCCGGCCCGCAACCTTTAACCGGCATGCCGCGCATGATTGAGCCGCAGCCGCGCTTCGCTATAAGCCATGGCATGACCGGCTTTCCCCTTCCCCCGCCCATGCGGCGCGCGCTCGACCTGGCAAAGGCCGCCGCGAAGGCCGGAGAGGTGCCGATCGGCGCGGTCGTCACCCGCGATGGCGTCATCATCGGAGAAGGCGAAAATCGCAACCGCCGGGACAATGATCCGACCGCCCATGCCGAAATGGTTGCGATCCGGGAAGCAGCCCGTGCGCTGGGCGATTTCCGCCTCACCGGCTGCGATCTGTGGGTTACGCTGGAACCCTGCGCCATGTGTGCGGGCGCGGCCTCCCATGCCCGCATCGCCCGCCTCTATTACGGCGCGGCTGACCCCAAGGGCGGGGGCGTGGAACATGGCGGTCGCCTCTTCACCCAGCCTCAGTGTTTGCACCGGCCCGAAGTCTATGGCGGCATCGGCGAAAGCGAGGCCGCTGGCCTGCTGCGGACGTTTTTTGCGCAACGGCGAGAATGAGGGTGAGCGTGCCTGTGGCCCAATCACTCTCTTCCAACTTCTCCTGTCAAGGGAGCGTCGTAAAAGACCGACAGAGCAACAGGCTCAGCCCTTGATCGACACCACTGTTGCGGGCCGTTTCACCGGCATTGCGTTTTCGCGATACAGGCTGTCCATCGGTTCGTCGGTCGCTTCATGCACATCGGCGGATCCAAAACCGTTGAACCCGGTCCGCATCGCGCAGCCATAGGCGCCCAGCATGCCGATTTCGATATAATCGCCAGCCTTTACGTCCGCAGGCAGCATGAAGGGGCCGGCCATATGGTCCATATCGTCGCATGTCGGACCATAGAAGCTGAACGCCTCCATCTCCGCCTGGCTTTCCTGTTCGCGCAACAAGCGGACGGGGAAGCGCCAGCCGATATGGGCGGCGTCGAACAGCGCCCCGTAGGAGCCGTCATTGATGTACAGTTCCTCGCCCCGGCGGCGCTCCACGCGCACGATCAGGCTGCTATACTCCGCACAAAGCGCCCGGCCCGGCTCGCACCACAATTCAGACGAATAGCTGACCGGCAGACTTTCAAAGGCGCGGTCGATCGCGTCGAAATAGAGTTCCAGCGCGGGCGGCTCCATGCCCGGATAGACGGACGGAAAGCCGCCGCCCACGTCGATAATGTCCACCGTGACCGAAGCATCGACGATCGCGGCGCGCACCCGTTCCATCGCCTGCGTATAGGCGTGCGGCGTCATTGCCTGGCTGCCGACATGGAAGCAGATGCCGAGCGCGTCCGCCGCCTGGCGGGTCGCCATCAGCAGTTCCTTCGCTTCGCCCACTTCAACGCCGAACTTGGACGCCAGGGAAAGCTTCGAATAGTCGGACGACACGCGAAGGCGCACGCACAGATACAGATCCGTCGCATTGTTCGTTGCGCGCATGATCTTGTTCAGCTCGTCCATCGTGTCGAGCGAGAAGACGCGCACACCATGCTCATGATAGGCCTCGGCGATCGCCTCTTCGGGCTTGACCGGATGCATGAAGCACAAGGTCGCATCCGGCAAGGTGCCGGCGACAAGGCGCACCTCGGCAATCGAGGCGACGTCATAATGCGTGATTCCACCCTCCCACAGCGTCCGCAGAAGCGCGGGCGAGGGATTCGCCTTGACGGCATAGAGCGACTTGCCCGGAAACTTCTCGGTGAAGAATCGGGCCGCTCGGCGTGCAGCCTGCGGACGAATGAGCGTTACCGGATCAACCGGATTGAGGGCAGTAGCTATCCCCAGCGCGCTATGATGCTTGTACAATTCAAGGGACCTCCAGTGGCTTGTTTTGGCAGTTAGGCTGCCTTGCGGTGGAAGTCCCATGGGGCAGCAGGGGTGCGATATATAAATCGGGGTCCGCGCTGTAAACCCTGCGGGTTAAAAAAAGACTGTCATAAAAATGTCATGAAAGCCTGCATCGGAAATCCTCATAGCCGAAACTGCGTATTTCCCGGAGCTTATCGGACGCGCTGTCCCATAGGTAGATCGAGGGGAGCGGTACACCGTTGAATGTATTGGTCTTCACCATCGAATAATGCGCCTGGTCGAGGAAAGCGATTCGCTGCCCAACATGAGCCGACTCGGGCAGGCGATAGTCGCCGATGATGTCGCCCGCGAGGCAGGATGGACCGCCCAACCGGACCGCCTCGCCTTCCATCCGTTCGCCCAGCATGGCAGGGCGATAGGGGGCCTCGATCACATCGGGCATGTGGCAGGTGGCGCTGATGTCGGTGATGGCGACCGGCATGCCATTGTCCATGACGTCGAGTATTTCGCCTACAAGGATGCCCGCGTCGAGCGCCACCGCCTCGCCCGGTTCCAGATACAGGTCGAGGCCCGTCGTCTCGCGCACATGGCGCAGGAAGGCGACCAGGCTTTCGCGCTGATAATCGGCGCGGGTGATATGGTGCCCGCCGCCGAAATTCAGCCATTTGAGTTGGGGCAGATAAGGCCGGATGATGGGTTCTATAGCTGCCCATGTGCGTTCTAGCGGCAGGAAATCCTGTTCGCACAAGGTGTGGAAATGCAGGCCAGAGACTCCCTTCAGATCGGCGGCGGTGAGCTGGCTGATCGGATGGCCGAGGCGGCTGTGGAGTTGGCAGGGATCGTATTTTTCGACCTCGCCCTCGCGATGCTCGGGATTGATGCGCAGGCCGATGTCGAAGGTGCGCGCGGCGCGGCGCGCTTCGTCGATGAGGGTGCGGAAGCGGGCAATCTGCGCCGGGCTGTTGAAGATGACATGATCCGACAGGCCAAGGATGGCGCGCAGGTCCGCCTCCTTGTATCCCGCGCAATAGGTGGCCACCTCGCCACCATAATATTCACGCCCCAGCCGCGCCTCGAAAATCCCCGAAGCACAGACGCCATCCAGATATTCGGCTACGACTCCGCCCAATGACCACATGGAAAAGGCCTTGAGCGCCGCCAGCATCTTGATGCCCGACCGGTCGCGCACATCCTTCAGGATGGCCAAGTTGCGCCGTACCGCCGCCTCGTCCACCACGAAGCTGGGGGAGGGCACGCGAGCAAGATCGAAATGCGCGAAGGCTCCGGGATCTCCGGCTCTGGTTTCCATTAATCATCCCCTCCGTCATTCCGGCGAAAGCCGGAATCTCTCTCAGTAGCGTACAACCAAGATTTGGGAGACCCCGGCTTTCGCCGGGGTGACGTAACATTAAAATTCCAGCGGTCCCGCCAATTCCTTCACCTGCCAAGGCAGGCCGTGCTGGTTCAGCATGTCCATGAACGGATCGGGATCGAACTGTTCCATGTTGAACACGCCCTCGCCCTTCCAGGCGCCGGTCAGCATCATCGCCGCACCGATCATGGCGGGAACGCCAGTAGTGTAGCTCACCGCCTGATTGCCGGTTTCGGCGAACGCATCCTCATGGTCGCAGATATTGTAGATGTAGAAGGTCTTCTGCTGGCCGTCCTTGGCGATGCCAGTCGCGATGTCGCCGATATTGGTCTTGCCATGGGTGGTCGGGCCAAGGCTCGCCGGTTCGGGCAGTACGGCTTTCAGGAATTGCAGCGGAATGATCTCCTTGCCCTCATACATCACCGGGTCGATCCGGGTCATGCCGACATTCTGCAATACTTCCAGATGCTTGAGATAGGCATCGCCAAAGGTCATCCAGAAGCGGATGCGCTTGATTTCCGGCAGGTGGGTTTTGAGCGATTCAATCTCCTCATGATACATGAGGTACATATTCTTCGGCCCCACCTGCTCGAAGTCGAATGTTTGCTTGTGCGACAGGGGTGGGGTTTCGACCCAGTCGCCATTCTCCCAATGCCGGGCGACCGCGGTCACTTCGCGAATGTTGATTTCCGGATTGAAGTTGGTGGCGAAATGCTGGCCATGGTCGCCGCCATTGCAGTCGAGAATGTCGAGCGTGTCGATGCCGTCCAGGTGATGCTTCTTGAGGTAGGTCGCAAACACGCTGGTCACGCCGGGGTCGAAGCCCGAACCGAGCAGCGCCATCAGGCCCGCCTCCTTGAAACGGTCGTGCAGGTCCCATTGCCACTTATATTCGAACTTCGCTTCGTCGCGCGGCTCGTAATTGGCGGTGTCGAGATAATCGACGCCGGTCCGGAGGCAGGCCTCCATGATGGACAGGTCCTGATAGGGCAGGGCCAGATTGACGACCAGCTTGGGCTGAACCTTTTCAATGAGCGCTGCCGTCGCGTCCACGTCGTCCGCATCGACCTCGGCGGACTTGACGATCACTCCGGTGCGCGCCTTCACTGATTCCGCTATGGCGTCGCACTTGGCGATGCGGCGGCTGGCCAGCGTGATGTCGCTGAAAATATCGGGGTTCATCGCCATTTTGTGGACGGCAACCGAACCCACTCCACCTGCGCCGATGACAAGTACCTTGCTCAATTCATGCTCCTGTGATGGAAGGCCTGATTACGATGTGCCCCCATATAGGACCAGGACATGACAGAGCAAAGGCACAGCGTGACGAATTCCGCGCGGCGCGGGCCAAGCCGGGCGGGTGTGCGTGCCGCGCTTGTAAAATTGGACCGGATTCTGCCGCCGACGCCGCTTTTGAGCCTGGACATTGATGGACGGACAATCTGGTGCAAGGCGGAGTGCCTGCAACCGATCGGCGCCTTCAAGATCCGGGGCGCATGGCATCGGCTCACCGAACTCGACGACAGGCAGCGCGCGGCGGGAGTTGTCGCATTTTCGTCTGGCAACCACGCCCAGGGTGTCGCTTGGGCGGCCCGCCGCCTGGGCATCCGCGCCGCCATCGTCATGCCAAGCGACGCCCCCCAGGCGAAGCTGGAGGCAACGAGAAGCCTGGGCGCGGAGATCATTCTCTATGATCGCGACCGGGAAAGCCGGGAAGAAATTGCCGCCGCGCTTGCCGGGGAACGCGGCGCGACCCTGGTCCCAAGTTTCGCCGATCCCTGGATCATCGAAGGGCAGGGGAGCGCCGCACTGGAACTGGAGCGGCAGATGCGGGCGAGGACCGGAGAGGGGCCGGCGCAGCTTGTCGTGCCTTGCGGCGGCGGAGGCCTGTCTGCTGGATGTGCGCTTGCCTTGCCGGGCCTGCCCCTTACCATCGTCGAACCTGAAGGCTGGGATGATATGGCAAGGTCGCTCTCCTTGGGAAGGATCGTGCCGGTGCGGGACGATGCCCCCTTTACAAGCTGCGATGCGCTGCAAACGAAGCTCGTTTCTCCGCTGACGTTCGATGTGCTGCTGGCGGCGCGCGTACAATCGGTGACGGTCACGGAACGAGAGGTCGGCGCGGCCATGCGGCTGGCCTTCGAACGACTGCATGTCGTGGTTGAGCCGGGCGGGGCGGTTGCCCTTGCGGCTATGTTGGCCGGCAAGGTCGATCACCAGCCCGGTACGGCGATCCTTCTGTCGGGCGGCAACGTCGATATCGATCGTTTCACGTCGATGGTCGGGAATGGCTGATCGGAAGGCCCGCCGGATGCTCCATGGCTTGCTCCCTGGCATCGGTCGTGCCTAAAAGGCGCAGATCAAGAGGCAGGGTAGGGTAAATATGGCCACAAGCAGCGCCGCGCTGGCGGGACGGGAACCGACGCGCAAGGAAATTCAGCTTGTCATCGGGGCGTCGTCGCTGGGCACCGTTTTCGAATGGTATGACTTCTTCATCTACGGGACATTGGCGCCGATCATCGGGCGGGTCTTCTTTCCGACCGGCAATCCGACCATGGAGTTGCTGCTCTCGCTGGCGGGATTCGCGATCGGTTTTGGGTTTCGGCCTTTAGGAGCGATCCTGTTCGGCTATTTCGGCGATCGCCTGGGCCGCAAATACACCTTCCTCGTAACCATCACGCTGATGGGCCTGGCGACCGCCGCGATCGGATTCGTGCCGCCCGAAGCCGCCATCGGCCTTGCCGCGCCCATCATCATCATCCTGCTCCGCGTCTTGCAGGGACTGGCGCTCGGCGGCGAATATGGCGGTGCCGCCATCTATGTCAGCGAACACGCGCCCGACGGCAAGCGGGGCTATTTCACCAGCTTCATTCAGGCGAGCGTTGCCGGCGGCTTCATCCTGTCGGTGATGGTCGTGCTGGGCACCAAGTCGGTGATCGGCGCGGAGGCCTGGGACGATTGGGGCTGGCGCATTCCCTTCATCTTTTCCCTGCTGCTTCTGGCGGTGTCGCTCTACATGCGCCTGAAGCTGAATGAGAGCCCGGTGTTCCAGGCCATGAAGGAGGCCGGAGCGACCTCGGCAAACCCGCTCAAGGAAAGCTTTACCCATCCGGGCAACAAGAAAAGGATTCTGGTCGCGCTGTTCGGCATCGCGGCCGGCCTGACCGTGATCTGGTACACGGCGATGTACGGCGTGCTGTTCTTCCTGGCCGGGCCACAGCGGATGGAAAGCTCGACCGCCGAAATGCTGGTTGGCGTCGGCGCGGCCGCGGGTCTCTTCTGGTTCATCTTTTTCGGCTGGCTTTCCGACCGGGTGGGACGAAAAAAGCCCATTGTCATCGGCTATGTGGCTACGCTGATCCTGCTGTTCCCGCTCTTCCACCTGATGGGCAATGCGGCCAATCCCGGTCTTGCCGAAGCGGCCGAGCGCGCGCCGATCGTGGTGGTCGGCAGCGATTGCGGCTTCAGCCCCTTCGCCAGGGAGCAGGCCACGGAATGCGGCAAGGCTCTGGACATGCTTTCCAAGCGTGGCTTGCCCTATACGACGGTTGAAGCCCAAAGCGGAGCAACGTCCACGCAGGTTCGCATCGGCGAATCGGTGCTTGCCGAAAATACGGCGGAAGCGCTCGACCGGACGCTGGCCGATGCCGGCTACGATCTGGAGAAGGTTCGGCCGGCCGGTTCGAACATCGCCATCATCATCCTGGCCATCATTGCTCTCAGCGCGCTCGCCGGCGCCACTTACGGGCCGGTGGCTGCGCTGCTTTCCGAAATGTTCCCGCCCAAAATCCGTTACAGTTCCATGTCCATTCCCTATCATATCGGGACGGGATATTTCGGCGGTTTCCTGCCGTTGGTCAGCCAATATATCGTGGCACGGACAGGCGATCCCTATGCCGGGCTTTGGTACACGTTCGCGGTCGTGCTGATGGCGCTGCTGGTGACCCTCTTCGGTCTGCAGGAAACACGGTGGAGGCCCCTCGACGCGGCGTGACCGGAGCGCTATCGCTCACCCCGATGACAACCATGGTTTCGCCTCTCCGCCTGCGTCTTGAAAGCGACGCGCTTGTCTCCAACTGGCGCTGGCTCAAGCAAAGGAGCGGGGCAGCCGCCTGCGGGGCGGCAATCAAGGCGGATGGCTATGGCACCGACGCAGCCGGTGTGCTCCGGCATCTGGCGGAGGCGGGTTGCCGCGATTTCTTCGTCGCGACCTGGGCCGAGGCACTGGCGCTGTTGCCGCTGGCCGAAGGGCTGTCCCTGTCCGTTCTGCACGGCGTGCGGGGCGAAGACATGGCCGTTGCGCGATGTGCCGGCGTACGGCCGGTGCTCAACACCGCCGGGCAGGTTGGCCGGTGGAAGGACGGCGGCGGCGGCTCTTGCGACGTGATGGTCGATACCGGCATCAACCGGCTTGGCCTTGATCCGGAGGAGGCGACCTCCGGACTGCTGGACGGCTTGCCGATCAATACGCTGATGAGCCACCTTGCCTGCGCTGACGAGGATCATCCGCTCAACGCCCTGCAACTGGAGCGCTTCACGCGGCTGCGCAATGAAATTACCGCCGAACGCTATAGCCTTGCCAACAGCGCGGGCATTTGCCTGGGTGGCAGCTTCGCCTTGGATCTTACGCGCCCTGGCCTTGCCCTTTATGGCGGCACTCCCCGCGCCGAAGCACGTGGACATATTCGTCAGGTCGCCTTTCCCGAGGCGCAGATCCTGCAACGCAAGACCGTCCGGGCAGGCGAGGGGATCGGCTACAACGCCACCCGAACGGCCATGCAGGATATGGAGGTCGCCATCCTCAACATCGGTTATGCCGACGGCTATCTGCGTGCCTTTTCCAACAAGGGGCGGGTGCTGGGGCCAGAGGGTGAAAGCCTTCCGGTGGTGGGCAGGGTCTCGATGGACCTGCTGATTGTCGATGCATCATCGGCGCCGATGTTGAAGGAGGGGGATTGGCTTGCCCTCGACTATCGGCTGGAAGAAGCAGCCGCGCTTTCGGGCCTGTCGCAATATGAGTTGCTGACCGGCTTGGGGCGGCGCTTCGATCGTTTTTGGGGGTGATGCCGGGTAGGGAATGACCGGTTTTGGGTGTGTGCTGCCGCTCCTGCAGGTCGCCGCTCCCCCTGAAGGGGATCGTTGCGAAATGTGCTTCGTTAACGATAGTCGTCATTCCCGCGAAAGCGGGAACCGATTTATCCTCTTGGTTCAAGGTCAGAATATGCCGCGACATGGGTCCCCGCTTTCGCGGGGAGGGACTGTCAGGATTTTCGTGTGCGGGCGGGGACAATGGGTAAAAAGGAGTCCCACTATGTCCCGACGCAAAGAAGCTGTGATATCGAATGAGCTTTTCGACCAGTTGCTGGCTGGTGGCGCTGCCAGTGCGGCATTTGAGCAGGGTGGCCTGCTGGATTCGCTGAAGAAGGCGCTGACCGAGCGAGCGTTGAACGCGGAGATGGATCATCATCTCTCCGGCGACGAAAGCGAAGGCAACACGCGCAACGGCTATGGCCGGAAGACCGTGATGACCGACACGGGCAAGCTGACGATCGCTGTGCCGCGTGACCGCCAGTCGAGCTTCGATCCGCAGTTGATCGCCAAATATCAGCGCCGCTTCCCCGGTTTTGACGACAAGATCGTGTCGATGTACGCGCGCGGCATGAGCACCCGGGAGATCACCGGGCACCTGCATGAACTGTATGGCATTGATGTGTCTCCCGATCTGATCAGCAGTTCGCCGTCATCTTCGGCGAGCGCTTTATCAAAGCCATGGCGGCGTCATGTTCAACCGCCCGCCCGCACACGAAAATCCTGACAGTCCCCGGATAATGCTTTCGCGTCCGGCCTATTCGGCCAGCTTGGCGATCCCCCGTACCACCAGCAGGACCGCCAGCACCACCGCCAACAGGGGTACGGCGATCACGATCCAGAGCATTGCCATGCCCGATCCGCTATAGCCGCCGAGCATGCCGACGATGATCGCTATCGCCATGACGCCGGCACAGGCCCAGGCCGCCCGTCGCCAGCGGCCGCGCAGGAGCAGCAGGCTGGTCATCTGCAGCAGCAGGTAGAGCAGCCCAGCCCCGAACAGGAATTCATCCATTGCGCCCCTCCTTACCGGCGCCTTCCGACCATGACGCCAATTTTATGAGGCGGCAGCCTACACCAGCCGGACCAGCCTTTGCCAGCGCTTGCGGCTGCGCGGGTCGATCTTCAGGTCCGTGGCGCGCAGTTTCAATATGGCCGCCGTCTGGTTGCCGTGACGCTGCTTCAGTTCCGACAGCTCGACAATGTCGCGCTCGCGCTCGCTTTTGCTAAGGAACAGGGTGTCAAACATGGTCGCGATCCTTGGCTTGAAGATTGTCATCAGCCTTCCGGCGACAGGTTCCGCTTATCGGCCCCACCACAACACCCTCTCCCTGTCCACCTTTTCGGCGCCCGGCATTTGTCCGGTGCGGCCTCCATGTTGAACAACAAGGATAAAATGCCATGTAACGGCAGGCCCGTTCAACCCCAACAGGCATCATTGCGGTTCAAATTCTGCACGCTTGATCGGTCGATGGCCGATAAAACGGGTATATTTCATTGCGGAAGGAATGAGACGTGTTGGTGCGAAGCTGCCATAACTCCCCTCCCGCAAGCGGGAGGGGAATGACTGCATTCAACCCTTATGACGAACGCGCATCAGGTAATTGATGGACAGGTCGTCGGACAATATGAAGCCGCGCGCGGGATTGATGGACAGGCCGGTGACGTTCGTCACCTCCAGCCCGGATTTTCCCAGCATTTCGCCCAGCTCGTCCGGGGTCAGGAAGCGGTTCCAGTCATGCGTTCCCCTGGGGATCTGCCCCAGGCCCTCGCCAATCGTGATCATGACGAGGCGCGACCTTTGCGTGCGGTTGGGCGTTGAAAGGATCATGAGCCCGCCGGGCGCAAGCGCGCGGGCCAGACCATCGACAAAGGCCTGCGGGTCCGTCACATGCTCGATGACTTCCATTGAGGTGACCAGATCGAACCCGCTCTCGTCCAGCGTTTCGATGCCGCCCGCACGATAATCGATCGCCAGGCCCTGCTTGTCCGCATGCGCCCGCGCGGCGGCGATATTTTCCGGCGCGGCGTCGATCCCTGTCACCTGCGCGCCCAGCCGGGCCAGCGGTTCGCAGAGCAGGCCCGCGCCGCACCCGACGTCCAGCGCGCGCTTGCCCTCCAGCGGCCGCAAGGCGCGTTCGTCGATATGCCAGTGCGCGTCGATCGCCTCCCGGATATAGCGCAGCCGCACGGGATTGAGCCTGTGCAGCATCGCGCTCGACCCCCTGGGGTTCCACCAGTCGGCGGCCAGCTTGCCGAAATGCGCGGCCTCTTCCGGGTTGATCGTCGTCGCGGCCTTGCTTGCCATAATTTCTCTCGGTGCTAATAGGAGCGCGCCCCGCGCCGGGGCGTATCTGCAACAGACAAGATTAAGGCGCAAATCATGGCGCGCATAGTGATGAAATTTGGCGGCACGTCGATGGCGGGCATGGAGCGAATCCGCAACGTCGCGGCGCGCGTCAAGCATGTCGTCGAACAGGGCAATGAAGTCGCGGTCGTCGTTTCCGCGATGGCGGGCGAGACGGACCGGCTTGTGGGCTTCTGCCGCGAGGCAAGTTCGCTCTACGATCCGGCGGAATATGACGTGGTCGTATCCAGCGGCGAGCAGGTGACGAGCGGCCTGCTGGCGATGACATTGAAATCCATGGGCGTGGACGCGCGCAGCTGGCTTGGCTGGCAGCTTCCGATCCGCACCGTCGATGCCCATGCCAAGGCGCGCATCGAAAGTTTCGAAACAAAGGCGCTGAATGAGGCCATGAGCCGGGGTCAGGTCGCCGTCATTCCGGGCTTTCAGGGCATCATGGAGGATGGCCGCGTTTCGACGCTCGGCCGTGGCGGTTCGGACACGTCGGCGGTCGCGGTGGCAGCCGCAGTGAAGGCCGACCGCTGCGACATCTACACCGATGTGGACGGCGTCTACACCACCGACCCGCGTATCGTCGCCCGCGCCCGCAAGCTGGACAAGGTGACGTACGAAGAAATGCTGGAGCTGGCGAGCGTCGGGGCAAAAGTGCTCCAGACCCGCTCGGTCGGCCTTGCGATGAAGGAGGGGGTGCGCGTTCAGGTGCTCTCTTCCTTTGATGACCCGGATCAGGACGATCTGCCCGGCACATTGATCGTCAGCGAAGAAGAAGTTGAAGGAAACGGTATGGAACGGCAGCTCATCACCGGCATCGCCCATGACAAGAATGAAGCGAAGATCATCCTGACCCGCGTGCCCGACCGGCCCGGCGCGGTGGCGCATATCTTCGGCCCGCTGGCGGACGCCGCGATCAATGTCGATATGATTATCCAGAATGTCGGCCGCGAAAAGGGCGAGACGGACGTGACTTTCACCGTCCCCGCCGCCGACCTTGCCCGTTCGATGGACATCCTTGAGGCTGAAAAGGCGACCATCGGCTTCAACCGCATCATATCCGACACCAAGGTCGCCAAGATTTCGGTCGTCGGCGTCGGCATGAAGAGCCATGCGGGCGTGGCCGCATCCATGTTCAAGGCGCTGGCCGAACGCGGCATCAACATCCAGGCGATTTCCACCAGCGAGATCAAGGTCAGCGTGCTGATCGACGAGGATGAGACCGAGTTGGCGGTGCGCGTGCTGCACACGGCCTATGGGCTGGACGCGGCTTGAATTGTTCCCCTCCCGCCTGCGGGAGGGGTTAGGGGTGGGTATGTCCCTCCCCATCCGTTACAGGTCCACCCCCGGCCCCTCCCGCAAGCGGGAGGGGAGAAAGTAACATTATGGCAAAAGACAAGCTCCACCGCCTGATGGCGCGCGGCACGGAATTTCTGGGATGCGACGTCGCGATCATGTGCGGCGCGATGAGCTGGGTTTCCGAGCGTAATCTCGTCTCCGCGATCAGCAATGCGGGCGGCTTTGGCGTCATTGCCTGCGGGGCGATGACGCCCGAATTGCTCGATACGGAAATTGCCGAGACGAAGAAGCTCACCAGCAAACCCTTCGGCGTCAACCTGATCACGATGCACCCGCAGCTGTTCGAGCTGATTGCCGTGTGCGCCCGGCATGAGGTCGGCCATGTCGTGCTGGCCGGCGGTCTTCCGCCCAAGGGCAGCATCGAGGCGATCAAGGAGATGGGCGCGAAGCTCATCTGTTTCGCGCCAGCGCTCGCCCTCGCCAAGAAGTTGGTGCGCTCCGGCGTCGATGCGCTGGTGATCGAGGGGATGGAGGCAGGCGGCCATATCGGCCCGGTCGCCACGTCCGTGCTAGCGCAGGAAATATTGCCGGAACTGGCCCATCAGCTGCCGGTATTTGTGGCGGGCGGCATCGCGCGCGGGGGCGCGATCGCGGGCTACCTGGAAATGGGCGCATCGGGCGTGCAACTGGGCACCCGCTTTGTCTGCGCGCATGAATCCATTGCGCATCCCAATTTCAAGAAGGCGTTCATCCGCGCTTCGGCGCGCGACGCCATTGCGAGCGTTCAGGTCGATCCGCGCCTACCCGTCATTCCGGTCCGCGCGCTCAAAAATGCGGGGACCGAAGCCTTTACCGCCAAGCAGCGCGAAGTCGCCGCCCGGCTGGACGCGGGCGAGATCGAAATGGGCGAGGCGCAGCTTGCCATCGAGCATTATTGGGCGGGCGCGCTGCGCCGGGCCGTCATTGACGGCGATGTCGAGGGCGGATCGCTGATGGCCGGTCAGTCGGTCGGCATGGTGACGCAGGAAGAACCGGTCGCCGAGATCATTGCGACGCTGATGGCCGAGGCGGTGGAAGCGCTGGAGAAACGCGCGGCCTGAGGGGGCGTGGGGCTTTTTGGTGACTGATTGTGGGTCGTTGCTACCATAACTCCCCTCCCGCTTGCGGGAGGGGCTGGGGGAGGGCCTGTTAGGGAAATGGCGGTGACATGCCCTCCCCTAACCCCTCCCGCTTGCGGGAGGGGAAGGGCAACTTTCCTCCCCAACCGGCCTGCTCAACAAGCCTACAGGTCGATAACCCCTATGCCCCGATGCGTTGGCGGTACGTCACGTTGACCCGGTCCGACAGGATCAGATAGGGCAGCCAGATCGCGGCGCTGATCAGCACTTTCTTGAGATTCCCCTCCAGCATGTCGAGCAAGGCGCTTTCCACCGCCACGGGTACGCCAGGGACTGAGGCCACCAGCCTGGCGATGCCGAGCTGCGCCAGCAGGTCGATGCCCCAGACCAGCAGCAGGAAGCGGGGGAAGAAGGGGACGAGCCGGATCGCCATGACGAAGGCGAAGACATAGAGGCTGGTCATGATGACCACGTCGGCGACCATTATGTGGAACAGCATCTGGAACCATCCGGGGGCATGGCTGCCCAGCGCGGGGATGGCGAGCAGGAACTCGGCCGTGCGGACGGGGACGTTCAGCAGCATGCCGACCAGCAGCGAGGCCATGAGGCCGGTCGCGCCGAATGCGGGCAGGCTGCGCGCCTCCAGGCAGTTCACCCGCCGCCAGCGGCCGTAGCGGGCCAGGCGAATGGCCGGCTGGGCATAAAGCTGCCCCGCCGGGAACAGCCGCAGGGCAAAGAACAAGGTCGCCACCGGAGCGCCCGCCACCGCCACATAGGGCAGCGCGTTGTTGAGCATGCCAAGGCCCGGATCGACGTGGGTCGCGGCAAAGGCCAGGCGGAGGCCGCAGGCGAAGCTGATGAGGAGAATCCAGATCGCGGCGATCGAGTGCATATTGGCCTGAAGCGCGGCCACCAGGCGGACGCTTTTGCCATAGAGGCGCTGCGAAATGCGATCGATCATCACGGCTCCATCATAGCGCAGGCGGGACGGGAATGTCAGCGGAATCATCCTCCACTTTGGTTAACAAATGGTCACTAGCCCCGCCGGGCCGCGAACCAGATGACATGCCGGGGACCCTTGCCATTGCCGCGCGCGCGGACCGCGACTTCCTCGACGGCAAAGCCTGCCTTGCCGAGGCGGCGGGCGAAGGCGTCGTCCGGGGCGGCCGACCAGATGGCCAGCACGCCGCCGGGCTTGAGCGCGGCCATGGCCGCCGACAGGCCGCGCGCGGAATAGAGCTGGTTGTTGCCTTCGCGCGTCAGCCCGTCCGGGCCGTTGTCCACATCGAGCAGGATCGCGTCATAGCTGTTTTGCGCCGCACCGATCAGCGCCGCCACGTCACCCTCGATCAGATCCACGCGCGGATCGTCCAGGCAGCCCGCCGCCAGCTCTGCCATCGGGCCACGCGCCCAGTCGATGATTTCAGGCACCAGCTCGGCCACGCTCACGCGCGTGTCGGGCCCAAGCGCCTTCAACGCGGCCCGCAGGGTAAAGCCCATGCCATAGCCGCCGATCAGCAGATGCAGCCGTTTCCGCCGGCCGATCCGCTCGCACGTCATCACGGCCAGCGCTTCCTCCGACCCGCTCATCCGGCTGTTCATCAATTCGTTGCGGTCGAGCACGATCATGAAATCCTTGCCGCGCCGGAAGAGCCGCAGATCCTCCCCGCCCGGAACCTTCGCCGTTCCGATCAGCTCGCGTGGGGTCATTCCGGCTCCTTCCAGCTCATATCCGTTGCGGCCGCATGCCAGAGCGCGGCCGAAGGCGCAAATCCGGACGCGTCATCCTGTCTTCGGGCGGCTCGGACGGCCTGTTTGTCCGAACTGACTTGCCGTCCGGCTTGACGGGACGGGGCGGGGGCGGGCAATAGGTCGCCATCGCGCCGTTGGCGCCTATCCCTGAAACATTCCGAGAGCCCCAATTCCTGCCATGCGTTATTTTCTGGACACTGAATTCAATGGTTTTGGCGGCGAGTTGCTCAGTCTGGCGCTGGTTCCGGAATATGGCGATCAGGAGTTTTACGCGACGCTGCCGCTGCCCTGCAAAATTCATCCATGGGTCGAAAAGAAGGTGATTCCCTATCTCCGCCATGTGCCGCCGGGTATCGATCATCACCTAACCCGCGAGCATGCGGCGCAGCATATCGCGGCCTATTTCGATGGGGATTCCGATCCCGTCATCATAGCGGACTGGCCGGACGATATCGCCTATTTCTGCGCCCTGCTGGTGACCGGACCGGGGCAGATGGCCGACATCAACGGCATGCGGTTCGAACTGATCAACGGATCGGGCTTCAGTTCGGCCGTGAATAGCCGGGTGCCGCACAACGCCCTGCACGACGCCCGAGCGCTCAGGGATTTCATTCTGGCGGAATAGGCGGGAATTGGGGATTCCGTTGCTGAGAGGGCAACGCGCAGCCCCCTCTCCCCGACCCTCTCCCCTGAAGGGGAGAGGGAGATCTCAGATCAAGGATAGGGCGTTCTGGCCATGCCCGGCATGCCTCAGCTTGCGCCTTGCCTCCTGCGCCTGGGTGAGGGCCGCTGAAAAAAGCCAGTCCGCGTCGCGCGCCGTTTCTCCATCGGCATAGGCAATGCCGACGGCGGGGGCGATGCGGAGCAGATTGCCTCGCCAGTAGACCGGCTCGGCGATGTCCCGCAGCAGGCGTTTGATTTTCCGGTCCAGCATGCGACGGCCGGATGCGGCGTGCAGGAGCATCGCGAAGCCATAATCGCTGATCCTTGCGATCATGAGGCTACCCTCACTACGGAAGGCGAGCCTTTCGGCCAGGGCGCCGAGGCAGGCCTCTCCGGCAGTGGCTCCGAAATGCCGCCCGATCTCTTCAATATCCTCGGCGTCGATAATCAGCAGCGCGCCCGGTGGGTGAAGCGCATCCGGCCGCGCCTGAAACAATCGGGCTTCGAAGGCGGCGCGCGTGGCAAGGCCGGTGAGATCGTCCGTGTCCGGCGCACCTTTCAGCCGCTCCAGACGGGCGCGCTCGAACGTGATGTCCTGTTTTGTGCCGTAGAGCCGCCTCGGCCGGCCGTTTGCGCTCGTCAGGGCCGTTGTCAGCCGCATCCAGCGGTGCGTGCCGTCGGGCCGGTCCAGCCGGGCATCCATGGTGAAACCGCGCTGATGCCTGATCGCGTAGCTGCGCAGCAACTCCATCGCCTCGCGCGATTCCTCGCTATAAAGCGCGACGGCATCGGGCCGTTCGATCCGCATGTCGCGCGTGACGCCGAACAGATCGACGACCGCCGCCGACCATGTCAGGCCATTATCGCGAAGATCGCAGGCCCATCCGCCCAATCGGGCAAGGCGGGGCATCTGTTCCGGACCGGTGGGGGCGGCCGCGAGTTCCGATGTGTCGGGCAAAAGAGTTGGCAGAGGCCAGGTGTGAAGGAGCGGCCAGGCGTCCGACAGGTCGATTTCGTGACTGTTCCCCATCCCGCCGATGTCCGATCCTCGACCTGCAAGTCCGCAATATGACTGCAACCGATTAAGGAATGTCTGTCAAGCGTGCTAGGGCCGATCGACATTCAGCCCATGCGGGCCTGCAAAGCGCGATTTTTTTTGCGCTCCGGTGCTCACGTACTTTAAGTACGCTGCGCTCCGGTGCTCAAATATCACCCTTTTCGGCTCCACCTGAACTGAATGTCGACCGGCCCCAGGGATCGCTGCGGCGAATCAGGTTTCTACGGCGAAGAGCGCCGTGCCAGCATATTTATCATCGCTGGGCACGAAAATGGAGGCAGGCTCGAACATCCGGTCCAGCGACTTCACATTGGTGAGGCCCGTCAGTTTGAAAGCGCCCAGCTTTATCTCGCGCGGCGGCTGACCGTCCCGTTCGACGGTGACGGCGTCGAGGTAAAGTTCGCCATGGCGCGTGTACAGGATGTGCGGCGCGAGCGTCACGGTCATGCGGTTATAAGTCGCTGAAACGCATTTGCGCAGGGCAATGGCTTCCAGCAGCAGCTTGTTGGTTGTCGGCATGGGCCTAGATTTAACGATGGGGACCGGAGATACAATCGCTTTTTTTGGCGGTCCATCGGTGGTTAAACGGCGCCGTCGATCGCCGCGTCAATCAGCCGAGGCACGCCAGCGGACAGCGCCTCGGTGAAGGCGGACCGGAATGCGGGGATGCTCTCGGTTCGGGTGGCGGCGACGCCCATCGCTCCGGCCAAGGCGACGAAATCGATGGGGGGATCATTCAGGTCCATGGCAACCAGCCGACCAGTGCGCGCGGCATGGCCGCCGAGCGCGAGCGTCCGTTGCTTGAGAATGCGGTAGGATGCATTGTTGAAGATGACGAACGTCACTGGAACATGCTCATGGGCGGCGGTCCATAGGGCCTGAAAACTGAACATCGCGGACCCATCCCCGACGAGCGCCACAACGGGCCGCCCGGGATGGGCGAGCTTGATGCCGATGGCCTGAGGCAGAGCGGCCCCGATCCCCCCGCCGCGCAGGCCGAAATAGCTGCATTCGTCCTCCAGCCGCAGCAGATCGGCAAGGCCGGGCAGGGAGGACAGCAGTTCTTCCACCACGATGGCGTCGGCGGGCAGCATCTCGCCAATGGCGCGCAGGAGCGACAGGGGCGGGATGGGGGGCGACGCCATCCCCGCGTCGGCGCGGGCGATCAGCGCGTCCCGGCGCTTGCGGTTCGCGGCCTTTGCCTCGTCGCAGCGCCGGGCAATGCGTGTGCGCATCCCATCGTCGAGGCGCTGCTCGATCAACGGGTGCAACTCGGGCAGCACCGCCGCCGGATCACCCAGCAGGGCGCAGGCCGTGGGATAGTTCTTGCCGATCTGCCATGGATCATTGTCGATATGAACGATCGCGGTTCCGGGCGCGATCGGATCGATGTCCGTGGCGAGCGATTCCGTGAAGAGGTCGCCGCCAACCGAGATCAGCAGATCGTGGCGCTGCGTCGCTTCACGCACGGCGGGACCCAGCCTCGGCAACACGCCCGCGAACAGCGGATGGCTGGTGGGAAATGTGCATCTGTCCGCCATCGCCTCCCAGTGAACGGGCGCGCCCAGCATTTCGGCAAGGCGCACCAGCGCCGGGATGGCGTGACCCTGCGCAACGCTGTCGCCGGCAAAGATCAGCGGGCGCTCCGCCTTTGCGATGAGCGCGGCCCCCTGTTCCATCGTGTCGCGGTCGGCGCGCTGGCCTGCCGCAATCCGGCAGCTGGCCAGAAAGTCGAGATCGGCCTCCTCCGCCAACAGGTCGCCGGGCAAAGACAGGAACACAGGCCCCATGGGCGGGGTAAGCGCGACCTTGGCCGCCCGGCGCACGATGCGGGGCAGGTCGGCGAGGCGTGTTACCTCAACCGACCATTTGACGAAGGGACGGGCCATTGTCGCCAGATCGTCCCAGAGCAGCGGCTCGCGCACGGCAATGGACAGATCCTGCTGGCCGGCGACGACCAGTAGCGGAGCATTGGCGCGTTTCACATTGTAGAGCATGCCCAGCGCATTGCCGAGGCCGGGCGCTGCGTGCAGGACAGCCGCTGCCAGCCGCCCCGTGGAGGCCGCATGGCCGTGCGCCATGGACATGACGACGCCTTCATGCAGGCCAAGGACGAAGCGCGGGCTGTCCTCCACCGAGAGCGCGTCCATCAGCGACAATTCGGTGCTGCCGGGATTGCCGAACAGCCAATCCACGCCCTCGTCGCGGAGCAGGGCCAGAAAGGCGTGCTTGCCGGCAATCATGGGTGGTTCCCCGCATGGTTAGATAGCGAGGATCATAGCTGCTATTTTGCCGGGGAGGAATAGGATGGGGGAGTGGTGCCGGGGTGGGCTGTGCAAGATTGATCGCGGGTGTTTAAGACCTTCTCCCTCGACGGGAGAAGGATACGAAGCCTTAGCGACGCAGGAGCTTAGGCGGAGTTGGAAGAGGGTGAGCGGGCCAACGGCCCGCGCGATTGCTGTGCAATCGCTTCACCCTCACCCAACTTCGGCTAGGCAGCGAGCTGCCAAGCCTACGTATCCCTCTCCCGTCGAGGGAGAGGGTACCAGATTACAACACATATTTGCTAAGATCGGTGTTCCGGGCGATGGCGGAGAGTTGGCGGTCGACATAGGCGGCGTCGATATCGATGCGTTCGCCTTTGCGTTCCTCGGCCTCAAAGCTGATGTCCTCCAGCAGCTTTTCCATCACCGTCTGAAGCCGCCGCGCGCCAATATTCTCCACCTGCTCATTCACTTCGGCGGCGATGCGGGCGATGGCGCGGATGGCTTCGTCGCCGATTTCGATGGTCACATCCTCCGTGCCGAGCAGCGCCTTGTACTGTTCGGGAAGGCTCGCCTTGGTTTCGCTGAGGATCGCGACGAAATCCTCCTCGGTCAGCGCCTTCAGCTCCACCCGGATCGGCAAGCGGCCCTGCAGTTCGGGCAGCAGGTCGCTGGGCTTGGCGATGTGGAACGCGCCCGACGCGATGAAAAGGATGTGGTCGGTCTTCAGCGGCCCATATTTGGTCGATACCGTCGTCCCCTCGATGAGCGGCAGCAGGTCGCGCTGAACGCCTTCACGGCTGACGGAGCCGCCGCGCACGTCCGAAACCGCGATCTTGTCGATCTCATCCAGGAAGACGATGCCATTCTGTTCAGCGTCGTTGATCGCGGTGCGGGCGACATCGTCCTGATCGAGGCGCTTGTCCTGCTCCTCCTCGACCAGCTTGTCCCAGGCGTCGGCGAGGCGCATCTTGCGACGCTTCTTGTGCGACTGGCCAAAGGCCTTGCTCATCATGTCGGACAGGTTGATCATGCCGACCTGACCGCCAAGGCCGGGGATCTCCATGGGCATGGTGGGGCTGTCCTCCACCTCTACCTCGACCTCGACATCGTTCATCATATTGTCTTCGATGCGCTTGCGGAAGCTGAGGCGGGTCGCCTCGCTCGCTTCCTTGCCGGTTAGCGCGTCGAGCAGGCGCTGGATCGCCGCCTCGGAAGCTGCCTCCCGCACAGCCTCCCGCCGCCGGTCGCGTTCCAGCCGGACGGCATCCTCGACCAAGTCGCGGACAATCTGTTCCACGTCACGGCCGACATAGCCGACTTCGGTGAATTTGGTGGCCTCCACCTTCACGAAGGGCGCATCGGCCAGTTTTGCCAGACGGCGCGAAATCTCGGTCTTGCCGCAGCCGGTGGGGCCGATCATCAGGATGTTCTTGGGCGTCACCTCATCGCGCAATGCATCGGGCAGGTGCTGCCGGCGCCAGCGATTGCGAAGCGCGACGGCGACCGCGCGCTTGGCCTCCTGCTGGCCGATAATATGTTCGTTGAGCGCCGCGACAATGGCTTTGGGGGTAAGGGCGTCGTTCATAAGTCTCTCTTTAAGCCCCTCCCCTTTAGGGGAGGGGTTGGGGTGGGGAATGTCAGGCCGGAAATTCCGGGGGGGGGGGGGGCGCCCCCCCCCCCCCCCCCACCCGCCGGGGGCGGAGGGGTGGGGGGGGCGTCGG
>Ga0307414_10000106_pt1 | contig 58783 bp, 39 predicted proteins | sample DK1Ometagenome_FD_203804 | JGI IMG/M metagenome (GOLD analysis project Ga0307414, IMG submission 203804) | Maize rhizosphere microbial communities from greenhouse at UC Davis, California, United States - DK15-O-3 | ecosystem: Host-associated > Plants > Roots > Rhizosphere > Soil | place: USA...
GCCCTGAATGCTGCGCTCGCCGGCGCCGTCCACGCTGATATCGAGCCCGTCGACCTTGTGCTGCCAGCGATATTCGCCGCCCAGCCCCTCGATCGTCTCGCGCAGGCTTTCGACCATCGTCACCAGCCGGAAGGTGCCGATGTGCGGGTGCGCCTCGGTCAATATTTCGGGCGGCGCGCCGGCCTTGACGAATTCGGTCAGCACCTTGCGGTCGAGGTGGCGTGGGTCCTTGATCCGGCTATAGAGCTTGCCGTCGGAGAAGGTGCCCGCGCCGCCCTCGCCGAACTGGACATTCGATTCGGGATGCAGCACGCCGCGCCGCCACAGGTCCCACGTATCTTTCGTACGTTCGCGAACGACCTTGCCCCGGTCGAGGATGATCGGGCGAAATCCCATTTGCGCGAGGATCAGCCCGACGAACAGGCCGCACGGCCCCGCGCCGACGACCACGGGCCGCTTCACGCCCGCCGGGGCCTGCATGATGAATTTATAGCTGGTGTTCGGGGTTTGCTGGACGTTGCGGTCCTTGCGAAAGCGCGCGAGCACCGCGCCTTCATCCTTCACATTCACGTCGACCGAATAGATGAGTTTGATGTTGGTCTTGTCGCGCGCATCATGCGCGCGCCGTGCGACGACGTGGCGCAGCAGTTCGCGTGGACTGATGCGCAGCCGTTTGCAGATCGCGGCGGGCAGTGCCTCCTCGGCATGGTGCAGCGGCAATGCGAGTTCGGTCAGGCGAAGCATGGCCCGCCTGTAGCGGGCATTCGGCGGCGCGCCAATGAAACAGACCGGCCGCGTCCGAAAAAGGGAATCGGGAGGTTCCGGGAAGCGGGCGTCTGGAAGCCGGTCAGGCCTCGACCGGATAGGGCAACTCCATCTCGTGGAGCCATAACAGCGCCGCCGCCACGCGGCGATGATGGGGCGGCAATGCGCGCGGCGGCACAAGCAATTGTTCGCCTGCGTCCGCCTTGGCCTGAATGACGATAAGGGATTGCCGCAGCCGCTCGACGAATATGCGCTGGGCAAGGGGCGGCATTGCAGGCGGCCGGGGTGCGGCCGACTGCGCCCATTTTTCCAATGCCGCGTCGACGAGGATCTCGCTGGCCGGATCATAGGGGAGGGCGAAGATGCGCTCACCCTTCTTGCCCTGATATGGGGTCAGCAGCGGGCGGAGGAGTTCGGCGATTTCGTCCGGGTGCGCCTTGTCCGGCCGGGCATCTTCCGGACTTTCCAGAAAATAGCGCTTCAGGAAGGTGACGAGGAGTTTTGCCGACATGCGAGATCCCGTTTCGATAAGGTCCTGCGCCCGTAGCGCCTCGCCTTCGTCATTCGAAGCGAAATGCGGCGCGGGCAGACCGATTGCGAAAAATGGAATCGATGGCGGGCGCTTGCTTCGAACAGGCAATTCCCGTTACCACCGACCAAATTGCGGCCTTTGGCCTCCTGGGGAGATAGATGATGCGTCTGGTTCTGATCGCCGCCCTGTTGGCATCTGCCGCTTCGGTGTCCGTCCGCGCCCATGATGAGCCGGCCGCCGTCGTCCAGTCCAGGCCGGTTCCCAAAGATGAACTGCTGAAGCCGCCCGCCGATGCGGTGCATTATGTGGTGGTGTCCGAAGCCGGCAATCATGGCAGCCAGTGGCGCTGGCAGCTTGCCGACGGCCGCACCGCCTATCGCTGGTCGCAGGAACTGCGCGGCTGGGTCACCGAGATGGATGAGGTGACCAGCTTTGGCGAGGGCGGCGCGATCACCGCCACGACGATCCGCGGCGTGACCATGTCGGGCGATGCGGCCGAGGAGTTCCGGGTCGCAAACGGCCGCGCGACGTGGAAAACGGCCAGCGATGCGGGCGAGGCGCCGGCAGGAGGCTGGTATATTCCGGCGGGCGGCGTCGGAATAGCGAGTGCTCCGCTGATCGACGCGCTGGCCGCGGCGGGCGAGGCGGGGGTCGATTTCCTGCCGAGCGGGAAGGGGCGGATGACCTTTGGCGGGACGCAGACGATTCAGGGGCCGGGTGGTCCCAAACAGGTCCAGCTCGCCTTTATCAGCGGTATCTTGCCTTCGCCGCGTCCCGTCTGGCTGGATGAGAACAAGCGCTATTTCGCCGACATCAGCTTTATCTCTGTGATCCCGGCGGGATATGAGGGCGCGCTCAAACAGCTTCGCGACGCGCAGGACGCCGCCACCGCCGAAGCCGTCGCCGGAATCGCGAAGCATTTCCTGTCGCCCGCCGCGAGAGCGCCGGTGTTGTTCGACAATGTCCGGCTGTTCGATGCCGACACGGGCGCGTTTCTTGCGAACAGGGTGGTGCTGGCGCGCGATGGCAAGATCGTCGCCATCGGCGCGGCCGGATCGTTGAAAGCGCCTGCCGGGACGCGGGTGATCGATGGCAGCGGCAAGACGCTGGTCCCGGGCATCTGGGACAGCCATCTTCATATCGGGGACGATTGGGACGTGCTTTCGAACGTCGCCAACGGCATCACCAGCTTTCGCAGTCCCGGAACGACCTTTGACCGCGCGGTCGAGGCGACGAAGCGCCGGGCCTCCGGCGAATTGCTGATGGGCGAGCCCTTCATTTCCGTCATCATCGACAAGAAGGACCCGCTCGCCGCGCAGGGGGCCGAAGTGGTCAGCAGCGCCGAGGAAGCCGTTGCCGCAGTGCGCCGGGTCAAGGCGGCCGGTTTGTGGGGCGTCAAATTCTATACCTCGATGAACCCGGCGTGGATCGCTCCCGCTGCGGCCGAGGCGCACCGGCTGGGCCTTCATGTCCATGGCCATGTGCCCGCGACGATGAAGCCGAGCGAAGCCGTGGCCGCGGGCTATGACGAACTCACCCACCTCAATTTCGTGGTGATGGAAGCGATGCCCAAAGAGGTGATCGACAAGGCGAACACCCGGCAGCGGATGGAAGGGCCGGCGCGCTACTTCAAGGACGTCGACCTCGACGGGCCGCTGATGTCCGGTTTCGTGGCGGACCTTGCCCGAAAGAAAACGCTCGTCGACCCGACGATCGTGATTTTCGAAGGCATGCTCACGCAGGACGGCGGAAAGCCCCATCCGGCTTACGCACCCTATATGGGCATCATCTCCCCCGTCATCGAACGATCGGTGTTCACCAGCGGCGGCTATCCGCTGGTCGAAGGGCTGACGCGCGACGATTATCGCAAAAGCTATGCGAAGATGGTCGAACTGGTCGGCCGGCTCCACAAGGCCGGCGTCCCGATTGTCGCGGGCACCGACGGATGGGGGATCGAGCTGATCCGCGAACTGGAAATCTATCGGCAAGCCGGATTCACCAACGCCGAAGCATTGCAGAGCGCGACGATCATCCCCGCGCGGGTCGTCGGTGCCGACAAACGCACCGGTTCGATCGCGGTCGGCAAGGAAGCGGACATGGTCTTGGTGGACGGCGATCCGTCGACCGACCTGGGCGCGCTGCGCCGCGTCGCGACCGTCGTCAGCGACGGTTATGTGATGGATGCTGCGGAGCTGCGCAAAGCCGCCGGTTACAGCGGCGCGCCCAAATAGCGACCGGAATAGCCGGGCTTACGGACGCGGCGAGTGCGCGGGCGGCCCATATTGGCCGCCCGGCCGTCCGCCATGCCTGCGAATCCTAACGCCGGGGCTTGGGTGAACAGCGATAGCTGTCGATCTTTCGCGCCGCGACATAGGCTTTCAGCGCCAGCGGCTCATCCGTCTGGATGGTGTCCACGCCATCGGCGATCATCCGCCCCCATATGGCGTCGGGCGTAATCAGCGCCCGATCGTCGTGAAGCGCGGGGGTGCTGTTCAGGCTGTTGACCCAGAAACGTGCGCAGCGCTTTTGGATGGCCGGACGCAAGGTGGCGATAATCGAAGGATTAACGACGTCGATTTCATAGCCGATGGGGCGGATTTCGTCATAGGGCGGAATTGCGTCGCGCGGATCGCCCTGAATGGTGCGTTCCCTGATGATCGGCTGGAATGCAACATCGCGAACCCAGGGGGCTGTCGCCGCGACCTGCGTTGCCGTCGCGGCGCTCTTGAAGAGGACCTGTTTGCGGTCGCCGAAGCGATCGACTTGCGCCAATATGGCGTCGGTGAGATCGCCCTTGGCATCAATATTGATAAGGATGCGGCCCTTTGCGGCGCGCAATGCGTCTTCGAAGGTCGGTATGGTTCGCGCGGTCGTCGGCGATCCGCGCCCCGCACTTTCCCGCAGGTGAAGCGTGCGCAGATACGCCCAGTCCAGTTCTTCGACCTTGCCGGTCCCATCGGTCGTGCGGTCGATCGTCGCGTCGTGCATCAAGATCAGCACCCCGTCGCGTGTCGCGCGCACATCGATTTCGACCATGTCGATGCCGAACGCCACACAGGCCTCGATGGCGTCGATGCTGTTTTCAGACGTTCCTTTCCAGCAACCGCGATGGGCAACGACCATTACCGATCCGTCGGGACCGGCAAGCCGGCGCTCCAATGTCTGTGTCCTGCTGTGGTCGGAGCTGGAGTTGGCAGCGGTAGTGGTAGCCGCAACGGCAGGCGGGCTGACCGCCAGTCCCGCCATCGCTACCAGAGGCGACAGAGTGAGGATTTTCCGGAATGAGATTTGCATGAGGCCTCCCATATGGCGCCGGCCGCACCCGATGTGCCGACCGACGCCCGTCTGGTTCAAAATCAGGGGTGATTAGCGTCCCGGCGTCCAGTTGATGCTGAGCCATGCCGTGCGCGGTGTGCTGTAACTATCTTTCAGCAGATTGCGGCCCGGACCGGTGACGCTGTCGATGCGTTCCTTGGTGATATTGCTGACTTCTGCGACAAGGCTGAGGCCGGGGCGAACATCGTAGCGGGCCTGAAGGTCGAACTGCTTGCGCGGTGCCCAGTAAATATCCTGCCAGGCAATGCCCGGCACGACTTCACGCAACGCCCGGCCCGTCCAGTTATAAGCGCCGCGCAGTTCGAAGCCGCCGCTGGTGTAGAAGACCGAAAGGTTGCGGATTTGATCGGGCTGGCCCAGCAGGCGATCGACCTTGCGATGAGAGGCGCCCGACACCGGCACGACCATTTCGCCGTCCATGAAGCTTAAATTTGCGCTGAGGCCGAAGCCCGAAAAGACGGGGGCGATAAACTCCAGCGAATTGACGATGGCAGCCAGTTCGATGCCGCTGATCTTTGCGCTGCTGGCGTTGGCCGGCTGGGTCACGGTCGCATTCTTATAGGTCACATTGTCATAGGTGAAGCCCTGGGAAATGGCGCTGTAGATCTCGTCCCTTATATTCTTGTGAAACAGGCCGGCGGAGATCAGGCCACCATATTGGTTGGAAAGATTCCATTCGACGCTCAGATCGAAATTATCCGCTTTGCGCGGCTTGATATCGGGATTGCCGATATTGACCGAGACATTGAAAGCATCGGGATCGCCGATGTCATTTTCGTTCTGGAAGTTGATGGACGTCCGCGCGGCATAGGCTTCATAGCTTGGGCGCCCGATCGTCTGGCTGAACCCGGCACGCAGGCGAAGGTCGGGCGACAGGTCATAGCTGCCGAGAATGGACGGCAACAGGAAGCTGTAATCCGAACTGGTGACAATCGGCCCCCATACGCCCTGTTCGCGGATCCGGCCCTCGGTCGTCAATTTGGTGCGTTCCCCATGGAGACCCGCCAGCATTTTGAGCGGGCCGCGATTGTAGGAAAGCATCGCATAGCCGCTCAGCGACTTTTCCTTATGGTTGAAATTGTCCTGATTGTTGCTGCCCGATGAATCGCTCATGATGAAAAGGCCGGGGTTCTGATTGAAAATCCCCCATGCGCGATCATTGTCGATTGTCAGAACGCGAATGCCGCTGCGGTTGAAGGAAAGCGGGGCTTCGCTGATCTGGCCGACATCGGCGAGCGTATAGCTGAAATCGGTGATCTTGTACTGGTCGCGATACATCGAATACCAGGCGCGGTTCTCGACATAATCGGCGCCAGCGCCAAATCCGAAGCCTTCGCCGTCGATATTATGACGATAATCGAGACGGATATCGGCGGTCTTTCCGCCTACGTTTCGTTCGATCTTGCGCCAGTAATCGCCGCCATAGAGCGACAGATCATAATATGCGTCGGGATCGACGTTGAAGCTGTGATGGAATTGGGACGTGTCATAGTCGAAACCCAGTTGGGGCAGCGCGATCACGGTCCCCGATGAATTCATGCCGGCCGAAAATTTGACCATGTCATGGGGTTCGCGGCTGGTGGCTTTGGACAGGCTGCCCTTTATCGTCAGAAGATCGACGTCGGACGGCCGCCACTCGATCCCGGCCTGCGCCAGACGGGTGGTGCTGATCGTTGCGCCGGTACGATAACCGACTTCGGCCGAGGCACCGGCATAGGTGCCCGAAGTCGGGGTCTGGTTGGTGATGCTGGCGTTGCGGCCGTTGATGATGATTTCGTTGCGATCATATTGGTCGGTGAAGCGATAATAGCCGAGCAGGCCGAACAGTTTGACGTCGCCGAATTCACCCTCGAGCTTTCCCGTGATGCTCCAGCGTTCGCGGTCGTTCTGGTTATACCAGGACTTGTCCTGTTGCGGCACCGCAATGCCGTTGCCCAGCGTGTTGTTGGTGACGCGCACGCCGTTGTCGTCATAAAAATTATAGAAAACCGAGTCGGTGGTGGCGTGGACTTCGGTGTAATTCTCCAGCCTTTGGTAATTGCCCGACAGCACTATTCCCAGATTGCGATCGGCGCCAAATGTGGTGCTGGCGGTGACCGAAAGGCGCGTGCCAAAATCATCCTGCCGCGTGGGCAAACCCTTTTCGCTGGTATTGGCAATGCCTGCATCGACCACCAGAAACGGCTTTCCACCCTGATCGAAAGCGCTGCGCGTGCGCAGGTCGACGGCGCCGCCCACGGCGTTTGGATCCAGATCGGCGGTAAAGGTTTTCACGACCACGATCTGTTTGACCAGCGACGTCGGCAATATATCCAGACGAACGCCGCGTCCGGCAGAGCCGCTGCCCGACAGCGGTGTTCCCGGTGACGCCACGGGCAGCCCGTTGATCGTCACATTGTTATAGCTCTGGTTCAGACCCCGTAGGACCGGCGAAATAGCTTCGTCGCGCGGATGCTCATTATCGCTTACCGGCAGCACCGAAACGCCCGGAATACGGCGGATGGCGTTGATGATGGTGAGGTCGGGAAGGCGCTGAGCCTCGTCCGAGGAGATGGCATCGACGATCCCGCGTTCGCGGCGCTTGATGGCGATGGCGTCCTGATTGGCGCCGCGGGTTCCGGTGACGAGAATTTCCTCGCCATATATTTCGCCGGCCTTCACCTCTTCGACCGATATGGGCTTGGGCGCCGGTGCGTTGCCGAGGCTTCTGGCTTTGGGGGTCGGACGCGGCGCCTCGACTATGACGAAGCTGCCGTTGCGTTGCTGGTAGGTCAGCCCGCTGCCGCGCAGCAGACGGCTCAGCCCGGAGGCGTTGGTGAAATTGCCACGCAGCCCATTGGTCTTGCGATTACGCAGCAGCGCCGGATCGGCGATGATGTCGATCGCTGCGGTGCGTGAGAATGCCGTCAGCGCGGGCGCGAGCGCACCGGCGTTGATCGCAAAACTCGCTTCGCGGGCTTGCGCGTGAGCGGGCGCCAGCATGGAAATGATCGCGGCGCCTGAACAGAAAAATGTACGAATATGCATGACAATCCCCAATGAAGTTGTCGCCGAAGCGAATGTCATGGGGAAGACGAATGGAAATTAAAAATCTTACACAAGTTTTTTTATGACAAAATTATGATATTCTATTGCATATATATTACATAGCTCTTGGCCGTCTCGCGAATCTGAAAGCCGTGAAGCGCGGAAAGATTGTCGAGCTGGCGGCGCGGATCCGAAACGCGGAAACGTCCGGCGACCTGCTTTCCGCGTAACGCCGCATCTTCTATTTTGACTGGCTTGGTGCTCCAGCGTTCCAGTTCGGCGACAAGACGCCATAGCGGCATGCCCTCGGTTTCTATCCAGCCGTCCCGCCAGCCGCCGACCGCCGTGACGCCCAGCGCCGAAACAGGCTCGAGCCCGCCCGATTGCAGGGCGGTCCGAAAACCGGCTTTGACCAGAACAGCTTTTCCGGCGTCGCCCGCCGCGCCGAAACGGACAAGGCCATGCTCGACGGCAAGCTCTACCCGCGTATCCGCGATGGCCATGTCGAAGCGGGTTCCCAGAACCGTCGCCTGGCCGGTGCCGGCCCGCACGGCAAAAGGCCGTTCGGCATCCGGCGCGATATCGAAAAAGGCCTCGCCCTCTTCCAGCGCCACCTGGCGAAGATCCTCGCCGAGCGTGACCTGCATCCTGCTGTTGCCGCCCAGTGTGATGCGCGATCCATCCGCAAGCTCAACCGTGCGAATCTCTCCGGCGCGCGTCGCATAATCCTGTGCCGGGGCAGGCCCGACGTCCGGCGTTGGCCAGAACAGAAAAAACGCCAGCAATATCGTGGCAAATCCGGCGGCCATGCTCGCCCGGAGCGGCAGGCGCGACGGCGGCGAAGCGGCCGCTTCGGCTTCTTCCAGGGCTTCGGTGACGGCGGGGTCCATGCTGGACGCCCGCAAATCGTCAAACCGCCGCTTTCTTCCGGGCGCGCCGGCCAGCCAGAGGCTGAAAGCGCTGGCATCGATGATACCGCCCATATGGCGTGCCACCCACAGGGCGGCGGCCTCGTCCTCTGCTTCTTCCCAGGCGGTGCTCATGCCGCATCCTCGATACGTTCGATTTCGGCCATCGCCTTGTGCAATGTCAAAATGGCTCGCGCCACATGGGCATCGACCGCCGCCGGACTGATCGACAGAGCGGCCGCGACGTGCCGCGCCGATTCACCATGCAGGCGCCGACGCAGAAACACGTCGCGGCGCAGAGGCGGCATATCATCGACTATCTTGGCAATCATACGCACCCGTTCGCGATGAAGCAGCACCTCCTCGGGCGATGAAGCGTCCGACGCGATTTCGAAATCATCCCGCAGCGCATCCTCTGCGCGCCGGTTTTTCGAGCGTGCCTGATCGCGGATCAGATTGATCGCGATGGTACGAACGAGCGCGCCGAGACTTCCGATCGCGCCGCCGCGATAGCGGAGGACGCGAAGGAAGCTGTCCTGAACGACATCCTCGCTCGCGGCCCGATCGCGCAGGCGCGCATAGACGAGGCGGTATGCGTCGTCGCGATGCTGACGATAATCTGCCTCGTCCATCGGCCTGGGGTTCTCCGGTGAGCGGTTGAAGCGCGCTGGGCAGATAATCCGGATTGATGACGCTTCGATGGCAAGGCCGCAAAATGCCCCTGAGATTCCTCCCTTATTTGGGATCGCGTCCGTCTCCTGATTTATAAGTGGCTTCGGATAACGGCGCCCCAAGCGCCCGCGTCAGCAGGCATAGGCGCCGACTTTGGGGATTGTCCGGCCTCTCCCGCTTCAACCCATGCCAGCTTGTCGCGGAGGCAAGTGAGGGCGGCTTGCCGGATCATGCGCGCCGCAAGTGGATTAATCGTCCCCCGCGATCAGGCTGAAGGGCGCCCATGCGGACGGATGCGCCCAGTGCGGGTTCCAGTTGATGACGGTGCTGCCGTCGGGGCGCTTTCCGGTGCGGATCGCCTTGATCGCGGCTTGGCGGGCTTCCGCCCTGCTCCAGCCCGGGTGCGTTTTCGCGATCGCCATGATTTCCAGCGTGAGGGCTGCCGTCGCATCGTCGGCGACGCGCCAGTGGCTCGCAAGCAGCGATTGCGCCCCTGCATAGAGAAACGCACGCGCCAGCGCCGACAGGCTGTCGGAACCCCGCTCGCCCGAGGCCGTGTTGCAGGCGGACAGGATGACCCATTCGGCATTCATGTTGAGGTCGGCCGCTTCCGACGCGCTGAGCAGACCGTCATCCTCTGCGGTTGCCGTGGCGGGGGAGGACAGGACGAGCCCTGGCTCGTTGCGCCCGTCCAGCTCGCCCGGCAACAGGCCGTGGGTAGCGAAAGCGACAACGGCTGCGGTCCCGATCCGTTGATCCGCGCGGACCGCTTTTTCGGTCGCGGCGGCGCCCATGACAACCGCCGCCGGATCGGCCCCCAAGGCATCCGCCAATGACAGAAGCTCGCGCTTTGTCCCCGCAAGCGGCGGGAAATTGCCGAAGGCTCCGTCGAGTATCGGATCGCCATAGCCCACAAATGCTTTTCCATCCGCGGGCGGCGCTATCCTGTCTCCGGCACGGAACGCCGAAATCGACGGGAGGGTGACAAGCGCGTGCCGGTCGCCCAGCCATGGGAGGCTGGCCAGATCATTCGGACCTTTGCGATCGCTCGAAGGCGCCTTGGTGATCAGCATATCGAGCGGCAGATCGGCAATCGGACCCGACGCGGTCACGAAGAGCCGCTTCTTCCCCCCGATGATATGGTCCATCGGTTCGATCAGCAAAGCGAACAGTGCGTGCGCGGTCGCCGCATCATAGTCTTCGCTGACGTCGGAATGCGAGCCGCAGGTTTGCGGGTCGACCTCGCATCGCAGCTTTCCGACCTGATCGCGCACGCCTTCGCGGCTCTTGGCGAGACGCTTCCAGTCGGCACCTTGGGCCGAGAAGGCAAAGAGGTGGATGTCGTCGTCAACCGGGACGATCATCAACAACGCCTCGTCCTCCGTCAGCAGTCTTTGCACTTCGGCCGACGGGATGGCGCGGGTTGCGATCAATGAGGCGTAGGCGGGATAATCGCGCCGCAGTTGTTCGTCGGTTGTGGCGAGCTGCGCCGATGCGACCGCGATTTCCTGTCTGAGCGCCTGCGCCTTGTCCGCCAGGCCTTTGCCGATCGCCTCGACCGCATTGGCATCAAGCAGGCGTATCCGGGCGGCGAGATCCTGCTGCTTTCTGGCCAGTTCGGCCAGCGGGCCAACACCGGCGGCTTTCCGTGCGGCGGTCAAGGTCATGGCAAGACCCGCCTGCGACACCTCCAGATCCTGCGCCGCGAGGAAGGCTTCGTCGCGAAGGGCGGCGGCGTCGGCCGGGCTCGCCTCGACAGCGGATGCAGCGAGCCCGAGGAAGGTGGAGAATGCCGTGCTCAACGGGTCCCGGGCGCCTTGGGCACGCGCGCTTCGCTCGGCGAAATCGCTGCCCGCTTCGCTTCCCTGAAGAGGGCCGCGGCGGGCGCGCGCGACGTGCATCGCGTCCCGCGCCAGCGCCATCGCCTCGCTCCGCCCCGCTGCGCTGCGCGCGACGATCCGGGCGAGGGTCATCTTGCTCCTCGCGACATCGGGGTGCAGCGCGGGGAGCACCGCATTCCGGATTTTCAGTGCGCGCCGCGCCGGGCTTTCTGCCTCGCGCGGCTTGTCCCGCAAGTCGAGGACGGCGGCGAGATTATTATAGGATGTGGCCGTGTCGGGGTGGCGTTCGCCCAGCCTGGCTTTGCGGATCGCGAGGCTTCGCCGGAACAGCGCCTCTGCCTCATCCGTCAGTCCCGCCCGCGCTTCGAGCACGCCCAGCACGTTCAACGTCTGCGCGACGGCAATGCTGTCGCGCCCGATGACCTGTTCCTCGATCGCCAGCGCCTCCCGCAGCAACGGTTCGCCGCCATCATAGCGGCCGCGAGCGGACAAATTGCCGGCCAGATTTGCGAGGCCGGCCGCCGTTGCAGGGTGGTTCGCGCCATAAAGGGCGCGGTTCATGTCGAGTATCCGCTTCCGCAAGGGTTCGGCTTCGGTCAGGCGCTTCTGTGCTTCCAGATTGCCGGCAAGGACGGCGTAGTCGGCAGCGACCCGTGCGCTTTCGTCGCCGAAGGTCGCCCGGTCGATTTCGATCGCGCGGCGGATCAGCGGCTCGCCCTCTGCGGCACGCCCGGCAAAGAGGAGCGTGCTGGCGAGATTGCCCAGATCGCTGGAGACCGCCGGGCTGGACGCGCCGCTGCTTTCCTCGCTGATCGCCAGCGCCTTGCGAAACCGGTCTTCGGCTTCGGACAGGCGCCCCTGGCTCAAATAGAGCGCGCCCAGACTGCTCAGGTCCCGGCCGACCAGAGCATGTGCCGGGCCGAGCGCGGCCACATCATTGTCGAGCGCCTTTTGATAGAGTTTTTCGGCCTCCTCGAATTTGCCGAGAATTTCCTTGATGCGCCCGAGGCTGCCGAGATTGAGCGACGTTATCGGATGATCCGCGCCATTTATCTTTTGCGCGAGGCGCAGGGCATCGCTCAGCACCGTCTCGGCCTCTTGATATCGGGCCTGCTCGATCAGATTGGCCCCCAGTCCGTTGTACAGCGTGGGCAAATTGGCGGCGTTGGCGCCGAGCCCCGCCTCCATGCCGGCGATCGATGCGCGATGCAGCGGTTCAGCCTCGCTATGTTTGGTCTGGGCATCCAGAACCAGCGCCAGGCTGTTCTGCGCGCCGGCGGTGATAATATGCTTTGCACCGAAAACATCCCCCGCCCGCGCCAGCGCTTTGCGGCCGATCGTCTCGGCTTCAGCGATGCGGGCCTGCCCGAACACTGCATTGCCGAGCGAGAGAAGCCCGATGACTTCATCCTCTTTTCCGCCACCATCGGGAAGCGATTGGGCGATCGCGATGGCCTGACGCGCAAGGCGCTCGCTGGCCGCGGCATCGCCCGCCACGCTGGCATAAGTCGGCGCCAGCATGAGGAGGTGAAGGCAATAATCGGGCTGGCCGGCCGGAACCGCACAATCCGCGATCGCCTTGTCGATGATCGTGTATGCATCGGCATAGCGACCCTCGGCAAAGGCCTGCTCGGCTTCGGGAGATTTCGCCCGGGCAGCGGGTTCGGCCCTCAACGGGTCGAAATATCCGGAAAGAGATAAGGCGAGCGCGATGATGGCGCTCAACGAAATTCCCGGTTTGAACCAGACAGATCCCCGAGGCAGACGCATCATCACCGTGACTGCTTAGCAAAGTTTCCCAAAACTCGCCTGACTTCATTTCGCCGTTCACCGGCTTTGGTCGTTCATCCGATCGGGCTTGGGACTGGTCGCCGGCCGTTGCTGCCGCCCGGCGACCAATGCCATTATGTCTCAGAAGCCGAAGGCAACGCCCACGCGGCCGCCGGACGATCCCTTGACGGTCGAGCCGGCAAAGCCGCCCGAGATATAGACCCGCGGTGTCGCCCGCACGACGACCGCGCCCGAAAAGCCTTGCTCGCCGCGGAAGGTTGCGAGGTTGAAGTTCATCGAAACCATGCTGTCGGGAACGATCATCGTTCCGCCCATCGCCATCGCGGCCGCAATGCCACCATTGGCGTGCCTGAAACGGCGGTCGTTGGCGGCACCGATCACATCGAGACGCGCGTCGAGGCTGTCCAGCCGGTCGTCGACCGCCTCGAACGCCGATCCGACGCTCGCATAATTCTGCCCGCCGATCATGTAGCTTGGCGCGGAAACAGCGCCCGTGGCGGGGTTGTAGGTCGATCCGCCGCCAAGGGCGTTCGCGCTGCTTGCGCCAAGCGCATCGACCTGGACGACGGCTGCGTCGGCCGTCGTTTGAGCGGCAATGATGCGGACGTCCTGTTGCGCATTTTCCGCGACAGCTTGATCGGCTGTCACCTGAGCGGCCGCCGAGCTTCCGGCCACGCCCGCCACGGCGGCGTTAAGCTGAGCGACATTGACGCCGTCGGTGGCTTCGGTCCCGGCGGCAAGATTGGTGAGCTGCCGTGTCTCGACGGTTCCGCCGACAACTGGTCGGCCGCCGATCGAGACGCTGTTGTTGCGGTCGGCCACGGATCCTGCGCCCAGCGCGACGCTGTTCGTTCCCGACACGATCGAATCGGTGCCCAGCGCGGTGCCGCCGTCGCCCGATACCTGACTCCCGGATCCCACGGCGATGCTGTGCGTCGTTTGGGCCGAGCTTGAGGCGCCAAAGGCGGAGCTTCGAAAGCCGCTCGCTTCACTTCCCCGTCCAGCTGCCGTCGTATTGGACCCGGTCGCAACGGCTGAATCGCCAATTGCGGTGCTGAAATCGCCCGTCGCACGTGATCCGAAACCCGTGGCTGTCGACGCTACGCTAGCCTGCGCATCGACGCCCACGGCCGTAGCGCGGGTATCCGTCGCCTGAGCGCCTGCGCCCAATGCGGTGCTGTAGAGGCTGTTTGCCAGCGCGCTGCGCTCGACAACGCCATTATTGAACAGGCCGCCAAGCGCAGTGCTGGCAATTCCGCTCGCCGAACTGCCAAAGCCGACCGCGGTGCTGCCGGTGTTTGTTGCCGAGCTGGAGGCGCCCAGCGCCGTGCTTTCTACCCCGCTGGCAAGGCTGAACCAGCCATTGGCGGTGGAACTCAACTGCGTGGCCTTGCTGTCGGAACCCGTTGCCGTCGCGCCGAGGCCGGATGCCTGTGCGTAGCTTCCGAGCGCGCTGCTGAAATTGCCCGTCGCCGTCGCCAGATAACCGTCGGCCGTGCTGGCGTCCGCCGTCGCCAGACTCGAAAATCCCGTCGCGGTGCTCGCCGATCCGGTCGCCTGGCTGTTCACGCCGGTCGCAATGCTGCTGGCGCCGCTTGCCCGGCTGCCTTGTCCGGTTGCGGTGCTGGAATTGCCCGTTGCCTCGGCATCCTGTCCGGTTGCGGTGCTGCTGTCCCCCGCAGCCAGCGCTTCATTCCCGACAGCGGTCGCGCGGGACCCGCTGGCGGTCGAGCCGACGCCGCATTCGGTGGTATTGGGTGAAGGATTGCTGTTGCACTCGACCGTGCCGTCGGCCTTCGCCGGTGCGACGATCGATACGGACAGTGCGAAAGGTGCGGCCGCCAGGAGGAGTCTGGATTTCATGGTCATAAACGATTCCCAATTCGACGCCGCATTCGCGCGGCGGGTTTGCAGAAGCGGGAAAATTAACGGTGCCGCAGATGGCGGGCATCATCACTATGGATGATCGCGGCGGATCGTTTTACAGCTTTGCACGTAACTTCAGCGATGAAGCAGGAGATTGGCGCCACCGTGTCCGAAGAGCTGATCGGCCATATTTATGAAGCAGCGCTGATTCCCGAGAAGTGGACCGACACGCTGGAGCGGATGAACCGCATTTCGAAATCGCACTCGAACTCGCTGTTTGTGTTCAGCGACCGGTTCAGCCCTCGGGGCATTTCGACCGACATGACCAGCGATCTGCTCGAAGCGTTCCTCCAGTCGGACACATGGCGCGACAGCCCCAGCGTCCGCTGGACACTCGACACCCGGCCGGGCGCTTTCCGTTCCGTCGACGATTTTCTGAGCAAGGAAGAGGCCGAAGCCGACGAGGTATGGGCCCCGCTGGCGGCGCGCGGTTTCGGGCAGCGTCTGGCGACGGTCATTCCCTTGTCCAGCGGCGATCGCGTCACATTCGTGCTTGCTCGCATGCGCGACAAGGGCCGTTATACGGCGAAAGACATTGCTTCCCTCGACAGCCTGCGACCGCATCTCAACCGGGCGACGCTCATTGCGGCGCGATTGGGTCTGGAACGCGCCAACGCAATGGCCGAAACCCTCTCACGTCTGGGTCTGGCCGCGGCGGTGATCGATCCGGCAGGGCGCGTGATCGGGTCCAATTCGCTGCTCGATGCCCTGCATGACATTTTGCCGTCGGTCGCGTTCGGCCGCATCTCGGTCAACGACAGGGCAGGAAACACCCTGTTTCGCGCCGGGCTGGAGCAGATTGGGAGCGGGGACGCAAAACCCGGCGGAATGTCGATCCCGGTTCCGCCCTCGGCCTGCGGGTCGCGTCCGCCGCTGATTATCCACCTGCTCCCGGTGCGGGGGCTGGCGCAGGATATCTTTGCCGGCGGACAGGCTTTGATGGTGGTCTCGCTTCTGGAACGCAAATCGGCCCCGATGCCCGAACTTCTCCACGGGCTGTTCGATCTCAGCCCTGCCGAGGCGCGACTGGCGGGGGAAATGGCAACCGGAATGACCTTGCGCGATATCACCGTGTCGCGCCCGGTTTCCATGCCGACGCTGCGCACGCAGGTCCGGTCCATTCTTGCCAAGACGGGTGTGTCGCGTCTGGCGGACCTCTCCCAGTTGCTGGCGCAGATTCCGGAGGGAGATCGAAAGGCCGGGCTTGCCGACTGAAACCATGATGCCGCGTACCGATTGCCGATTGTTCTCATCCGGACGGCCTGTTAGGCACCGGGTTCCAATGGCCAAAGAGTTGACCGCCACCCTTGATAGATCCGCGCCGAATGGCGATGGCCGGCACTGATCATGCAAAAGATCGGTCATCAGCTTCCATCCAATTCCGCGCGCAGGGCTCTGGACATTCTGGGGGATCGCTGGACCCTGATGATCCTGTTCCACGCCTTCCGGGGACGGCGGCGCTTTGAAACCTTTCAATCCCAGACCGGAATGGCGCGAAGTCTTTTAACCGGGCGGCTTTCGCGACTGGTGGACGCAGGCGTGCTTCAGCGCGAGCAATATCAGGGACGTCCGCCGCGTTATGAATATCGGTTGACGGCGATGGGGACCGATCTGTTCGGTGCGTCGCTGATGATCATCCGCTGGGAAAAAATCTGGTTTCCGGATGTCGAGACGGCGGCGCACCGGCTGCATCACAAATGCGGCCATATCATTACCCCGGAATTGCGGTGCGAGGCGTGCGGCGAGATTGTGACGGCGCGCACGATCCAGGTGGCCGACGGGCCGGGGGCGGGGCTGGAGCCGCCGCAGCCGCCGCGCGTTCAGCGGCGCTCCACCGTGCTGCGCGACGCCATCGACCCCGACCGGCAGATGCTGGAACGGGCGATGGAGGTGCTGGGCGACCGATGGACGGCGCATGTGATCGCATCGGCGTTCACCGGGGTCCGCAAATTCGGCGAGTTTGAATGCGAGTTGGGCGTCGCGCCCAACATCCTGTCGGAACGACTCAATCGTCTTGTCGATCTGGGCATATTCGACCGGCGGCTCTATCAGGAAAAGCCCGAACGCTTTGAATATCGCCTGACGGCGAAAGGGATCGACCTGTTCCCCCTGATCGTCGAGCTGATTTCATGGGGCGATCGCTGGCTGGATGGCGGCAAGGGACCGCCGCAGATATTGACGCACAGCAGTTGCGGGCATCGCCTCGTCCCGATGATCACATGCGACCATTGCCATGACGTGGTGACGGTAACATCGACCCGATTGACCGAGGATCAGCTGGTCAGCGCGCAGAGATAATCCGGCGGAGCGTCGCCTGCGCGCAGACTTTCCATGCGCCGTGTGTCGATATAGTCGCGCCAGGACGCGATCAGATCGCCTTCGAATTCGACCACAGCGGCATAGGGCATGGCAACCTCCACGCCATTGGTGCGGCGATAGGCATCGACGCCTTCGACGAACAGGAGGTCCGCCGATTCCGCATGGCGCAAGATCCGCCAACGTGTTTCTGCCATGTCGGACCGAAGTTTTTCCAGCACCGCCCGCACCGCCGCTTTGCCCGACACGGGAGGAATCGCCGCTGCGGCGATGTGCCAGACGACCGTGTCCGTCATCAGCGACAGGACCGCGTCGACATCGCCGCCGTTCCACGCCTCGACCAGCGCATGGAAAATCTCGTGCCGGCTCAACCGATCATGTCCAGAACCTGATCCCGCAAGGCGCGCCGCGATACCTTGTTCATGGCATTGCGCGGCAGGCTGTCGACGATCACCATGCGTTCGGGCAGTTTGAACCGGGCGAGGCCCCGGTCGCTGAGCCAGGCGGCGATGGCGTCGAGGTCGACCGTTTCATCGCCTGCAGGCACGACGGCGGCGCACATGCGCTCGCCCAGCCTGTCGTCGGGAATGCCGACCACGGCGGCCTCTTTCAGCGCGGGGTGCGCCGCCAGCATATCGTCAATTTCCGCCGGTGAGATATTGACGCCGCCGCGAACGATGATTTCCTTGCACCGCCCGACGAAGCGATAAAAGCGCGGTGTCGGATCATCCCCGGCGAGCTCGAACAGGTCGCCGGTCCGGTAATAGCCCCGGTCGTCGAACGCGTTCGCCGTCGCCTCCGGATTGTTCCAATAGCCGCCAAAGGTCGCCGCGCCCTGAAAGCGCAATTCGCCGGACTTGCCCTTTTCCGTAATCTCTTCTTCCGTCTCGAGATCGACGAGACGGGTCGAGATCATCTGGTCGCTGATGCTTCCCGGCCAATCGATCCCGTCCACGCCCATGCGCGGAAAATAACGTGCGCGATCGATATGATCGGGCATCGATCGGGCGTCGCTGAACAGCGATGCGCCCTCGTTGGAGCCATAGATGTTGCAGACCTCGATGCCATATCCGTTGGCAAAGCCTTCGATCATGAACGGCGACAGGGGGGCGGAGCCCGACCCGATGGCCCGCAGCGACGACAGGTCCATGCTGTCGAGCAAGCCCGGCGTCTTGAGCAGGGCGGTCAGAATGGCCGGGGCCGCAATGGTATAATTGACCCGTTCCTCGACGATCTGACGCAGGAAGAGTTGCAGGTCGAACGGGTGGTGCAGGACGAGTGTCCCCTGTTGCATCAACCAGGGCGTCACCAGCCCGAATGAGCCGATGTTGACGAGGGGAAAGGGATTCAGCAGCACTTCGCCTTCGCGGATGTCCGCCGCCTCCGACACCATGATCCCGTTGACGATCCAGTGGTTCTGGTCACGCGGAACGCCTTTGGGCCGGGCCTCGGTCCCCGACGTCCAGAATATGGTGAACAGCTCGCCGGGGCCGGTCGGGTTTTCGCTACGATAGCGGGCGGCTTTGGACGGATCGGCGGCGGCGATGCGGGCATCAAGATCGACGGCGCCTTCGGGGGCCTTGCCGCCAAGGATTAACAGTTGGCAGGCGCGTCCGGCCGTCACCTGCTGCGCCAGATCCGCATGATCGAAACCTGCGAATGCGGCGATGGTCACGATCGCGCGCGGATCGACCGACTGCACGACATGGTCCAGTTCATGCCGTCGATACGGCATGACCACCGGCGAGATGATCAGGCCGATGCGCGAGGCCGCCAGCGCCAGGATCACGGTGTCGGAGATATTCGGCAACTGGTAGGTGATGACATCGTCTTTCACCAATCCGCAATCGAGCAGCGCGACGGCCACCCGGTCGACTTCATTGCCGAGCTCGCACCACGTCAGACGGCGAGGGTGCTTGCCATCGAGATCGGGGCGGTTGGCGGGGTCGACCAGTGCAAGGCGATCGGGCACGGCCTGCCTTGCCCGTTGCAGCCAATCGTCGAGGGTCAGATCGCCCCACCAGCCCTTTGCGGTGAAATCGTCTATCCGGTGTTGCGGTGTCAGTTGCATCCTGTCCTCCGTAGATTCAGCGCGCGCGCTTGGGCGGCCAGGGGAAAAAGCCGGAGGTCCGCTCGATATAGTCGACATAGTCCGGTTTGGTCTTGCGCATACGAAACTCCAGCGTCGGGGCGCCCGACCATTTCATCAGCGTCCAGGTCAGGAGCAGGGGGCCGGGCAACGCCAGCCAGCCGAGGGACGTTTCCGCGCCGATCAGGAACAGGCCCCACCACAGGCAGGCGTCACCGAAATAATTGGGATGCCGCGTGTAATGCCAAAGGCCGGTCGACAGCACCTTGCCCTGATTGGCGGGGTTCTTGCGGAACCGGGTGAGTTGCCAGTCCGCGATGGATTCAAAGAGAATGCCGAACAGTGCCAGCGCGGCGCCGATATAGGCCAGCGTGCCAAGCTCCACCGGTTCGGCCGGGATTTGACCCAGCATCGCGGGCAGGGCGACGATGAATTGCAACGGCGCCTGCGTTACGAAGACCAGCCAGAAGGACGCACGGCCATAGGACCAGCCGCGCGATTCCTTTGCCTTTTCCATCATCCGTACATAGCGGCGGTCGGGACCGTGATCGCGCCAGCGCCAGAAAAGATAGCCGCCGAGCCGGATCGCCCACAGCGAACATAATCCCAGCAGAAGAACGCGGCGGTCGGTGCCGCCGCCCAATTGCAGAAAGGTCGCCAACGCCATCAACGCCATGCCCAGCGACCACCAGGCGTCAACCATGGTGACGTCGCGGATCGACGCGCAGATCGCCCATAACAAGGTGAAGGCGACCACAACCGTCAGGGCGTTGATCGCCAGTATCTGGAACACTTCCATTCTATTTCCTCTCCTGTCGCCGGATCAACGCCCGGTCGAAATCTCTTCCATGTCGAGCATTCTTGCCAGCGCGCGTTCCTGCGCCTTCGGGTCGCGCGCCTGCGCGGCGCGGACTTCCATGGCCATGCGATCGGTGTCGATCTCGTCGGCTCCGCGCTTGATGGCGGACAGGCCGATGCGCGCGATGTCCTCGGGCCGTTCCTTCGCTCCCGCAACATGGGCGGCCATGCGGGTGTCGACCGATCCGACGATCAGGGCGCTGACCGACGTGCCTTGTTTCGCGAGCTCGGCGCGAATGGAGGTCGTGGCGGCGCGTGCGGCAAATTTGGATGGGCTGTATCCGCCCATGGCAGGGACGGCGACCAACCCTCCGGAAGACAGAACGTTGACGATCGCGCCGCCGCCGTTCGCCTTCAATATCGGTGCAAAGGCGCGGCACATGCCGAGCAGGCCGAAATAATTGACCTCCATTTCCGCTCGCGCGGCATCGATGGTCGCGCTTTCGATCAGGCGCTGATTGAGGAAGGCGCCCGCATTGTTCACCAGCACGGATACGTCGCGCGCCGCCGACGCCGCCTGTTCGATCTGCGCCGGGTCGGCGACATCGAGGGACAGGATGGCGACACGATTGCCGCCTTCATCTGCCAGATGCTTCGCATTGGCGGGATCGCGGGTTCCGACATAGACTTTCGCCGCGCCCGCCGAAAGGAACGCGCGGACAAAGGCTTCGCCGATACCGCGATTGCCGCCGGTCACCAGCGCGGTGGCGCCTTGCAGGTCGAATGCCATCAGTTTGCGCCCCGTGCCGCATAAAGCAGGTCGTCGGGCTTCTTGGCACCGCGCACCAGTTCGGTGCCGGGCGGGAACATCAGGCCGCGACCCCAGCTTTCGCTGTGCGGCATCTCATGGTTCCATTCCCACGCCAGCTGGCGGTGGGCAATCTTCCAGTTTCCATCGCGCCGTTCGAAACGGTCGATGGCGCGCGCCAGCGTCAGCGTCTCGAACGTCTCTCCGCTTTTTTGCATGCGCGCGAACGCCAGAATATAATGTTCGGCGTGTGCCGTGTCGCCGTCGAGTTCGATGACGATGTTGGTGGCGAGATGATTCATGATGCCCGCCTTGGGAAGCATCCTGGCCATCAACGCGACATAGTCGGATGCCGGTCCTTTGAAGACGCCGCCATGATCTTCGATCGCATCGGGATGATAAGCGTCGGCGATCAGGTCGATATCGGCGCGGTCGGCGCCGCGCAGATACAGGTTGATGACGTCGGTGATGGCCTGCTTGTCGAGCAGCGCCTGAATCGCGGGGCCGGTCAATGTGTATCTCCCAATATGATGATGCTGGCGTCGGGGTTTTCGGAATAAAGACGCGCCACGGCATCGCCGCGCCGGTCGATCACCGCACGGCGATTGATCGTTCCCTTGTCCGATATTTCATGGGCGTTGGCGCTGGGCGGTTCGTCCAGCAGCAGCGCGCGGCAAATGGTCGAGGAGCCGCCCTGCTGCGAGGCATTGAACGTTGCCAGCGCATCGGCGATGGTTTCGCGCGTTCCATCCTTTGACGGCCAGACAAGCAGCGCCAGATAGGGACGGTTTTCGTCGCAGAGCACGACATCGGTCACCAGCGGCGACAGCGCCTTGATCAAGGCGTCGCGCAGCGCGCCGCCATAGACCCACGCGCCGCTCGACAATTTGAACTCCTCCGCCAGCCGGCCTGCGAAAGCCAGGCCCGCTTCGGGACGGTGCGGGTCGTTGAAGACCGCCAGATCGCCGGTGCGATAATATCCCTCGTCGTCGAACGCGGCGGCGGTCTTGTCGGGGTCGTCCAGATACCCGCGCGTCACCATCCGCCCCTTGACCCGCACCTCATATCGCTCCCCCTGCGGCACCAGTTTGACGGTGGCGCCCGGTGCGGGAAGACCGACGCCCACGCGGTCGGTTTCAAAGTGGATCGCCATGAAGGCCGATACGGTCTCGGTCGCCCCATAGCCGGAGGTCAGGGTGATGCGGTGGCCGGTCTCCGCAATGGCACAGGCCTGTAGCCGGTCGTACACCGGCTGGCTCAGCCCCGCTCCGCCATAGAGCATGACCCGCAGTTTCGAGAAAAAGGTACGGCGCAGCAGCGCGTCTCTTTCCAATTCCTCGACCAGCAAACCATAACCGAGCGGGACATTGTTGTAGAAGCCGACGCCGATTTCGCGCAGGTTACGGATCGATTCCCCAAACAGGGCCGGAACGGGTTTGCCGTCGTCGATATAAAGGGTTCCGCCTTCGGTCAGCGTCGTCCGCAGCACCGATGCGCCCGCCGCGTGGTGCCACGGCAGCCAGTCGAGCATGACATCATGCCACCCGGCGGTTTCTCCGACGATCTGGCGGCACTGGGTCGAGTTTGCGCCCAGATTGTCGAAGCTGATTTCGACCAGCTTGGGCAGGCCGGTCGACCCCGATGTCAACATATAGGCCGCGATGTCATCGCGCCGGATGGCGTCGAGCGATGCCTGCACCGCGCCCGTCACCTTGCTGGCATACAGCGCGTCAAGGCTGGTCGCCGCGCGCTCGATCCGCGCGGGATCGTCGGTCACGATCAGCGCATCGGCAAGGTCGAGGGTGGCGATCGCATTGGCCATCCGGCTGGCCGAGGCCGCGACAATGACGCCGGGCGCGGATTTGCGGATCACATGCGTCAATCGCCCATAATCGCCGCCCAGCGCGGCATAGGCGCTGCTGACGGGGACGACGGGCAAGCGGGCAGACCATCCGGCAAAGCTCATCACGGCAAATGCCAGACTGTTGTCGGCGATCAGCAACAGCGGCCGCCCCGCGGGCGCATGATCGACCAGCCATTGCGCCGCCGCGTCGATATGCTGTTTCAGATCGGCATAGGAGATGCTGCGCCACCCATCCTGTCCCGGCACGCGCCAGGCGAGGGCGATCTTGTCGGGCTGCCGCGCGGCCGCACGCGCGAAGGCGGCCGGAAGATTGGCGTCGAAATCCTCCAGCTTTATGCGCGATTCCAGAAGAACCACCCCATCGTCGAGCCGCTCCACGGCCAGATCGACCGGCATCAGCCGAGCCTCGCGAAACGGTGGCGGATTTTTATCGATGATGGGGTGGGCGTCGATCATCGTCAGACGGCCGGACGCGCCAGCATGGCTTCGACATGCTCGCTGACGCCCTGGCCTGCGAGCTGATTTTCCTGAAGACGGCCGTCGAAATATTCGCGCCAATGATGGATCAGCCCATCCTTGAAATCGAGGATCCCGCAATAGGGGATCGCCACGCGAACGCCGTCGACGGTGTCGAATTCGTCCACGCCTTCCATCCACACCTTGTCGCCGTCCTGCGCAACGTCGAACAGCCGCCAGCGATTGTTGGTGATCCGGCCCTTCATCCCTTCCAGCGTTTTACGCATAGCGTCGGCACCGCGCAGCGGCGCGCGGATGCCGCCGGAGTTGTTCCAGATGATGTCGGGATGCAGGCAAGCCATGACGCCCTCGACGTCCGCCCGATGCCAGCTTTCGATTACGCGGCGCAGCGTGGCAATATGATCCGTCATCGTGTCTCTCTCCTTTGCAAAAGCTGGCATGCTGCCCGCGATCAACATCGCGGCGCCGCCGATCATGATGGTTCGGCGCGGCGTCATCCCTGTTGGATAATCAGGCTGACGGTGGTTGTCGTGGAACCGCCGATGTTCAGGGTCTGCAAGGCGGTTGCGCCCTCCACCTGATAGTCTCCGGCCGAACCCGTCACCTGCTTGTGGCCGTCGAGGGCCATGCGGATGCCCGTGGCGCCGACGGGATGGCCGCACCCGATCAGGCCGCCCGATGGATTGATCGGGTGCCTGGACCCGATCTCGATGGCGCCCGCTTCGATGGCTTTCCAGGCCTCGCCGGGGGCCGTCAGCCCCAGATGCTCGATGGCCATATATTCGGTGGTGGTGAAACAGTCATGGACCTCGAAGGCGCTCACCGCCTCCAGCGCGATGCCAGCCCGAGCGCGCGCCTCTTCGGCGGCGCGGTGCACTTGCGGAAAGACATAGCCGCCGCCACGCGACGCCGCGACCTTGCTGGCATAGGATATGGGCGCTGATCGATGTCCCCACCCGCTGATGCGCGATAGCTGGTCCAATGACAGTCCGCGCTTTGCGGCATAATCGGCGGCGCGCCGGGGCGAGGCGAGAAATATCACGCTCGCACCATCGGTCACCTGTCCGCAATCGCTTTTGCGAATACGGCCTTCGACCACCGGATTTGCCTCATCGTCGGGACCGAAGCTGTCGGCGCCGAATTGCCACGCGCGCGTCTGGGCATTGGGATTGCGGCGTGCATTTGCGAAATTGATTTCGGCGATCCGGCCCAGATGCCGGTGATCGATGCCATAGCGCCGGTCATATTCCTCGGTCAGATCGGAAAAGGCGCGCGGCCAGACATAGGTCGCATCGCCATATTCATGTCCGGCCCAGGCCGCGGCGCCCAAATGTTCCGCCGCCGTGCGGCCGGGCACATTTCGCATCAATTCCAGCCCCATCACACAGGCGAGATCGTATCGGCCCGCCTCGATGTCGGCCATTGCGGCCATGATCGCGACCGACCCGGATGCGCAGGCCGCCTCGTGACGCGAGGTGGGCAGGCCGTCCAGATCCGGGTGAACCTGGGCGAAGAAACCGCCAAGCAGGCCCTGGCCGGCGAACAGGTCGGCGACGAAGTTTCCGACATGCCCGACCTCGATTTCGCTGGCGTCGAGTTGCGTCGCCTCCAGACCCGCGGCGAGAGCCCGCGCAAAGCCGTCGGCCAGTTCGGTCCCCGACCGCGCCCAATTTTCTGCAAAGTCGCTTTGCCAGCCGCCAAGTATATACGTCATGATAGGGGACCCTTTTCGGAAGGTGAGGCCATTTTCGCCGATGCGGCCGCCCGCCGAAACGGCGCGATCGCGGACAGAACGAGGGCGCCGGCAATCGGACACAGCACCGCGACATTGATGGCGATCGCGCGGCCCAATTGCTGCGTATCACCCAATATATGCTCGGTAATCAGGGCAACGCTGACCGGCCCGATCGTCAGGCCGACGATCCCGAGGGTGAAGAAATAGAGCGCGGCAACGCGGCCGCGCAGGCTTCCGGGCGCGGCTTCGCAGAGCGCGGCGACCGCGATGCCGCCGGACGCGGTGAAAAAGATCATGCCAGGAACCAGAATGGCGAGCGCGATCCAGGCCGAAGGGGCGAGGCATGCGGCCATCATGAAGGGCGTGACCAGCCAGATCGACCATCCCGTGACCTTGGCTGCGGCAGCTTCCACCCCGCGCTGCGCGAGGCGCGAGGCCAGCCAGCCCGCACCGGACAGGCCAAAGCCGCCGCACAGCAAGACGACAAAGCCATAACGGAGGCCGACTTCGGTGGCGGTCCAGCCGAAGCTGCGCATGAAATAGGCGGGCATCCACGACAGGACGCCGTAAATGACGATGCAATACAGCGCCATGCCGCCCAGATGCCGCAGATGGAACGCCGGGTGGCGGCGCAGATGTGCGAGCAGGCCATAGGTGGCGTCGGTCTGGCTTGCCAGTTCGCGCCGTTGCGGTTCCGTCACAAAAGCGAGCAGAACGACGACGATCAGACCGGCCAGCCCGACGATGATGAAGGTCGCCTGCCAGGGCGCCACGGCACCGATAAGGGGAAGCGTGATTTCAGGACTGGCGGCTACGCTTCCGATCACCGTCCCGCCGACCATCAGCGCCAGACCCGCGCCGATCGAGCTTGCCATCGAATAGACGCTGATCGGAAAGGCGCGCTTTTCCGGCGGGAAATTGTCGCCGATCATCGAGATGGCGGCCGGCGACAGCGTCGCTTCGCCGGCCCCGACACCCATGCGGGCAATGAAGAGCTGCCAGAAACTGCTCGACAGGCCGCAAGCGGCGGTGGCGAGGCACCAGAAGGTGACGCCCGCGCCGATCACGCGCTTGCGGGGGATCCGGTCGACGAGCCAGCCGATCGGCAGCCCCATTACCGTGTAAAAGAGACCGAATGCCAACCCCTGCAACAAGGCGATTTCCGTATCGCTGAGGCCAAGATCCGCTTTGATCGGGTCGATCAGCAAGCTGAGCAACGTCCGATCGACAAAGGAAACGACATAGCCAAGCGTCAGCACCGCCACCGCAAACCAGCTGCGCGTTGGATTCGGCCAAGGCGTCTCGACCTGCGATATGGCGGCTTGGGAAGGGGCCGGCGCGGCGCTTGCCATGTCGACTTGCCCTATTGCGCGGTCGCGCCGAAATCCTCGGTCAGCCCCATCTCGCTGAGGAGATGGTGGCGATCATAATATTCGCGCCACACCTTGATCTTGTCGCCTTCGAATTCCAGCGCACCGCATACCGGCGTCGCCCCCGGCTTTCCCTTGCAGACGAAGGTGTCCATGCGCTCCATGTAAAGCGTGCCGTTGATCACGCCGATGTTGAGCAGTTTCAGGTCGATGCTGTCCGCCAGCGCGCCGATGCCCGAGATGCGCTGATGAATCGCCTCGCGTCCGACGATCGGGTCGATCATCATCGAATGCAGGACCGAATCATCGGTCAGCATCGACGCTGCCAGATCCCAGTCCTTGTCGTTCCACGCGTCGATCATCGCGCGGCCAACGGCGATTTTTGTGTCATCTGATACGGACATAATCATCTCCCATAGTCTGTTTATGCAAGCAAGTCTGACGCGCGCCGCCATGCGTGTCAACAAGTAAGTCTTGACAAGCAAGTGTCTCCCATGAAATCTACTTGCATAACAAGACTTGATGCGGTCCGGCCTCGAAGCCGGAGGCAAAATGGGAGGGATAAGATGACGACGACGGCACGGAAATTTAATGCGATTCAGCTTTTTTCGGGTGTGGCCATGGCCGCCGCCATAGCCACGGCGAATCCGGCTTTGGCGCAGGCTTCCGGGGGGCAGGCGCCCGCCGCGACCGACGCTTCCGGGCCGCAGGTCGACGACATCGTCGTGACCGCGCGCAAGCGCGAAGAAAGCCTTCAGAATGTGCCGATCGCCATTACCGCCTATTCGGGCGATGCGATTCGCGATGCCCAGATTTCCAGCCTGTCGGAATTCGCCGGTCGCACGCCGGGCTTTACTTTCCAGCAGCAAAGCTCGCTGGAACAGGAAGCGTTTATTCGCGGCGTCGGCACGCTTCGCCTGAACAGCGCGACCGCCGATCCGTCGATCGGCCTGTTCCTCAACGAAGTGTATATCGGACGGCGCGGCACCGCGACGCCGCCGATCTTCGATCTGGAACGCGTCGAGGTTCTGCGCGGACCGCAGGGTACGATTTTCGGCAAGAATGTCGTCGGCGGTGCGGTGAGCCTTGTTACGGCGGCGCCGCAGTTCACGCCCGGCGCGGGCGGTTATCTGGCCATCGGCAACCATGATACGGTGCAATCGGAAGCCTATGTGACCGGACCGGTATCCGAGAAAATTGCCATCCGGGCGTCCGGTTATGTGAATCGCCACTCGGGCTTCAGCCGCAACATCGTGACCGGCCAGGAACTGGACGACATGAAGAGCGTCGGAGGACGCGTTTCGCTGCTGGCGGAGCCGACCGATGCGCTCAAAATCAGCATCGTGGCCGATATCAGCCGCGACCGCAGTGGCGGTCAGGCCCGGCACGCGGTGGACGATCCGACACGGCCGGGAATCGGCCCCATCACGACGGGGCAGATTTCGTCGGACCCGCGCACGACCGAAACCCCCTATGATCAATATAGCCGGCGCAACACGGGCGGCATCAGCGGGCGGATCGATTATGATATGGGATTCGGAACGCTGACCTATCTTTCGGCGCTGCGTATCGGCAAGTCGGCGCAGCGTTATAGTCAGGCGGGCGCCGGTTCGCCGCCGTCGATCACGGACTCGGTGCTGACGCAGCGAGAGAATTATCGCGGCCTGACGCAGGAATTGCGGCTTGCCTCCGACGGTAGCGGTCCCGTGAACTGGATCACCGGCGTCTATTATCTGCGGGAAAAGACGGATCGCAGTTCGCGCAACACCGCGACGAGTTTCCTGCCGGGTGGTCCGGGCGGCACGCGCGACAGCCTGGACGGTGACAATATCTTCGAACAGGTCGGCATTTCCAAAAACTATGCGGCATTTGGCGAGCTTTCTTTCGACATCACCTCGCAGCTCACCGTGTCTGCAGGCGCGCGGTACACGATCGACAAGAAGAGCATGGTCGGGGGTGCGCGCGTCCTGAGCCTGGGACAGCCGGGCGACCTTCTGTCGCCCGCGCCGCTTCGGGCGCCTTACACGCTGGACGTCGAAAAGACCTGGCGCGAGTTCACGCCCCGCATCGCCATCGAGTATAAGATCAACCAGAATATTCTGCTGTACGCATCGGCGGCGCGCGGTTTCAAGGGCGGTGGCTGGCAATCTGCGGCGCCGGATCTGGAGACGGCAATCCGGGCCTTCAATCCGGAAACCGCCTGGAGCTATGAAATCGGCTTCAAGAGCGATTTGTTCGACCGCCGCGTTCGTCTGAACCTCGCGGCCTTCCAACTCGACTTCAAGGATCTTCAGGTCGAACAGCTGGACGACGTCCTGCTGACGACGGTGGTTGCCAACGCCGCCAATGCCAAGATCCGGGGGCTTGAGGGCGAGGTGACGCTGGCGGTCACCGACGGTCTGACGCTGTCCGGATCGGGATCGGTGATCGATGCCAAATATCTGGATTATGTCGATGTTGGCCGCGGGCTGGATTTCACCGGCAACAAACTGCCGCGCGCCGCCGATTATCAATTCTCGGTCGCCGCGGATTATGAAACCCCGGTCAGCGCCAAGCTGACGCTGAAGGCGCATGTCGACTATGTGTATCAGGACAGCATTTTCTACGGCCCGGACAACGCCAACCGCGAGCCGGGCTATGGCCAGCTTAACGCACGCCTCGGCATCGGCGCGACCGACGATGGCTGGAGCATCTCGCTGTGGGGCAAGAATCTGACCAACAAATTGTACCGCGTCAGCGTCATTCCGTTCCTGGGCGATGAAGCGTCGCTTTATGGTGCCCCGCGTACCTATGGCATCCGGCTCTCCGGGAAATTCTGATCGGGCCGCATTGCCGGTCAACAATGAAGGTAGTTATGAAAATCACGCGACACCCCCCGATCGTTACCAGTCTGAAGCCCAGCAATCATCCGTATCTCAACGGAGCGTGGACGCCGCTTCATGAAGAGGTTGATGTGGACGATCTGGAGGTGATCGAAGGCCAGATTCCGACCGATATTGCGGGCATTTATGTCCGCAATACCGAAAACCAGATCCATCAGCCGCTGGGGCGTCATCATCCATTCGATGGTGACGCCATGATCCACCGGATCGAATTTTCAAACGGTCGTGCCCGCTATGGAAATCGCTTCGTCCGCACGCGGTGTTTCGCCGCCGAGCAAGAGGCGGGGGAGTCGCTGTGGGGCGGGTTGGCCGACCCGGTGGAAACGGCAAAAAGGCCGGGGTTCGGGGCGCATGGGGCGTTGAAGGACAGCGCGTCGACCGATGTGGTCGTTCACGCCGGCAAGATTCTGGCGACCTTCTATCAATGCGGCGAAGCCTATCAGGTCGATCCCGACACGCTCGATGATCTGGGCGTCGCCCCCTGGGCGCCGATCGATGGCGTTTCGGCGCATTGCAAAGTGGACGAGACGACTGGAGAATTGTTGTTCTTCAACTATTCGAAGCATCCACCCTATATGCATTACGGCGTCGTCGGCGCCGACGGACGTCTGAAATCCTATGTTCCGATCGAGCTGCCAGGGCCCCGGTTGCCGCACGATATGGCGTTCACCGACAATTATTCCATCCTCAACGATCTGCCCGCATTCTGGGACGAAAGCTTGCTGGAGCGGAATATTCATGCCGTGCGCTTCCACAAGCATCTGCCGTCGCGCTTTGCGGTTCTGCCGCGTCACGGCAATGCGGAAGACATTCGCTGGTTCGAAGCTGCGCCCTGTTACGCGCTTCACTTCATCAACGCCTATGAAGACGGCGATGAACTGGTTCTCGACGGCTATTTTCAGGAGGATCCGACGCCGTCACCCCTGGCGGATGCGCCCGGCGGTTTTGAACATATGATGGCGTATCTCGACGAGCACAGCTTTCGCTCGCGGCTGCATCGCTGGCGCTTCAATCTGAAAGACGGGTCTACGCGCGAAGAGCGCCTGTACGACGGCACGGTCGAATTCGGGATGATGAATGCCCGCTTTGCCGGAAAGCCCTATCGTTATGTCTATTCGACCACGACCAAGCCGGGGTGGTTCCTGTTCAACGGCTTTGTGAAGCATGATCTTCACACGGGCGAGGTGCAGGAACTGATGCTGGAAGAAGGCCGCTATGCCAGCGAAGCACCTTTCGCACCGCGCATCGGCAGCGTGGACGAGGATGACGGCTATCTGGTCAGCTTCATCATCGATGAAAATCGCGGCACGTCGGAATGCATTCTGATCGATGCCCGGAATTTGAGCGCCGGGCCGGTGTGCCGGATCGCGCTGCCGCATAAGATCAGCAGCGGAACCCACGCGGTCTGGGCGGATCGCGGCTTCGTTGATTCCGGGCGGGAAAGTCGCGTATAATGACATATCGCGTGGTGCAGTGGGCCACCGGTGCGATGGGCCGCACATCGTTGCGGCGCATTATCGACCATCCCGACCTCGAACTTGCCGGCTGTTACGTCTATTCGGCGGACAAGGCTGGCGTCGACGCGGGGACACTGGTCGGGCGCCCGGAAACCGGGGTGCTTGCCACCAGTGATATCGAACAGATATTGGCGCTCGACGCCGATGTGGTCCTCCACATGCCGCGCATCACCCTTCCGTATGACAAGATGAATGGCGACGTCGAGCGGCTGCTGGCGTCGCGCAAGAATCTGATTTCGATCGCGGGTTTCCATGCGCCCTGGGCGCATGAGGCGGCTTACGCCGATCCGTTGCGCGCTGCCTGTGCCGCAGGCAATGCTACGCTCGCGGGATTGGGCGTCAATCCCGGAACCATCGTCGAACGCATCGCGCTGGCGGCGACGGGGCTGTGCCAGACTGTGGATCGGGTTATCGTCCACGAAACGGTCGATGCCTCGGGCATGGCTGCGCCGGGGTTTGTCTTTGGACTGATGGGGTTCGGCAGCGATCCGGCGAAGGTCGATATCCGGAAAGGCCCGCTGGCGGAGCTTTACACTCAGCTTTTTTCCGAAACCCTGCATCTGGCGGCCCAGGGACTGGGGGACCGCATCGTTCGTATCGAGCCCGCGCATCAACTGACCCTCGCGCCGCATGACATCACCGTTGCGGCAGGCGTCATCCCGCAAGGGACCGTTGCGGCAACCCGGTGGTGCTGGATCGCGCAGCTGGCCGGCGGCCGGGCGATCGAACTGGCCATATTGTGGACGTCCGACCCCTTGCTGCATCCCGAAGTGGGGCCAGGGCATTGGACGATCCGCGTGGAAGGGCGCCCCAACATCCATATGACGCTGTCGATCGATGAGGCTGACCCCGCGATGCCGCGCGCACGCGCACTGACCGACGCGACGGTCAGCGTGGCGCTGGCGGCCATTCCGCATGTCGTGGCCGCCGATCCGGGCTTTTTCGCCTACCCGCATCCGCCGTCATGGCGAGCCCGACTGAAGGAGGCGGAATGATGCCGGTCTTTGTCCGGGAAGCCTTGCGAACCGCGCGCGGCAAGGCGCGGCCCGACGGCGGGTTGGCAGCAGAAACGCCGCACGGGCTCGTCGCAGCGCTAGTCGACGCGCTGATGGAGCGCGCCGCAAACCCCGGCGAAAGCGGGGCGCTTTTGCTGGGGTGCGTCGGACAGACCGGCGCTCAGGGCGGTAATATTGCCCAGGTTGCCAAACTGGCGGCCGGGCTGCCCGACAAGGTCGCCGCGCAAAGCCTCAACGCCTATTGCGCGTCGGGCCTGATCGCCGTGGGGCAGGCCGCGGCAATGATTGAAACCGGCGCCCTGACCGGTGCCCTCGCGGGCGGCGTGGAAATGATGTCGCGCGTTCCCTTCATGGCCGACGATGCAACCTATTACACCGACACCAGCTTTGCTCCTCCGGCGCGTTATATTCCGGTCGCGCTCGCGGCCGATCGTCTGGCTACCCGGCAGACGATCGGCCGGGCGGCGTTGGACGAGGTGGCCCTGCGGTCACAGGCGGCGAGCGCGGCCGCAGAGGAGGACCCACGATTGATCCGCTCGCGGATCGATGCGGGCGGCCTGTCGCGGGACGAATGCATTCGCCCCGATCTGGACCTCGGTCGGCTGCAAGCCCTGCCTCCGGCGTTCGAGCCGCTTCGCAGCGCCTATGCCGAAGCGTTGGGGGATGAACCGTTTGATCTGCAGCATAGCATCGCCCATGCGCCACCGATGTGCGATGGCGCCGGATTGGCGATGCTGTCCTCGAGCCCGCAGGGCGCGCGGGCGCGCATTCTGTCCTATGCTCAGGCGGGCGGATCGGTCGACGATTCCCTGCTCGCCGGCTTCGCGGCGATGGAGCAGGCGCTGGATCGCGCTGGCCTGACACTGGATCAGATGGACGCGATCGAATTTATGGAAGCGTTCGCCGTGGTCATAGCCAAATTCATGCGCGATTATGCCGTCGACCCGGCGCGGGTGAATATGGCGGGCGGGCATTTGGCAAAGGGCCATCCGATGGGCGCGACGGGCGCGATCCTTCTGTCGACCTTGCTCGACTGTCTCGATGCGCGGGACGGACGCTATGGATTGGTCGTCGTCACCGGCGCCGCCGGAATCGGCGCGGCGATGGTGGTCGAAAGGATCGCCGCATGACCGTGGTGCCCGGACTGCGCGTTCCCGTTCTCGTCGCTCCGATGTTTCTGATTTCCGGGGTCGAGATGGTGGTCGAGGCGGCATTGTCCGGGGTTCTCGGCGCCTTTCCCGCACCGAATTGCCGGACCGTGTCCGATCTCGACAGCTGGATGGAGCAGATTTCGGCGCGGGTCGAAGGCCGGCCGTGGGCGCTCAACATGATCACCCACTCGACGAATGCGCGCCTCGACGACGAACTCTTGCTGATCGCCAAATATCGCCCGTCGGTCATCCTGACGGCGCTCGGCAGCCCCGCTCCGGTCGTTGCAACCGCCCAGGCCTATGGGGGCATCGTGCTCGCCGACGTGCCGACGGTCGGCCTCGCCAAAAAGGCGCTGGCAGCGGGCGCCACCGGGCTGGCCTGTCTGGCAACGGGAGCGGGCGGCCACACGGGTCATTTGTCGCCCTTTTCCTTTCTGTCCGCCATTCGCGATTTTCACCGCGGTCCGCTGACGATTGGCGGGGGCATATCCGACGGCGCGGGGGTCGCCGCCGCGATTGCGGCGGGCGCCGACATGGCCTGCATGGGGACGCGCTTTATCAGTTGCCGGGAAAGCATGGCTGGCGACGATTACAAACAGGCCGTCATCGCGGCGACGATCGACGATATCGTCCTGAGCGACCGTGTCACCGGCACGCTCGCATCGTGGCTGCGCGGCAGTCTGGGGCAGGCGGGCCTGCTCGATCAGGGGCAGGCGACGCCGCAGCGCGACTATGGCGCCGTGGCCGACGCGCATCGTCGCTGGCGGGATATCTGGTCGGCCGGGCAAGCGGTGGGGGCGGTGAAGGCGAGCGAGCGGCTGGCCGATATCGTGGCGGCTCTGGACCGCGATTTCGATGCGGCAAGGCAACGGCTTCTCGTCGGGGCGTGACGGCCGCGTTCGGAAATGAAATCTTCGTTCGGTTATTTCAGCACGAAGAGGGCCATCTTGCGAGCCGGAACAGGGCGTAACTCATCGGCTGTCATCGCTTGGCATTTTGCCATTTGCGTTGTTTTGCCGTCGGCCGGGCGCACCCCATTCTCTATGTAATTCCGTCAGATTGCTGTTTTTGCGGCAAGCCGCTACCGGATTTTGCCCGCTCGTTCGTCTGGGTAATCGGGCGACTCCCTCGGCGCTCGGCATGCAGCACGGAAACGGATGAAAAACGGCGATACAGATCGATGGTTTGTCGACGAGGTTCTCCCCTTGGAGGGAGCGCTTACCCGTTTTCTCGCGCGCAAGATGCAGCGCGGCGACGAACTGGTGGATCTGAGGCAAGAAGTCTATGCCCGCCTCTACGAAGCCGCGCGGGGAGGGGCCAAGCCGCTCAATCTGCAAGCCTTCGTCCTCACTGTGGCGCGCAACATGCTCATCGACAGGGCGCGCCGCCAGCGCGTGGTCGGGATCGAATATGTGGCCGACATCGAGGCGGTGGTCATCGACGATTTCATGCCCGCTCCCGACCGGGAGGTTCATGCCCGGCTCGAGCTTGGCCGGGTGCATGCGGCCATCGAGACGCTTCCGGTCCGGTGCCGGGAAGCCCTCGTCATGCGCCGGATAGAGGATATCCCGCAGAAGCAGGTCGCGAAAAAAATGGGCATTGCGGAGAATACCGTCGAGCAGCATCTGCGAAAGGGCGTGCGCCTGCTGGCTGACCGTCTGTTCGGGACGGCGGCGTCAATTTCAGCCGACAGAAAGGCAGTAAACGATGACGCTGCCTGAACCGCAGAGCGCGCGCGCGATTGAAGAGGCCGCTTCGGCCTGGCTCGTCCGGCGCGACGCCGGGTTGAACCGGGATGAGGAATTGGCGCTCGATGCATGGATTGCAGAGGATGTCAGGAACCGGTTGGCCTGGCTCCGGCTGAAGGCCGCATGGGATGCTGCCGGACGGCTCGCGGGAATCGATCCTGACAGCCTGGCCGGGCAAGAGGCGGCCGAGGATATGGATCGCGATCCGGGGCCGGGCCTTTACGCGCGCTGGAAGGCGACCGCGATACGCACCCGCTTCGCGGCGCTTGCTGCGGCCCTTCTCCTGGCCTTCGTCGGCCATGCCGCTCTGCTGCAAGTCTGGGGCGAGCCGTTCGAAACTGCGCTGGGTGGCCGGATGGTCGAGCCGCTTGGCGACGGATCGCGCATCGAGCTCAACACCGACAGCAGGATTCGCGTATCGGTTAACATGATGCGCCGGCATGTGTGGCTTGATCGCGGCGAGGCCTATTTCGATGTTGCGGCCGACAAGGCACTCCCTTTTGTGATCGAGGCGGGCGGCCCGCGCATCGCCGTGGTCGGAACGCGCTTCTCGGTCGTGCGGCGCGACGATGGCGTTACGGTGCGTGTCATCGAGGGGGCGGTGGATGTCGCTGCCGAGGACGGCGAGAAGGTGCGGGCCCTCCCGGGGGATCAGGTCAACGTCATTGCCGGGACGCTGACGAAGATGTCGCGCGGTGTCGAGACGCTCGAGGATGAGATGGCCTGGCGGTCCGGCCGGCTGATTTTCCGCGATGCGAATCTTGGCGCGGTCGCGGCGGAGTTCAACCGCTACAACCGGCTGAAGCTGCACATCGCCGATCCCGAGGTGGCGGAGATGCGCGTCGGCGGCGCCTTCGCCTCGTCCGACGCCGCAGCCTTCGCGGCGCTCCTTCGCGAGTCTTACGATCTGCGTGTCCGGCAACAGGGAGACGAGATCATCGTCTCGCGCTGATTTTTTTTCGGCGAGGGTACAGGGTATTCGGAATTGCTTCGTCTTCCCTTTTCGCAGCCCGATCAAAACAGGGGGCTGGGGAATTTCGGACTTACGAGAAGGGATGAGGACATGATGAGACTGGGGGGGGCGCGTGCGGCTCTGGTGGCGAGCGTTTGCGCTCTGGCGATTTGCGACGGGGCGATGGCGCAATCGGTGACGGCATTCAATATTCCGTCGGCCGAACTCAGCGCGGCGCTTCACACCTATGCGCGCCAGTCGGACCAGCAGATCATCTACCGCATCGAGGATGTCCGCGGGCTTCAGGGCAAAGCCGTGCGCGGGTCGCTTTCTTCCTATCAGGCGCTGCAGCAGATGTTGGCCGGCACGCCGCTCACGGTCACGCGCTCGGCGTCGGGCGCCTATGTCGTTCGCAAGGCTCCGCGCCAGGCATCCCTCGCGCCGCGCCCCGTTCGCGCCAGCACCCCGCCGCGCGCCGTGGCGGTTCAGGCGCCACCGGTCCCCTCGGCGGCGCCTGAGACCTTCGCCGAGGCAGAGGCTCCGGTTCAGGACATCATCGTGACGGGCTCGCGCATCCAGCGTCCCGATCTGAATACCGCGAGCCCCGTCGGCGTCGTGAGCAACGAAGAACTCAGCCAGCGTCAGGTGACGGCCGCCGAGGATCTGCTGAGCGCGCTCCCGGCGGTCACGCCTTCGATCGGCTCGGCCTCTAATCAGGGCGGGAATGGTGCTGCTACCGTCGATCTTCGCGGCCTCGGTTCCAATCGGACGCTCGTCCTCGTCGACGGGCGCCGGATGGTGCCCTTCGGCCTCGATGGCGTCGTCGATCTCAACACCGTTCCGATGGCGCTGGTCGAGCGTGTCGATCTCGTCACCGGCGGTGCCTCTTCGGTCTATGGTGCCGATGCTGTCGCCGGTGTGGTGAACTTCATCACCCGCAAGAATTTTACCGGGGTCGAACTGCAGAGCACCTACCGCATATCCGAGCGCGGCGATGCGCAGCAATATAAGGCGGATCTCACGCTCGGCGCCGATCTCGAGGACGGCCGGGGCAATGTCGTCATCAGCCTGGGCTATCTGAACCGCGATGCGCTGCCGCTGCGCGCACGCAGCATTTCCCAGTTCCCGATCAGTTCGGTCAACGGCGGCTTCCAGGGTTCGACCGGTGCCGTTCCCGCGATCTTCCAGTCGCCGACCGGTTTGCCGAACATCAGCGACGGTTCGGTGATCGACCCCGCGACGGGCGCCTTCCGCCCGGCGACGCAGGCCGACACGTTCAACACCTTCATCGGTTCCTATCTTCAGACGCCGCTCGAAAAATTCAGCCTCTATTCGGCCGGACGTTATGAGATCGGTGGCGGCTCGGAAGTCTACGCCACCGGCATGTTCGTCCAGAACCGCGCCCATATTGCGCAGGCGCCGAGCGGGACTTTCAGCAACAGCTATCGCCTGCCGCTCAACAACGCCTATCTGCCCGACGCGGCGCGCGGCCAGCTCTGTGCGGCGTTCGATACCAATCCGAACATCACCGGCATCCAGCCGATCAGCGCCGCCGACTGCGCCGCCGCGGGCGCCGCGGTCGGGGGTCCGGGAACGCCGGGCTATATGGAAATCCCGGTCATTCCTTCGCGGCGTTTCCTCGAATGGGGCGCGCGCGGCAACTCGATCGAGTCGACTGTCTATCAGCTTCAGGCAGGCGTTCGCGGCGATGTGACGAGCAACATCCGTTATGACGTCTCGGGCCAATATGGTCAGACGATACAGAATCAGTTGCGCACGCGCTGGGGTTCGTCGGCAAAGGTCCAGCAGGCGCTGCGCGCCTATCGCGATGCCAATGGCGATGCGGTCTGCACCGACGTCACCGGCGGCTGCGTCCCGCTGAATCTGTTCGGCGCGCTCGGGAGCATCACCCCGGACCAGCTTGGTTTCATCGCGCTCGACTCGCAGATCCGCCGCAAGGTGTCGCAAGCGATCGTCACGGGCTCGATCTCGGGCGACGTTGGCAATCTGACGCTGCCCTGGGCGGCAAGCCCGGTCGCCTTCTCGCTCGGCGCCGAATATCGCAAGCTCAGTGCCCGGGTGGTTCCCGATGCGGTTGCAAGCGTGCAGGGCGCGCTGCTCGGCCTGGGCTCGGCGCAGCTTGCGGACTTTGGTTCCTATGATGTGCGCGAGGTTTTCGGCGAGGTCATCGTCCCGGTTATCGAGGATGGCATCGTCCATAATGCGACGATCGAGGCAGGGCTCCGCTATTCGGACTATTCGACGACGGGAAGCAGCGCGACGTGGAAGATCGGCGCCGGCGTCGAGTTCGTGCAAGGCGTAAAGCTGCGCGCCATGTACCAGAGCGCGGTTCGTTCACCCAATATTGTGGAGCTCTTCCAGTCGCCCGGCCAGTCGCTCGGCAACCTCACGGTTGACCCCTGCGCCGGGGCGAATCCGACGGCGTCCGATCTGCTCTGCTCGGCGACCGGCGCGCCCGTCGGCACCTATGGCACGATCCCGCAGCCCTCGTCGCGCCAGATCAACGTAACCGTGGCGGGGAATCGCAATCTCGACGTCGAGCAGGCGAGTACCTACACGGTCGGTCTCGTCCTGAACCCGCCGGCCTGGCGCGGTTTCAGCGCAACGGTCGATTATTTCAACATCCGCATCAAGGACCAGATCAGCGCTCCGAGCCAGACTGACATCCTCGATGGATGCTACTCGAAGATCCTCAACCCCTCGCAGACCCCGAACATCTTCTGCAGCCTGATCAAGCGCAACCCGCTGACCGGCGGGCTCAGCGGCTCGGGCGAGACGCCGGGTGTGATTCTGACGAGTTCCAACCTCGGCAACATGTCGACTGCGGGTATTGACTGGTCGTTGGCCTACAAGTTCGATCTCGAAGAGCATTTCGGATCGCTTCCGGGCTCCTTCAAGATTGCGGCGGGCGGTACCTGGCTGCACCATTATCGCACGCAGGCCACGCCGAATTCGATCAACCGGATCTGCACGGGCCATTACAGCACCGCCTGCGGCAACCCGCGCCCGACCTGGAAGTGGAACGTCCGCGGGACCTACAGCCTCGACAATCTGACGGCGTCGTTGCTCTGGACCCACATCAGCGCGACGAAGCTCGAGGGCGCGCCGCCCGCCACTGCGGCGCCGGTCGATACACCGCAGACCGGAAACTCGGCCTATAACTCGATCCTTCCCGCTTTCCGGAAGATCGGTGCCTATGACTGGTTTGACCTGTCGCTTTCCTACGATATTTCGGAGGATGCGCAGATCAATCTGCTGGTCGAGAATCTCCTGGACCGGAAGCCGCCGCTCGTAGGCAATGGCGTGAGCGGGTTTGCCTTCAACGACGGCAACACCTTCCCGAACGTCTACGACATGGTGGGCCGGATCTATTCGATCGGCATTCGCTTCAAATTCTAGCGACGTTGCGGGCGGCCGCGGCGCTGACGCGCGGCCGCCCGCGCACCCTTTTCTTCGAACGACCAGACCTTGCGGGGAACTCGCCCATGACGCTGCGCCTTTCCATTTTTTCGGCACTCCTGCTTTCGGCCGCGCATCCCGCGCTTGCTGCCGATAATTCTGGCTGGGACGTCAACGCTCCGCCCGTCGATACCATCGAGACAAAAATCGATGTGACTGAGGGGACGTGGATGAACGTCGATGTCAGCCCCGATGGAAAGACCCTTGTTTTCGACCTGCTCGGCGATCTTTATGTCATGCCGGTCGCTGGCGGGACGCCGACCCGGATTGCGGCGGGAATGGCACTCGATCATCAGGCCCGTTTCTCGCCCGACGGCAAGCGTATCGTCTTCACCTCGGACCGAAGCGGGGCAGAGAATATCTGGATCATGAATGCCGACGGATCGAACCCGCGGCAAATTACCTTCGAAAATTTCTTTCTTGTCAGCGGCGCGAGCTGGAGCCGCGACGGCAATTCGGTGGTCGCGCGCAAGCACAAACCCGTCCAGCGCGGCCTCGGAACCGGGGAATTGTGGCAATATCACATCGATGGAGGGGCTGGGACTCCCCTCGTCGAGGCGCCCGACGCGCTTCACCAGAAGGAAGTCGGCGAGATCGCCTTCGCCCCTGACGGGAAATCGATTTTCTTCAGCCGCGACATCACGCCAGGACCGGCTTTCGAATATGCGCAGAACGCCAATCGCGAGGTGTTCGTGATCGACCGCTATGACGTGGCGACCGGTGAGCAGACGCGCGTGACGGGCGGCCCGGGCGGCGCGGCGCGGCCGACACCATCACCCGACGGCGCCCATCTCGCCTTCATCCGGCGGGAGGAAGGGGCAACGCGGCTTTTTGTGCGGGACCTCGCGACCGGGCATGAGCGCCGCGTCTATGACAAGCTCGACCGCGACATGCAGGGGAGCTGGTCCTATTACGGCACCTATCCCGGCATGAGCTGGACGCCCGACAGCAAACAGATCGTCTTCTGGGCAGGTGGCAAGCTGCGCCGCTTGTCGCTCGCCGACATGAACGTTGCCGACATTCCATTTCATATCTTCGACACGCGCCGGGTGGTGAAAATCGTCCGGCCCGAGCGCGACGTCTGGAATGACACGGTCACGACGCATTTTCCGCGCAACGCGCACGTCTCTCCCGATGGCGCGCGCGTCGTCTTTGAAAGCCTCGGTCGTCTTTACGTTCGCGATATGACCGGCGGCGAACCGCGGCTGCTCACGGCGCCCGACGGGGACTTCCAGTTTTTCCCAAGCTGGTCGCGCGACGGTCAGCGGATTGCCTTTGTTTCGTGGAACGACAAGGAACTGGGGCAGCTGCGGACCGTGTCCGCAAACGGTCGCGACGTGAGGGTCGTGACCGCGGAGCGCGGTTTCTACCGCCGCCCGCGCTTCTCTCCCGATGGCACGACGATCGTGTTCGAACAGGGCAGGGGATCGGATTATGATGCGCGTTCGCGCGACAATTTCCTCTTTTCGCGCGATGCCGGGACGGCGAGCGGCATCTTCCTCGTTCCGGCGCGCGGCGGAGCGATGACGCGGATCGCGGCGAATGGCCGCGCGCCCCACTTCGGAAGCACGGCAGACCGGGTCTATTTCTCGGCCGCCAAGGGGATGACCGGCAGCCTGCAGAGCGTCGATCTTGCCGGACATGATGCAAAGGTGCACGCCGAGGGGCATCTTCTCTATGATTTCCAGCTCTCGCCGACAGGACGCCATGTCGCGTTCCGCGAAAATCACCGTGTTCGCGTTGCACCCTTTCCGGGCGGAGCGCGCCCGATCAGGCTGGATACGGCGTCGGCGACCGTCCCAACCGCTGCGGCGAGCGATGCTTCGGGCCGCTATCTGAACTGGTCGGGGGACGGGCTGAAGCTTGGCTGGACCATCGGGCCCGAGTTTCACGTGCGGTCGGTTGCCGATATGATGGCGGGCACCCGGGGCGATGCGCGCATCGCGTCGCTTTCGCTCACCGCGCCCGCAGCGAAGCCGAAGCAGACGATCGCACTGGTGGGTGCGAAGATCATCACCATGGCACGCGCGGACGGCGGTATCGTCGAGGACGGCGTCATTCTGCTCGAAGACAATCGCATCGCGGCGATCGGTCGCCGGGGCGAGGTCGCGATTCCGGCGGGGACGCCGCAGGTGGATCTTGCCGGCAAAGTGGTGATCCCGGGCCTCATCGACGCGCACGCGCACGGTGCGGAGGGCACCGATGAACTGATACCGCAGCAGAACTGGGACGCGATCGCGCACCTCGCCTTCGGGGTGACGACGATTCAGAACCCCAACTCGCCGTCGAGCCTGACCTACGCGGCTGCGGATCTCCAGCGGACGGGAAAAATACTGACGCCGCGGACCTTTACGACGGGCGAAACCATGGATGGTCGCCGCACCATGACGCAGGCGCTGATCAACAATCTCGATGACGCGCTGATGCATGTACGCCGGGCGAAAGCGGAAGGCGCTCTCACGATCAAGAGCGATGCGCAGCCACGCCGCGAACAGCGGCAGCAGCTCGTCGTCGCTGCGATGCGCGAGCATCTGGCGGTCCAATATTGCCTGCCACCGTTGTTCCCGACCTTCGTCGCGCTGGTCACCGACGGCAATATGAATGTGGAGCACGGGATCGGCATGGACGTCCTTTACGAGGATGTGCTGAGCTTCATGAGCCAGACCGGCACCAGCTACACGCCGACCAACGTCAACGACTATGTCGGCCTCGGCTCGGAGACATATTGGATCGACCATTCCGATCCGATGCAAACCCCGATCCTTACCGCCAATGTGCCCGACCCGGTGCTGCGCGCCGAGATGTCGCGGACCGTTCATGCCGAGAAGCACGAATATACGGACGGCGACATCGCCCGCGAAGCGGCAAAGCTGGGCCGTCGCGGCGTCCTTGTCTCGGCGGGCGGGCACGGCGTTCAGCAAGGTATCGCGCTGCATTGGGAGATATGGTCCTTCGTGCGCGGGGGCATGGAACCGCTCGAGGCGCTGGCGACCGCGACCCGCAATCCGGCCAAGGCCTTTGGTCTCCGGGACGTGGGCACGCTCGAGACGGGGAAGCTCGCCGATCTCGTGATCCTCAATGCCGATCCGCTCGCAGATATCCGGAACAGCGGCGACATTTACCGCATCATGCAGAACGGGCGGATGTATGATCCCATGACCATGAACGAAGTGTCGACGGGAGCGTGGCGCCGTCGGCCCTACCACTGGGAAAATTGACGCTGCACGCGGGCGTCAATCCACCTCTTTACTGCGTTCCGGCCGCGCGACGGGGCGATGGTGATCGCCGAATGTCGATGCAGGGATTCGTTATTGCGATTGGTTCTCAAAAAGGGTAGCGCGGCGCCATGCGTGCTTCCCCGCTTTTCGCGAGCCTTTTTTGACCCGCAGAGGCATCCCGGCCGCCGTGCGCGAACATCAGCAGGCGCTCGTCGCGAGTGTCGAGGCGCGGGTTCGCTCGCGCAGTGATGCCGAGGATATTGTCCAGGAGGCATGGATCCGCGCGCTGGCGCAGATCGCCGACGAGGAAGCGCAAGCGCCGATCCGGAGCCTGAAGGCGTATCTGCACCGCATCGCCGCCAATTTGTCGATCGACCATTTGCGCCGCCGCAAGGTCCGTGCGCATCTCGAAGTCGCATCGATCGACGAAGCCGCGTTGCAGGTCGCGTCCGACGCGCCGTTGGCGGATGAGCTGCTGATCGATGCGGAGCGGCAAAAAATGTTCGAAACGGCGCTACGCCGCCTGCCGGCGCGGGCGCGGCGCGTGCTGCTGCTGAGCCGCGTCGACGGCTGGACCTATCCCCGGATCGCGGCAAAGCTCGGTATTTCGCTCCGCACGGTTTCGAACGACCTCGAACTTGCGCTGGCGCAATGTCTGTCGCTGCTCGCCGAGCGCGAACCATGAGCCGCGTTGCAGGATTGGCGGTGCCGATGCGTCTTACAAGAGAGAAACAAGCGCGCGAGGATGAGATGGTGGCACCGACGAACTTGTCGGATATTGATCGGCAAGCACTCGCTTGGTTCGTCGCCGGTCGCGGCGACAAAACAGGAGACGCGGCCGCTCTCTCCGCTTGGCGCGCGGCGGATCCGCTCCACGACAAGGCCTATCTGCGGGTCGAGGCCTTGTGGGGATCGGCGGCTTTTGCCGGTGCCGCCCGCGCGGCGCGCCCGCGCCCGACGCGTGCGGCCATTCGGGCGACCGGAATGGCTCTCTGTCTCGCGATTGTGACGGCGGGCGGCCTCCGGCTGTCGGGCGCGATCATCGCATGGCCGGCCGATCATTCGGCGGCCGTCGGAGACATGGCCGCGCTGACGCTCGATGACGGCAGCCGTGTCATTCTCGACAGCGGCTCGGCGATCGACGTTTCGATGGACAAGGGACACCGCGAAATCACTCTGGTCCGCGGGCGCTTCTCCATCGCCGTTGCCGATGACGCGCGCCCCTTGCGCGTGCTGAGCGGCGACGCCGTCATCCGCGACATCGGCACGCGCTTCGATGTGGCGCGCCGGGCGGATGGCGAACATGTTGCGGTGGCGGATGGGCTGGTCGAATTGCGGGCCAGCGGCGAAAGCCGGGCTATCCTGCTGCGAGCGGGGGAGGGCGGTTCGCTCGTCAACGGAAAGATCGGAGCCGCACACCGTCTCAACGAGCTCGAAAGCTTTGGCTGGCGCGACGGGCGGCTCTATTTTTCCAATCGCCCCTTGGGCGAGGTGGTGGACGAACTGCGGCGTTATCATCGCGGGTGGATTGTCGTTTCGAACGACCGCGCGGCCGCCTTGCGGGTCAGCGGTGGACTGGACCTTCACGATCCCGCAGCCGGAATGGAGGAACTGGCGCGTCTGTCGGGCGCGCGGCTGTCGCGCGTGACCGATCGTCTGCTGATCTTGCGCTAGACGATCTTTTTGAAATTAATTTTGCAGGATCGCGATCCGCTACACGTCTTCCTTATGAGACTGACTTGCAATAGCATTGACGTGGGTTGATGCGGTCGGTCAAGGGGAAGATCATGATCGCGTCGCATGTCCGTCTGGCCGCAGCATTACTGGCAGGTGTCGCGCCGCTCGCGGTGCCGGCGGCCGCAGCCCAGTCGCAGCGGAGCATCGCCGTCGCCGCCCAGCCGCTCGACACGGCCATTCAGCAGCTGATGGCGCAGACCGGGGTGCTGATCAGCTATCCGGCCAGCCTGTCCGCAGGCAAGCGGTCGTCTGCCGTGTCGGCGGAAACATCCGCCGTCGGCGCGCTGTCGCGCCTCCTCGCGGGAACCGGCCTGACCTATCGTCAGACCGGCGGTAACAGCTTTACGCTCGAACCCGCGCCGCAGCCAAGTGAAGGGTCGATCCAGCTTGGCACATTGCGGGTCGAAGGCGCTGACTCCGGTTCCGCAGGAGGGGGGAATGGTGCGGACTCGCGCGAAGCTGCGGCGAACCAGCCTTACCGGACGGCGGGCAGCGCGGCGCATGTCAGCCGCGAGCAGATCGACCGCGTGCCTCCGAGTTCGACCGGCGATATTTTCCTCAGCACGCCGGGGATCGCGTCGGCCGGAAACCGTAACGGTCAGTCGCTCGATCTCAATATCCGTGGGCTGCAGGGAATGGGTCGCGTGGCGACCCTGATCGACGGCGCCATGCAGCAGACCAGCACCTATCGCGGCTATGGCGGGACGAGCAGCCGCACCTTCATCGATCCCGACCTGATCGGCGGCATCGACATCAGCAAGGGGCCGTCGGACGGTGCTTATGGCGCGGGCGCGATGGGCGGCGTTGTCAACATGCGGACCCTGATCGCGCATGATCTGGTCGGCGAAGACAGCAAATTCGGGATCCGCGTCAAGGCCGGCATCGCCGACAACAGCCTCGAGCCGCCCGCGACACTGACCCGGACGCAGCGTTTCGATCGCGGCGGGCTGACGACCGATGCGCGCAATCTCAGCATTGCGGCCGCGTACCGGGGTGATAATTTCGAGCTGGTCGGCGCCTTCGTCGAACGGCGCAATGGCAATTACACCGCGGGCACGAAGGGCAATGATCGCACCACGCTGACCAGCCGTACCGGCGTCGTTACCGAGCATCCGATCTCGCTCTACAAAAAGGGCGGCGAGGTGTTCAACACGTCGCGCGACACGCAGGCGGCGTTGCTCAAGGCAACCGCTCGCTTCGGGGACGGTCATGCGATCGAACTCGGCTATGTACGCTACGACAGCGTGCATGGGGAGGAATATCCAGACGCGAACAATCCCTTCAGCCAATGGTCGTGGATCGATCAGGCGCCGCTCAGCGACGTGCTGTCGAACGTCTACACCGCCAAATATCGCTGGAAGCCCGCCGACAACGAACTGATCGACCTGCGTGCCGAAGCGTGGATCAGCGACGTGAACGATTATTGGGGCGGGTATAGTCTGCGCTCGGAAAGCGTCATGAAGGGGGTCGATGTCTGGAACCTGTCCCTGGTCGGAACGCCGATCGGCGAACTGGCGCTGAAATATGGCGGCCAATATTCGGTAGAAGACAGCAAGACCCGTCTGGATCCAACGCCAATTTGGGGCGACAATCTCTTCTTTGACGGGACGCGCAAACTCGGCCGTATCCATGCCAATGCCGATCTCGACATCACCGACTGGGTCCGGCTTTCGGGTGGCCTCAGCTATGAATGGTTCCGCACGAACGGCATCAACTGGCGCAGCGACGACCGTCTTGGACTGAAGGGCGACCGGCTGAATCCGCGCGCTGCCTTCACCGTGACCCCGGCGGACGGGATCCAGTTGTTTGCCACTTATGCGCGGGGCTGGCGCCCGGCGACCTTGCGCGAGACCTTGCTCGACATGGACTCGCTGATCCGTCCCAACCCGCTGCTCCGGCCTGAAAAGTCGCGCAACATCGAATTCGGCGTCAATGTCCTGCGTGAAGGCGTGTTCGGCGAGGACCGGCTGAAGACCAAGCTCGTCTATTTTGACAATCGCTACACCGACTTCATCATGCGTGAATATGGGACCAGCTTCGGGCTGCCGACCAATTACCGCACCTACACGAATATTCCCGAGGTGAAGTTCCGGGGGATCGAGGCGTCGGTCGATTATGACTGGCGGGGGCTGTTTCTCCAGGGGCAGTTCAACTATTACACCGATGTCCAGTTCTGCAATCCGACGGGCGAAAACAGCTATCTTCCGTGCGGACATTTCACCAGCGGAGAGGATTATCAGTCCCAGGCCGTGCCTGCGAAATATTCGGGCGCAGTTACCCTCGGCGGGCGCTTCCTCCAGGATCGCCTGACGCTGGGCGGGCGCGCTGTATTCGCGGGGAAACGCGCTGTTGGCCGCCGTGCGATTTACAACGGCAGCAGCGTGACGTCGGAATGGTCGCCCTATACGGTGTTCGACCTGTTCGGCAGTTTCGATATCGGCGAGCATCTCACGCTCGGCGCCAGCGTCGAGAATATCGGCAATCGCTATTATCTCGATGCGCTCAGCCGCGCCCGGACGCCTTCGCCGGGCCGCCTTGTCCGCCTGAGCGTGACGGGCCGTTTCGGCGGGCCGGATCGGTCGGGTGAACGCGAAGCCCTGCCGCGCCAGTCGCGGCTCGAGGCCTTCGACGGCGACTGGTCGGGCCCCTATGTCGGTGCGGTCGCAGGCTATGCCGATGTTGATGCGGACTCGGTCGTTGTGCGAGGGAACGGGTCGGCATCGCCCGAGAGCGGAAATTTCGACGACGGCGGGCTGACTTTCGGCGGTATCGCCGGTTACAACTGGCAACTTCCCAGCGGTCTTGTTCTCGGTCTGGAGAGTGATTTCGGCCGTAGCACGTCGAAAGGCAGCTATAATTATCTCGCTGCCGAAACCGCCAGCCTTTCCAACTATTCCAGCGTCGAAGCAGTCTATCAGGCCAGCAACAAATGGCACGGCAGTCTGCGCGGCCGGCTTGGGCAGGCACTGGGGCGGTTCATGCTATACGGCACGGCGGGACTTGCCGTGCGCCGCGATGCCATGTCGCGCCAGCAATTTATCGCCAGCACTGTCGGAGCCACCCCTCGGCAGACCGTCACCAGCTTTGCCGAAGAGGATCGCCATACCCAGCTTGGCTGGGTCGCCGGGCTGGGCGGCGAACTGGCGCTCAGCGACCGCTGGATGGTCCGCGCCGAATATCTGCGCAGCGACTTCGGCCGCCAAACCTATCGCTTCGACGACGCGCGCGCCGGCGTCATCCGGACGACGCCGACCACGGGCTCGGCTTTCACCGTCGATGGACGCCGGGCGAGCCGCGACGCCGTCAGTCAATCGGTCCGTTTCGGGATCGCCTATCGCTTCTGAGTTGTCGGCCTTCGCAGGCTGCGAAGGCCGACCCCTTCCATTTTACCACGAGTCTGCCGCAATGACCGCAACCGCTACCCTGGACGAAACCGCGTCTCTGCCGCGTTCCAAACGTCTGAAAACCCTGACGCATCAAACCCATGACCGGCTCGACCGCTCGATCATGTCGGCCGCGTCCTTCACCAGCCTTGCGGGCTATGCCCGCTTCGTCGAGGTCCAATATCTGTTCCACCGCGATATCGAGGCGCTGTACGATGACGCGGCCTTGCAGGCGCTTGTGCCCGGATTGACGGCGCGCCGCCGTCTCGCCCTGATCGCAGCCGACCTCTCCGATTTGGGATACGCGATACCGATCGATGGCGATGCGCCGGTCTTCGAGCCTGCCGCCATCGACACCCCCTCGGCGCTCGGCTGGCTCTATGTCGCCGAGGGATCGAATATGGGCGCGGCGCTGCTGCGCAAGGAGGTCGCCAAGATGGGCTTGTCCGATCAATATGGCGCCCGTCACCTCGCGCCCGCGCCCGAAGGGCCGGCAGCGCACTGGCGAGCGTTCACCGCGGGTCTCGATGCGGCGAACCTGACATCCGACGAGGATGCACGCGCGGTGGCCGGCGCCAATGCAGCGTTCGCGCGCGTACAGGCGCTTGCCGATGCCCGCCTCGGCTAACTCCAATCCCGCCGACATGCTGCAGCGCGGGCGCCTCGCCCGGCTGTTCTGGCTGTCGATCGGACTGTTGCTGGTTGCCGTCGGGTTGGTCGGAATCGTCGTGCCCTTGTTGCCCACGACCGATTTCATGCTGCTGGCATTGCCCTGTTTCGCCCGCTCGTCGCCGCGGCTGGAGGCGTGGCTGCTCAACCACCCGCGCTTCGGCCCGGGGATGCGCGCATGGCGTGAGCATCGCGCGGTGCCGCGCCAGGCAAAGCTGATGGCGTGCCTCGGCATGGCGGCCGGCTATGCGATCTTCTGGCTGCATGTGCGACCGGGCTGGACAATATCCCTGCTGATCGGCGCATTTTTGGCCTTTTGGGCGGTCTGGATCATCCGCCGGGCCGAGCCGAAGGATGTGGTGTGAGCCGCCGGGCGTTGATCATGGACGAGGCATCATGCACCCGCGCGGTGTCGGCAGGCGTGTCGGCTGTCGATACCCGGCGGGCGCTTCATCGTCCGGACGTGGCGAACGTCCCGCAGCCGGACATTCGGTACAGCTACCAGCCCGTGGACTGGCGTGCGCGACTGGCGGGCGCAGCCGGTACTGCGGCCGTGTTGCTGTTCCTTGCCGTCGCTGCGTTCGTTCGCCTGCAGGTCGCTCCGCCCCTTGTCACTGCCCCTCGGACTTTGGCGGTCGTCAACCTCGAACGGCTGGAGGCACCTGCCGATCCGGTTCGCGAAGTTCCGGAAGGTCCCGAGCAGGTTCAACAGGATGCAAGCCGGGCCAAAGCCGATGAGCGACCCGTCGATGTGCCGCCGCTGCGCCTGCCGCTGCCCGGCCCGCCCGCCGCGCAACCTGTCGAGAGGACCGCGGCGGCCGAGGCTGTGCCCGAAACCAGCGCACCCAAATCGATCCCGGCGCCCCCGGCCAAGCGCGCGGCGACCAATATTGCCGCCACCTGGCAATCTATCGTCATGGCGCATCTCGAAAAGCACCGTCGATATCCTGCTGCCGCACGGGCGCGGGGCCAGCAGGGCGTGGCGCAGGTTACATTCCGGATGAACCGCCGCGGCCAAGTGCTGACAGTCCGCGTCAGTCGCACATCGGGTTCCGGCGCGCTCGACCGCGCTGCGACCGATACCGTCAAACGCGCCCAGCCTCTGCCCGCCATTCCGAACGATATGCCGGACGAGCTGGACCTCACCGTAGAGGTAGAGTTCTTTACCCGCTGAGTCATCGACATCGAACGTGCAGGCGAGATGCCGGGTTGGACGTTTGCATTGTTATGCCGCCTTGACGGCTTTCGTCGTCTCGTCTGTGCTGGCGGGTGCAGCGGGCTTCTGCACCGGGCGGATGCTGTAGCGCGACGCGACGCCGCCCCAAGCGATCACGCCCAGCAAGAGACAGATTATCTGCGGCGGCGAGGCGATCTCGCCCATCCGGAAGTGGGCGCAGATTGCCCCGCCCAGAAATCCGGCGATAAGGATTGCGCCGATCGGCATGGTACGCGGTATCTCATAGAGGAGGACCGCGATGGCGAGGATCGTTGCGATCGCGGGTGCCTGCGACATTTTGAAACCCGTCGATGCGAACTCCTGTGCCAGCATGTCTGGCCAGAATGCGATGATCGCGGCATCGGCACCGAGTATCACGACGGTGCTTACGCGAAGAGCGGCTGCGAGCTTGGCATGTATTTTCATCGTCCTGGGTCTCCGTTCGTTTAGTCCGCGCAAGGCATTTCTGGCCACCTTGTCAGCACTTGTCGGAGAGCCGATGCGATCCGTTCGCGACAAACTCCGCCGAGACCGCGACAAAGGTTGGTGAGGAGGCCTGGCAGGGCGAAATCGGCACGGCGGGCACGGCCTTCGTCGACTGTGCGATCAATGCGCGATTGCGCTCTTGCATGACGCACAGCATATCGTTGGCAACGAACAGAGTCGGTTGGCAGGAAAATAATGCGAATATTGTTGGTAGATGACGAGCCGCTGGCGCTCCAGCGACTGCATTTGGCCCTTGCCGCTGTTCCGGATACCGAAGTCGTCGGGACGGCGGCCGACGGCCCCGAAGCAATTGAGAAGATCGCCGCACTACGCCCCGATCTTGTCATGCTGGACGTGCTCATGCCGGAACTTTCCGGCGTGGATGTGGCCGCGGCTCTTGCCGAAGCGGCCTGGCGACCCGACGTCGTATTCGTCACTGCATTTGACCATTTCGCGATCGAAGCCTTCGCCGTCGATGCCATCGATTATCTGTTGAAGCCCGTTACGTTCGACCGGTTACGCATGGCGATCGAACGCGTCCGCCGGCGTCAGGCCCTCAACGAAAAGCAGGCGATCGCAGAGCAGGAAGTTGTAAACGGGCTTCGCGAAAATGCCTTCGACGATCCGGATCAGGGTCCCGGTTATTGTGCCGGAATATGGATACCATTTTCCAGGGGCTCGGTACGGGTTCCCGTCGATACGATCGATCGGATCGAGGCCGCGCGCGACTATGTCCTCATCAATACGCCGATCAAGAGCTACATTCTTCGGGCAAAGATGAACGAGCTGGAACAGAGGCTCGATCCGGCATTGATGATGCGCATCCATCGTTCGCATATCGTCCGCATCGATGCGGTCGTCGGCCTCGAGAGACCCGGCAAAGGGACGATGCGACTGGTGCTGAGCGACGGAGCCAATCTGCAAGTCGGTCCGAACTATCAGGATCAGGTCGTCGAGAGGCTCGGCCAGCGAGACTGGCTTACCAGATAGGTTGTTGCGGTGCGGCTTTGGTCGCGCGGAGGTCTGTCCCGGTCGCGTTTGACGTGTGCCGCTATCGCGCCCCGCCAATAGCGGGTTTTCACGGCGCGGATATCCTGCGTTGCGAAACTCCGCTTCTGGCAATTTCCCAGGCTAGAATGTGGCGGGGCGGCTTTACATCCCCGTAGTCGCCCCATTCCCCTCATTTCATTCATTTCATCCAGCGACGTCGCGACCAGCGTCTACGCGCCGAAGCGCGGTGCATAGTCGCGCGACTTCAATCGGATGAGGTCCGATCGCGCGGTGGATTTCGTCGCCGACTTCTCGATCCCGGTCGCAAAGCACGGGCCTTGCCTGCGGCTGGCCCTAGCGGTCGCGGCGAGCGTGCGATCTCCCCTCCCGCACGGACTTCAGATCCATTTTCCGAAAGGCTTAATTCGTGACTTACTCTGCTCTTCCGACTTCGAGTGGCGCCAATTCACGGCGCCTGGTTCGTGGCCGCAATGCGCTTCTGATCGGTGCTGCCATGCTGCCCATGGCGGTCGGCTCGGTGGCTTATGCCCAGACGACCGGCACGACCGTCATTCTCGAAGAGGGACGCGAAGCGACCGCGGTGCAACTGGGATCGGGCGACGATCGCGTCGTCGTCGATATCTCGCGCGTCAACGCCGACACCGGCGTGCTCGATCTGTCGGGCCTGACCACGGGGCCGCTGACCGACGGCGGCGGCAAGGACAGCGTGTGGCTTCGTGCGACCAAAAGTCAGACCCGCGACGTGGCATTCACCACGCCGCGCGGCTCGACCACGAAGCAGGAAATTCGCGCGGATTCGACGACCGGCACCCCGTTCGATGGCGGTACGGTTTACGAGGCGTCGGGCAACGACACCGTGTTGACGCTCGAGAACCGCTCGCGCTCCGCGATTCCGTCGGACCCGACCAAGCTTCCCGATAATGCCGATATGGATTTGCGGCATGGCCCGCTTCGTCTTGCCGGCGATGGCAAGGTGATCCTGACTTTCTCAGTCAATTCCGCCGAGCAGCCCGACGCGACGCAAAAAGCGATCCTTGTGGAAGAAGGCGCGTCCACACCCGGCGGCGATGGCAAGATCGATCTGGTGCTCGATTCAGCCGATGTCGGTGGCGACAGAGTGGCATCGGGCCTGATCGACGTGCGGAACGCCGCGTCGCTGCGCCTTAGCAACAACAGCCGCGTCCAACTTCTGGAAGGTGTCGGAATCCTTGGGGGCAATGCGGACATCTTCCTCGACGCCAACACCTGGGTCAATGGATATGGGGGGCCCGCCTTTGACGTCACGCTGATCGAGAGCTCGGGGCGTATCTATAATTCGACCCGCGTCAGCGTTGCGGGCCAGAACGGCAATTCCGACGCGATCGGCACCGCGGTGCGGCTGGAAAATGGAAAGCTTTACAACACACTGACCGAGGGCGCCGCAGGAACATCAGGGGCGAGCGGCGGTATCGGTAATATTATCGGCGGACGGCACGGTGTGATTGCCGCGAACGGCGACAATTATATCGAGAATGTCGGCGACATCCGGTCGTTCACCGGCGCGGCGATTCGCAGCGTCGACGGCACAAGCGTGCTGCGCAATACGGTCTGGAATTTCTCGAAGGGCGGAACCCGTGCGGGCAGCATCGTCGGCGGACTAATCAATGGTCAGCGCGTGGCCTATCAGGCCGCCGATGGCAGCGACGCCATCGACTTCGTCGTGAATTCGGGCACGATCGACGGTGACATCGATCTCGGCAATAACGACGATATGTTCCTGTTCACCGGAGCAGCCAACGGCGTGATTGGCGACATCATCGGTGGCGAAGGTATCGACGGCTATGGCAAGTCGTTCAGCGCCAGCGTGACGCAGACGCTCAACAACGAAATCCTTGGTATCGGTAACAGCGGCTTCGAGATGCATGGCATCGAGGCGCGCGGCGCGGACACGACGGTGACGGTCGCCAGCGTTACGCCGTTGAACGCCGGCCTGATGCTGGTTGGCGATGGCATTGTCGTCAACACGGCCAGCATTAATCTGGGGTCCGGTCAGGAGTATGGCGTGTGGGTGCGTGCGATCAAAAATGTCGACAGCGCCCTGCGTTTCATCAATCGGGGGCAGATCGACACGGTCAGGACGGGCTTCCGCGCTTTGGACGGGCTTTCCAGTTTTTCCAATGAAGGCTCAATTCGTTCGAGCGAAGGCTATGCAGTTGAGGTCGAAGCTTATGACCAAGATCGGCCATTTTCGACCCTGACTTTCAACAACAGCGGTACGATCGAGAGCGGTTCGTCGAACGCCGGCGCCGCCGTTTTCACATTCGATTCGCCCCATGACGGTCTGTTGATGGACTTCGTCAACACCGGCACGATCCGCAGCACGGGCGAGGGCGAATCCTTTTATGGCGGCAGGCCGTCGGTCATCCTGATGGCGAATTATGGGACCGGCGCAACCCGTATCCGGGTCGTGAACGATGGCATCATCGAGGCCACGGGGCGCGGCGCCACCGTGCTCAGCCTGGCCGGGCCGCAATATGAAGTCGCAAATAGCAAGCTCATTCGCGCGACCGGTATGGGCTCGGTCGCCGTCGCTATCGGGTCGGCCAAACCGAATTCGACGTCCACTTTCGTCAACACCGGCACGGTTAGCGCCAACGGCGGCGAATGGATCGAAGGCCGCGCTTTCGGTGCGTCGATCGGCACGTCGTTTTCACTTGGCGGTTTCGAGACTGGCTTCGACCTGACCAATGCCGCGGGCGCTGTTATAGAGGCTACGGGCACCGGATCGGTTGCAGTTTACGCTCGCGGACAAGCGGATGCGGAAAACCAGTTTGCGATCACGAACAAGGGCACGATCCGTGGCTCTGCCGATACTGTCTTTCCGGGCCGTGCGCTGCCGAACCTTGAGGTCGACGGCAATGTCCTGGCCGGCGCGATCCACACCTTCAACACGATCGACGTCATTCGGAATGAAGGCGGCCTCATCCAAGGCAATATAGATCTCGGCGCCTTCAACGACGAAGTCTATAACAGCGGCACGATCAACGGCGACGTGCGGCTGGGCGATGGCAGCGACAGCTATATTGTTCAGCAGGGCGGAACGCTTGTCGGCCAGGCCGATGGCGGCACCGGCTTCGATACCATCCGCGTCGACCTGACCGGCGATGTCGCCAAAAAGGTCAATGCCAGCCAGTTTACCGGCTTTGAAGCGCTGACCAAGCTCGACGGCACATCGGGCACTGGCAAGGTGTCGGTATTCGGCACCTTCGATGCCCCCTCGATCCTGCTTGGCAGCGGTTTTGTGCTGCATGTCGATGCGGGCGAAACTGTCGCGTCGGCGAATGGTTCGACCGGGACCACGTTCGTCGGTGACGATGGCGAGCAACAGATCAACAATGGCGGCACGATCGCTGGCGGCCTTGTGATGGGCGCGGGCAACGACACCGTGACCAACAGCGGCACGATCGGCTATAATGTCAGCATGGGTGATGGCGATGACGTCGTCATCAATTCGGGCACGATCAAGGGCAATCTGACCCTCGGCGCGGGCAACGATCGATACGAGGCGCTGGGCGGGCTGGTCACCGGCACCATCGACGGTGGCGCGGGCGACGACGACACTTTCGTTTTCCGCATGGATGGTGATGACGGCTCGATCCCCGGCGGATTCGTGAACTTTGAATCGTTCGGTGCTTATGGACCGGGCACGCTAACGCTGGCGCTGAATCAGGATTACAACACGATCGAATTGTTGGAGCGCGCCAATCTGACGCTCGATGACGGCACCGGAAAGGTCGGTCTGATCAAGGGCGACGACACCGCGCAGGTGGTGACGATCAACGATGCCGATTTTGATGGCAGCATTTCGCTGGGCGGGGGCGACGACACGCTGGCAATTTCGCTGGACGGAACGCTCACGGGCGAACTCGACGGCGGCGCGGGTACCGATACGCTCAATCTCAATCTCACCGGCAATTCGACCATCAACGATCTCTATAACTTCGAGATTGTGAATGCGGCGGGGGCCTCGTCGCTGACGCTGGAGGGCACGCTCGGCGCTGGCCAGCAGATCAATTTCGACGGCAACAACAATCATTTCATCGTCGATACCGGCGCAGTCTTTGAAGGTACGGCCAACGGGGGCGCGGGTACGGATACGTTCGAGACGATCTCGGCCGGTGCGGACAGCCGTACCATCGTGGCGGGGCAGATCGCCTCGTTCGAACGACTGATCGCCGGCGGACCGGGTACGCTGGAACTGCGCGGCGAGGCCTACAGCTTCGACAGCGTCGCGGCCGAGGGGAATCTGACCGTCGGTGACGGCGCTTCGCTCGCCTCGGGCAGCGGTATCAAGTTCAACGACAGCGACAACAGGCTGACGCTGGAGGGCACGGGCGCGGTGAACAGCCCGGTCGACGGCGGCGACGGCACTGACACGCTCGCATTCAAGCTGGCGCAGGGGCAAACGCGCAATCTCAGCTCGGTTGGCAATGTCACCCGCTTTGAACGGCTGGCGGCCGAGGGTGCGGGCATGCTCAATATCGACCGGAACACCGATGGCTATGGTCAGTTGCTGCTGGGCGACCACGCTTCCGTTTCGCTGGCGCCGGTTGATGGGGGCCATGCCACCATTGCGGAAGGCGTTACGTTCAGCGGCGATGTCGGTGGCAATGACGGCGCGAACTCGCTGACATTGAAGGCAGGCGCGACGCTCAACGGCGACGCCTTTATGAACGGTGGCAACGACGTCGTCAGCAATACGGGAACGATCGTCGGCAATCTCGACCTTGGCGACGGCGACGACCGCTATATCGCGCGGTCGGGCGGCGTCGTCACCGGCAAGATCGATGGCGGCGCGGGCAACAACACCTTCATCTTCAATCTCGATGGAGGCTTTGGCAGCATCCCGGGATCGGTGCTGAACTTTGAATCGTTTGGTGCCTATGGCCCCGGCACGCTGACCGTGAATCTCGACGCGGGGCAGGCCTACAAGAACCTCGAACTGATCGAAAACGCGAACCTGGTGCTTTCGGGCACCAACGGGTCGGTCGGCAATGTCATCGGTGACGACAGCGCACAATCGGTTACGATCGACGGCGCTCTGACCGGCGGCGTTTCGCTGGGCGGGGGTGACGACAGCCTGACGATGCAGCTTTCGGGTCTGCTCGAAGGCGCGCTCGATGGCGGCGCGGGCACCGATACGCTCAACCTCAACCTGACCGGCGCATCGTCGATTGCGGGCATGTACGGCTTTGAAATCGCCAATATCTCGGGCGCCTCGCCGCTCACCCTCACCGGCGACCTCGGCGCGGGGCAGCAGGTCAACTTCACTGGCGACACCGACAATGAACTGATCATCGGCGAAGGCGTGAAGTTCGAAGGCACTGTCAACGGCGGCGGCGGGCGCGATCTGCTGCGCGTCCAGTCGGGCGCGGCAGACAGCCGCACCGTCGTGGCTTCGCAGATCATCTCGTTCGAGGATCTGGTATCCGAAGGCGAGGGTACGCTGGCGCTCACCGGCGGAAACTACAGCTTCGACACGGTGGCAGTGAAGGGCGGCAATTTCGAGCTTGGCGAGAATACGCACCTGACCGCGTCGGGCGTGACCTTCGACGACGCCGACAATCGCTTCACCCTGCGCAGCGGCGCGACCGTCGCGGGGGCAGTGGCTGGCGGTGAAGGCAATGACACGCTGTCGCTGATCCAGAATGCCGGCGCGACACGCCTGCTCAGCAGCCTTCAGCAGAGCGGATTCGAACGGCTGGAGACCTCCGGCGCGGGCGAACTGCGTATCGACGAAGACGCCTCCTTCACCGGCGGCATGTTCCTGAACAATGGTATCGCCAACGTGCTGGCGGGGACAGAGCTGACGGCCGACGTCACCGGCGGCGCGGGGGCGGATACGCTGATCGTTGGCGGGTCGATAAAGGGCAATGTCGACTTGGGTGACGGTGACGACACGCTCACCCTGACCGGCCTCGACGGCATTTCGGGGACCGTCACCGGCGGCGCGGGCACCGATCGCCTGCGCTTCAATACCAGCGGCACCTATGCTGCGCCCACCATATTCAACGGATCTAACTACAACAGCTTCGAGGCGTTCGACGTCGCGGGGGGCGTGGTTTCAATCGACGGCACCAGCAGCTGGGACAATGTCAGCATCACCGGTGGACGCCTGATCGGTCAGGCCGGCAGCGTCATCACGTCGAACAGCGCCATCCAGGTGACGCATGGCGCCACTTTCGGATCGGCGGGCATCGTGAACGCCGACATCAACGTCGCGGGAACGCTCTCGCCCGGTGCGTCGCCGGGCACGATGACCGTGAATGGCAATGTTCATTTTGCCGCGGGCTCGAACCTGTTCCTCGAAGTTTCGCCGACGGTCAGCGATTTGCTCAAAATTTCGGGCAAGCTGACGATCGCCGACGGCGCCGCCATCGACATCACCGGCGCGCTCCAGGGAACTCCGGGCAATATGCTCGACTTGGTCGTGGCAGAGGGCGGGATCACTGGTCGCTTTACGACGATCAACAAATCGGCGGACATCTTCGGCTTCGTTGTCCAGAACGGCAACAAGCTCCAGATTCAGAGCGAATTCCTGAACGACGACGCCTATCCGACGAACGTCCAGGCCAGCGTCGATTATGCCAATAAAGTGCTGCGCGGCGGGTATGGCGTGCAGGCTTTCACAGGCGCGCTGCCGGTGCTGGTCAACGCGCAGGGCGTCGTCAATCAGGCCGCTTTCGGCCAGCTTACGCCGGAAGCCTATGGTTCGGCGCTCCAGATCGGGGTCGAGAACAGCTTGGCGCTGGTCGATGGAACCCATAACGCCAAGGCCGCCATGGCCGGGCGTTCGGGACTCTACAGCTTCGGCCAGTTCCTCACCGGAAGCGCCGACGTCAACGCGACCAGCGGCAACACCGGTGCGTCGCGCAGCCATCTGAGCCGCACCGGCTTCTTCGGTGGCGTCGGCTATGGCTTTGGCGAGGATGCACAGGTTGGTTTGTTCTTCGGTGGGCTCGACAGCGGGCAGACGATCGGCGGCCTCGGCTCAAAGACCAATGCTGATGCGCTCGCGGGCGGCGTCTTTGCCGATGCGACGCTGGGCGGCTTCGGGGTTCACGGCTTGCTGGCGTTCAATGGCGGCAAGGCAAAGACCGATCGTCAGCTTGCCGTGATCGACAGCGCGGCCAGCGCAAAATACGACCTCAACAGCTGGGCAGCCGATTTCGGTGTCGACTATCAAGTGAAATTGGGTTCGTGGTCGATCGCACCGAAGCTGGGCGTGACCTACGTCCACACCAGCCGCGGCGCCGCGGTCGAGCGGGGCGCCGGCGGTTTTGGGCTCACTGTCGACAAGGGCAGCAAGGACGTTCTGTTCGGCGAAGCGGCCGTCAATGTTTCAGGCAGCTTCCAGACCGGCGGCCTCGGCATCACCCCCTATGCTCAGCTCGGTGTGCGTCAGATGTTGAGCGATGGCGATATCCTCGTCTCGGGTCACTTCACGGGCGCCGACAGCACGATCGTCGTCAACGGTATCGAGCGCGAAAAGACTGCGGTGCGGGTTGCCGTCGGCCTTGGCCTCGACCTGACCGACAGCGTGCGGGTTCAGGCCGGATATGCCGGCGAATTCGCGGGCACAAAGCGTAACAACGTCATGGGCGGCCTCTCGGTCCGCTTCTGACGCCAGTCTTCTTGGGGATTAGTCCCACCCCAAGAGCCAAGATGGCACGGTCCGGATTTCGATCCGGACCGTGCCATTTTTTTTGTGCGCGATGACTGTTCTGCCAGTCCCAAAATAATGATGAGGCGCGGCGGGCCGCCGCCGAATTTTTGGCGCTTTGGAGCGGCGGGCGGCATTGCATGGGGGCGGTTTCACAACGTGGATTGTTCAAGCTGCCGGGCTTGTGAGCAACGGCGTTGCGAGCTTGACCGAAGGCCGACGCTCCGCGCCGGCAACCCGTCGCATCATTCCCGTTCATGACCTGCCGCAGATACGCCGAGACTGGCGATTTCTTCTTCACCCTTCCGGGATAGCCGTGGATGGCGTTCGCGGGGCGATCGACGACCCCGTCCCCTGTTC